>Ga0081473_128512_pt1 | contig 76308 bp, 82 predicted proteins | sample CisSprmetagenome_FD_70977 | JGI IMG/M metagenome (GOLD analysis project Ga0081473, IMG submission 70977) | Hypoxic/sulfidic aquatic microbial communities from Cistern Spring, Yellowstone National Park, USA v2 (version 2) | ecosystem: Environmental > Aquatic > Thermal springs > Hot (42-90C) >...
CGGCAAGAGAGATCCTCAGCTTCACGCTTTCCTGGGGGTCCTGCTTGGCCAGAGCGGCGATCAGAACGTCCTCTACGTCGATACCCCTCTCCCGCAACCTCTTGACGATCTCCTCCACGCCACTATCTGAAGGGAGGTATTTGTCCGTTACGGATCCTGCCGGAAATTCCGACGCGGAACGCCGCCCGGCCCTCGGGCTTCCGGCCTCTGGAGGCGCTACTGAGGTGGATATGCTGCGCCGCTGTTGGCGGAAAAACGCGGGCTATTGCCTGAGGACAACGACGCCTTCGGGGCTCTTCAGCCTCACGGCGAAGGTCTCGCGGAGCAGGAAGTTGTGCCCAGCCTCGTCGGGGCCTAAATACGTCGTCTCGGAGTCCACGCCCACCGCCAGGTCCACCACAGCGGGGCTTGTGGACATGAGCAGAGCCGCGTCGTCGGGCAACTGCGGCACGACGACCACGTCCTTCACAAGGGACTTCACCCGCGTCAGCTCCATCACGCCAGTCCTCTCCTCAACCGCAACGAGCTTCGCATATCTGCTGGGGCCCACAAACAGCATATATGGCTCGGGCGCATAGGCGCGGTACAGCTCCGCCACGGCCTTGGCCACCTCAGCCACGGCAGACCCCGGCGCGTCCCAGCTAGATGCCTTCAAGACCTTCCCGCCGTTGAGCAAAACCTCCACAACTGCCGAGTCCTCCATGGCCGCCAGCTTCGCCGCGGCCGCCGCAGCCTCTGCGAAGTAAGGCTTGCCGCCGCTTCTCAGAGCCTCCTCCACCTGCCTATATGGAATGGAGAACTTAACGCCCAGCTCCCTAATAGGCACGACGGCCCCGCCGACGGCGACTGCCGCCGTCCCCGGCCCGGCTTGGTACACAGCGAGGTGCTTCCTAAACCTCCTTGCAGACGAGACGGCCTCCCTTGTCGCAGCCGCCACCTCCTCAATCCAACCGCCTCCGGCGGCCGGAGGGTCGACGGCCTCCAGGCCAGTCTTCTCCCTGACCTCCTCAGCGCCCGCCTTCAGCTCGGCCGCCAGGTCGGGATCGTACGTCTTCAGCACGGCGAGAAACTCGCCGAAGTGCGCCTTCTCCTCCCTAGCCACGTCCTCAAATACCTTCCTCGCCCGCTCGTCATCGACGTATTTGGCGAGCTGGAGGTAGAGACTTATCGCGTCGAGCTCCGCGATGATGGCAAGACGCAAAGCGTCGGCGACCTCAAGAGAGTCGAACTTCTTCTCCCGCAATACGTCGACGGGGTTTTTCGCAAATCCCATAAATTATCGTCACCATATTTAAATATGGCCGACCCGCCGCGCTCTGCGCCAGAGGCATCGCCGTCGCGCCGCGGTGAAGGCAATCGCCTAAGTCGCGGCAACCAACGCGGAAACTGCCGTGTTGAAGGCGGTCGCTCCATGCGGCTTAACATTTCTGCGCCATGCCGACCATGGGGTCGAGGCGGCAACGCGGGCGCTACATCTCTTCGAGGGATGCCGGGACCCCGACGGCGTTCCGCCCTCGGCAGAGGTCCGCGACACAGCCCCCCCATGCCGATTGCTTCCTCCGCAACGGAGATATCGGCAGTTGCGGTGATCCATAGGCTGGACGTATTAATATGGATAAATGTCAAATATACTTAAAGCAGATAAGGTTTTTTAATTGGGTCAGCAGATAATCACATGAGACAGAGATCAATAATCATCTGGTTAGCGGTTGTCGTAGCGGCTTCTGCAACTCTTATCCTCCTGCTCAACATCGCCCCCGAGGCTCCCAAAGGCGCTGCCCAGCCGCCCGCCGTGCGGATCTCCGAGGTCCCCACCATCAACGCCATCCCTATCGTCAAGCTGTCAGAGCTCGATTATCTGCTCCAGACGGCGCCCGGCTATGCGCCCGCGGTGGCTTTATATTCAGCCTCCGAACGGCCGGCCGCCGCAGGCGCGTTTCCTGCACAATCGACTACGCAAGCCGCGGCGGCAAACCTCCAGGTGGCCGGCGTCGACGAGGAGGACTACGTGAAGTTCGACGGCGAGAACCTCTACGTGGCGGTAGACGGCAGAGTCTACGTGGTGGGGCCCGACCTTGCGGTCAAGGCGTCTGCGCCGTGTCCGGCCCACAGCTGCGTGGTGTTTGTCTGGGGCGATCGTTTGCTCACATACGGCATGAGGGATTTCGGCCTCATCACGGCGTATCTCTACCGCCTGCCCGCCCTTGCCAAGGTAGCCGAGTTCAACTTCTCCGGGGTTCTCCCCGTGGCGGCCCGCATGGCGGAGGGCTTCGTGTATATCGTGACCACGGCGCCGCCCAGCGACGTCGTCATAAACGGCGTCAAGGTCGCCGAGGCGCCCTTGCTCTCTCTGGACGTGCCGCCGATCGCCATGGTGATCGCCGCCGTTGATATGAACAACGATAGATTCAACGCCTCCGTGTTCGTCTCGGGCTCTGCCTCCCGCGTCTATATGAAAGACGGCAGGCTCTACGTCGCTGCGCCTTTGGGCACGCCGCAGTTGCTGTACAAGGCCGTGGTCAAGGCGTGGGATGCGCTCACGCCCGACGTCAAGGCCAGGCTGAACGCCTCAGACCCCTTGGCGCTTTACAAATCGCTTAGCTCGCTCCTAGGCGAGAGAGACGGCGCGGGCAAGCTACTGAAGGCGCTCAACGGCACCAACGTAACCACCGCCACGAGCATCTACGTCTTCGACCTCAACGGGCTGGACATAAGGCTCAGAGCCGCGGCGGAGGTCCCCGGCAGTCTCCTCAACCAGTTCGCGATAGAGGAGCTGGACGGACGCCTCGTGGTCGCCACAACGGTCAGCGACGTCAAGTTCCTCGAGCCCGGCTCCCTCGCGGCGAGGTTGCCGCCGCCCTCCCCCATGGAGGGTGACATAACGATCTCGGAGGACGGCAAGCCTGCGGTCACCATACGGCCTCCGCCGCCTCCGGCCCCGCCCCCGGCGGTCTACATACTCACGGTGGGCGAGCCGCGCAACTCGGTTTATCTCCTCGACCCCGACGGGCGGACCGTCAGCGCCTTGGAGGGCCTAGCCCCCGGCGAGAGGATCTACGCGGCGCGGCTGGTGGAGAGAACCCTCTACCTAGTCACCTATAGGCAGGTGGACCCGCTCTTCGCCATAGATCTCTCCGACGTCACGCAACCCAAGGTCCTCGGCTTCCTCAAGATCCCGGGCCTCCTGGAGTACCTACACCCCGTGGACGGCGGCAGTTTGCTGGGAGTCGGGACCTACGAGCGGGGCATCAAAATAGCGTTGTTCGATGTATCAAAGCCGACACAGCTCAGAGAGATCTCTAACATAACTGCCACGAACGTGCTCTCGCCGGTCCTCTACGACCACCACGCCTTCGCCTACAGCCCCAAGCTGAGGCTGGCCCTCATACCTGTGGCGAGCTGGCGCCCGGCGGGCTACGTCTTGGCCGTGGAGGTGGGCGACAGGCTGTCTCTAAGGGCCGTCATAAACGCCACAGCCCACAGGGCGTTTTTCGGGCGGGACGCCATATACCTAGTGGGCGGAGCCCAAATTTGGAAATACACCGCAGACCTAAGGCAAGTAGCCACAACTAAGCTCAGCTGAGCCGGAGACCTTCGGCGCATGTGTTCTTAACTACCACTTACAGCTCGTCACAGAGTTGCCGCATCGGCGGCCGCGCCAGCCTGTGCAAGATCGCGGCGGCCGAGGCGCCGATCATCGCGGCGTCTTCGCCCCAACAGGCGCTACGCCGCCGACATAGCGCGGAGCCGTGAGCCGCCATAGCGCCAAGACCTGACACAGCCCGATCGCCGCCACAGCGCCGGCGAATCCCGCGCGTGGCCCTTAAGCTCGCGGCGGGGCGCTCAGCCAGGCCGCTTCGTCAAGCTCGGCTTGATCCTCCCGATATGCGGCCTGCCTCCCGCAGGCTCCCGCGGGCAAACTAGACCGGCTGCGGGCCTACCCCTCCGGCGGCTCCCTCGCCGGCCTCCTGGCCCTCTCAGCCAGGATCTTGAGGTACGTCTCGCGGAAGAGGGGGTCCTCCTCAAGCCGCCGCCAGACGTAGCGGTAGAAGTCGTTGATGAAGTTGAGGTAGGCCCTCCAGTAGTCTCTGTCGTTTTTAGCGGCGAGCTCCGCGAAAAGGCGGAGCACCTTGGCGTTGTGTTCTAGGTTTCTCCTACGCTCCTCCTCAGCCTCTCCAACGACGCCCCGAGTCTCCTCGCCCACGCCTCAAGCTCCTCCTGGTTTAAAATCCCTTTCGACCTGGCGAAGGCGTAGAGGAAGACCGCGTCTTCGAAGTCTTTGTCGGAGCCGAGCCACAGCTTGTAGGCGATCTGGAGCTCCAGCGGCGACACGTATAGAACCTCACCAGCTATGGAGACAGCAACCCTCCGGGCCAGGGCATGGCGCTGGTAGAAGCTCCGCGGCGGCTTCACTTCGAAGTTAGGCAGTACAGCGGGCGGCTTGTAGAACCTGACCGAGGCGTGTCTGAACTCGTAGTCTAGGTTGCTCTCGAGGGCGAGGGGTTTGAAGCCGCATCTGGCCGCTCTTGCGGCGACCTCGGCGCCGGAGGCCGCGTCAACCACCACGTCGACGTCGTCTGTTGTTCTTGTGCGGCCCAGCAATATGGCTACGTATCAGGCCACGATGACGTACTCGAAGTCGAGGCACCTTATGAATTCCATCACTAGGCGGTCAAGCCAGCTAGGTTCCCTCTCAACTGTGATCACGGCCATAACTAAGAAAATGTAGCCGGCTTCAGAGTTTGTGTTTCATTTAAAGGCGCCAGAGAGAGGTGGGTGGGACGCCAGCGCCAGGACGTAGAGGCCCATGGCGGCGAAGACTGCGAGGCCTATGGGGAGGGCCAGCTTCATCCACTCGCGGAACCCGATCTTCAGAACTGTTGCCAAGACTATGTTGGGGACGTTGCCCGGTATGGTGAAGCCGCCGGAGATCACGAGAGAAATAAGGAAGCTCCTCAGCGCATCTTCAGCCATCCCGGGCGCCACAAGCGCGGCGACCAGCGTGGCGTTGTCGGCGACGGCGGACAACGTGCCGAAGACGTAGAGAGCCTCCTTCCCCAGCTCCGCCACGACGGCGGCGACGGGCTTGAAGAACTCGCCCAATATGGTCAAGGCGAATATGAAGATGAATATCCTCCCCGTCCTGAGGAGAACCTCCCGGAGCTCCGGCTCGTAGGGCTCCACCTCGGCCCCCGCCGCGTGGAGTCTCCTCAGGGTGAAATAGGCATAGAGGGCGAAGAACGCCACCACGATGAACACCGCATCGAAAAGCACATCCACGAGGTAGAAGAAGCCCTGCTTCAGCTTGGCGACCGCGATGGTGGAGAGAGGCTCGCCGATTGGGAGAAGCGCCGCCCCTGCGCCTACGGCGAAGGCCCCGTACACAGCCGCCCGGGCCTTATAGCCGTGCGGCGCCTTGGCGAAGCCGAGGAGCTCCGCCAAAACCGCGGACGCCGCAATCGCCGACACCACGCCGCTGGAGAGGCCCAAGGCGAAGATCAGAAGCGCCAAGACGCCCGGCCTCGCCAACAGGTCGGCTTTCGCCGCCAGCTTGCGCCTAAGGAGGTAGAAGACCAGGCCTGCCGCCAGCACCACCTGGGTGATGCCCACCGGCACGTAGCCGATGCCGGGCTGATAAACCGCCAGCGGGTGGAGCAGGGCCTCCTCGACCAGCTGAGGGCTCCAGATACCCCCCAGGGTGGCCCCCGCCACCGCCATCGCCAGGAAAAACAGCTCCAGGTTGTGCTCCACCTTCTTCGAAATTATGGGAAGCACTATCAGCAACACCAGAAACGCCACTTGAAGCAGAGGCAGCTCCATGACCCCCCGGGGAAACGGCGTCTATATAAACATGACCCCAGCGCCTGCAGACGGCGTCAGAAGGAGCCGGAGGCCGCAGACAACGAGCTCCGCAGAGCCTCCAGCGCCTTCTCGACGTCGTCGCTCCACTTGACGCGCCCCCTCAGCGCACCGACTCTCTCCGCCACCTCGGCCGCGAGCGCCAAGATGGCCCTAGCCGCCTCCTCCTTGGAGCGGTACTTAGACAGGGCCATGTCTGGATCCGGCCCGTGGTACTGGTAATCGTGGATGTTCAGCGCCCTCTCTGTCCAAGCCGACAAGCCGCCGTACCCCAAGCCCTCCAGCATAAGCGAAAGCGAAAACATCCGCGTCGTCGGGATCTTGGGGACTGCGGTGGACTCCAGCCATCTCCTCTCCTCTTCGCTTTTAGCAAGAGCCTTCAGCCTGTCGAGCTCAAGCCTGAGGAGAGCCGCCAGAAGCGCTTTCCAAGCCTGGAACGCCTTACATGCGGCGTTGCGCACAATCCCCCGCCCGAGGAACTCCAGGGCGAGCCCGGCCTCGGTCAAAGCCTCCAGAAGTCGAGCCTCCACACACGCCGCGTGAGACGGCTTCGGAAGCTGCCGGTCCAGAACCTCCACGGATACCATAAGCGCCCGGCCGTATCAGGATAAATACATTTCGGCGAAAGCTTTCAAATATGGCCTGCCGCATATGCGTGGACGCTTGGGACATAAAGCAAAAGGTAGAGACGAGACTCAAGGTGGCGCTGGCTGAGGCGGAGCTTGCCCTACGCTTCTTAGAAGAAGGACTTCACAGAAACACAGCTGGGAAGGCGTCTCAGGCCTGGAAGGCGGCTCTCGCCGCGGCGGCCGCCTTAGCCCGCGATGAGATGCTCAGAAGATACAGGGGAAAGGTCGCGACTCGGGAAGGCGCCGAGGTGGAGCTGGCCGACTGGCTGATCGCCCTCATGCCCACGGGCAGGATGTGGGAGGTGGCCCGCGCCCTGCGGCAATCCTACGGCGACGAGGTCGTCCTCCTCACCGCCCTCGCCCTCAACCTACACGAGATCCAGTACAACGGCCTAGACGAAAGCGGCGTCCTCAGCAAATACTCCACACCACAACAGATCGAAGAAGACGTCAGAGAGCTTGCGCAACGCACCGTCGAATTCGCAGAGGCCCTAAGACAACGCCTCAACTCCAGGTAGCACCTATCCCTAACTTAACCACCCTCTTTAAGCGCCCTCCTTACGGCCTCCCTATGTATGGGGGTCTGCCAGGCGACGTTTTTGCCTATGCCTAGCTCGGGGCCTCTCTCGGGGGGCGGCTGGTCGGCCCAGAAGCTGTGCCTCCTGTCGTACATGTTGTATACGATTAAGTTCTTCGTCTCCAGCTCCCTTATCAGCTCCTCCGGCGCGCCGCCGGCCCAAAGCGCCTTCGGATCCTCCACAGCCGCCTCAAGCCACCTCCCCCACTGCCTAACAAACTCCGCAGTCAACCTCTTCTCCCGCATCAACCGGAGAACCACCTCCTCAACATCCCACTTATTCTCATAGAGCCTCCCGAGCATCCTCGGGTTGCCGCCGGTCCACCTCCACGCCTCTTCGAAGGAGGGCTTGAGACCCGGGATTCTCTCATACAGTTGCCTAAAGCCCTCCCGCGGCATGTTCCACATAGGCGTCAGCTCGGCCCAGAAATGCCTCCCTATCTCCTCCCGCGTCACGCCTTCGCTAGTCGCTACCAGCACGACGATGTTTTCGTACCTATATACGGGGTGTTCTATCATGTTTAGCAGTCCTTTCACGTATGCGGCGGCTTTGTCTAGGCCGATGGCTTGGAACACGTCGTCGGCAATTATGGCGATTTCCCGCCTTAGCTTCCGCAGGATCTCCCGCGTGAGGTCGAAGACGGCCATGGCGAGACGCCCCCACCTCCCGTCCTCAAGAGTCCTACGCACGAGGTCAAGGAAGAGCGCCTCGACGTCTGGGTCGTCCACCTCGGCCGAGAAGGCCCGGTCGAGGGGATGGAGGTAGAATACGTCGTAGCCCAGCTCCCTAAGCCCAGAGGCGGCCTGCCGCAGGAAGGCGGTCTTGCCGCAACCCTCCGGGCCGAAGATCACCACGGGAAACCTGGTGCCTCTCTCCGCCCACTCCTCCAACTGCGCAAGGGCGCGGTCCCTATCCACGAACTCCGTCTCCACGCCGGGCGCTATTTCGACCGCTATTCTTTTCACGTCTTTCAACGTCGGCGTTAAATTAAGCTTTTAGCCCGATAGCAGACCAAGCTGGTTGGGGACTGCGAATGCGCCAGCTCCGCCTCCGGCTGATAACAACAGTGGTATATAAGCGGTTAATGATACATGGCGCGCGTCTTGACGGTGTTGGCCCACGGCGATGCCGACGGCGTCTGCTCCGCCGCCGTGGTTAAGGCGGCGCTGGCCGGCGAGTACGAGGCGGTGGAGATATACTTCACCCACCCCGTCGACTTGGCGAAGGATTTCGGGGAGTTCGCCGAGGGGGACGTCTACATCGTCGACGTGGCTATCGACGAGAGGACCGCCGACGAGGTGCGCAGAGCGTTCCGGAGCTACGGGGGGAGGGTTGTGTATATAGACCACCACCCGCTCTCCGTGGACCTGCCGGGGGTCGAGGTGGTGCACGAGGTGGGGAGCTCGGCCTCCGAGCTCGCATACCGCCACCTGGGGGGCAGGCTGCCGCGGCTGTACAGCAGAGTTGCGCTGTATGGCGCCATCGGGGACTACCTAGACCACACGGAGTGGGTGGAGGAGGCGCTGGAGGCCTGGGACAGGAGGCTTGTGTACTTCGAGGCTGGGGTCCTCATGCAGGGGCTGGAGCGGGCGCGGAGGGACCACGAGTTCAAGCGGGCTGTGGTCGACCACCTGGCGGGGAACTCGCCGCCCTCGGCCATGGAGCGCCTCATGAAGCTGGCCGAGGAGCAGGCCAGGGTTAACGAGGAGCTGGTGGGCTGGGTGGCGAGAAACGCCTCTATGCACGGCGCGGTGGCGGTGGTGGTCAACCCGCCGGGGCCGCTGGGGCTCGCCGCGAACCTGGCGAGGGGGCTGACCGGGGCCGAGGTGGGCGTGGCGGCTGAGGAGCGGGGCGAGATATACGTGATGAGCCTCAGGTCGAGGAGGGCGAATCTGAACCAAGTCCTGAGGGACTTCGCGAGGAGATACGGCGTGTCGGGCGGGGGCCACCCCAACGCCGCCGGCGCGCGGATGCCGAAGCACCTGCTCAAGGCGTTGGTGGAGGAGCTCAACCGCCTGGCCGGCGGCTCCTAGCCGAGGAGCGCTCGGCGCGGCACCTAGCATCTGCGGGCATTAGGCCGCCGGCGCACATCTTCGACCTAGTCTCTGTAGTGATAGATCGCCTGTATATTTACTTGGAAAGAGTCGAGAGTCCGAGCTCCTCGTCCAGCGCGCTGGCCCACAACGCGGCGTAGAGCGCCTCGTCCCTGACGACCAGCTCCCTGCCGGCCATGGCCCTCCTCAACAGCCAGGCCGGCGCGAAGTTCAGCGCGACGACGTCGACCGGCAGACCCACGAGGGGGGTGAGGCGGCCGGAGAGCTCCTCGGCATATGCCGCGGCGTCTAGGAGATCCACCTCGCCTGAGAGGTAAACCGCGACGTCCACATCCCTAAAGGCCCCATCCAAGAAGCTGCCGAAGAGGAAGGCCAACGCCACCCTTTCCTCCTTCCACAACGCCTCGGCCAGCCTCCTTGCGACCTCCTCCCGCTCCCCAGGCCCCAGCTCGTACCACCTAATGGACATGCCGGAGGAACCGCCTCAACGTCTCGAGGCCGCCCTCCTTCAGCTCTCTATACAGCCTGGCGTCGTCGACCTCCCAGTAGCGGTGCACCAACAGGTTCCTAAGGCCCGCGAACCTCCGCATCGCCGCGGCGAGATCCCGCGGGATGATCCCCCTCTCCCCAAGTAGCTCAAACACCTCGCCGAAGCTAGCCGGGCGGGCTCCCGTCTCCCGGAGGAGAACTAAACCGATCTGGACGGCGGCCTCTACTGCCTCAATCACGGCGTATCTCAAGGCGTACACAGCTTCATCGTCGTTTAAAAACTCGTCAAGTGGACGGTTCAGGATCTGCCCTATAAAACTCACCGAACGTTCAAGATCCCTCAAGGCTCTTGACAGTCTCTCCGAATCCACGACAACGGGGGATTCAAACCATATAATAATTGCGGCCCGATGAAAGCCCACAATTCCAGCGAGCCCTATCAGAGTGCCGCGGAGGGCCGTGCTCAAGAGGAGTGCGGCAACAAAGGAGAAACTTGTGCCTTCTTTGCGACTTCGCTGGGGTACAGAGAGAGGGAGTTGCCCTGTGCATCTGCGAAGGCCTCAGCTAAGATGGTGGCGAGACGGCACAAGACGCCGCATACCTGGGGAAACTTACGAATCACGAAAAAACTAAAGCTTTAGATGTGGGAGGAAGAGGCCCAGTATTCCGTTGATTATCCAAATCAAAATAGCCAGCCCCAAAGCGCCTAGCCACCCCACGCCCTGGAGTCTGCGGAGTGCATAGAGCCACACCACAAAGGCTATGAGATCGCCGAGAAGCGGTATCCTGATCAGGGAGTGGAAAACCCAATATATCAAGGCCCCCACCAGAGCCGTCAAGGCGGCGCCTGCGAAGTCCTCTCTTCTTTGCTTACCTGGGAAAATCTTCAACGCCAGCCACACGGCGAAGGCGGAAACAAGCCAACCCACCACAAACCCCACCACTCCACCAACGCTGACCATGTACATCCGCGTTACTATTTTTATACCTTAGGTCGATTGAACACGTTATCTCACTCTCTATTTTTTATATTACTCTTGCCTCCCAAACCCATGGACGCAATAGAGGTCCCCGAGTGCCCAGAGGGATCTTTAAAAGCCGTCACTTACATAAAGGAGCGGTAGCTGCCCCGTTTCCCTATAGCGTTGAATTAATACATCGATTAGATAAAACGGCGACAAGGCCGCGTTGAAGCCGGAGATCACAACTACGGCGTTATCCGGAATCCTCCACACCGCCTCCCAGGCGGAGACAAATTTCTTAATCACAAGCGTCATATCTACAAAACTTATATGTTAAATTTCGCTAATAGCTAAAAATCAATAGCCAAGCGATGTAGATATGCATATTAAATACACCTCGGTATATTGCATGTTTAGGGACTTGTGGCTAAGCTACGGCAAAAACTATTACGTCAACGATAAGCCGCTTCAATTTTTTCTAGACGCTCTTAAATTCCAAGGAGACGAAGACTTGTCCTCACTGGGGGCCTACGTCTCTACTAAAATGATGGAGGAGACCTACTACGTAGATCACTACGCAAGACCAGTTCTCAGGCGGTGGAGCGCCCTAGGCCAAGAGATAAACTATGTACAAGCTTCGCCCAGCCACATCCAGACGCTTTACGACCTCTTGAAGTTCGGCGTGGTCTCTAAAACCTTGACTGGGGAGAGAGATTTGATGTACCACTTCGTCTCGGGGTATCTCATCTCAGACGCCGGCTTCTTCTGCACCATCACTCTCACGGAGCAAACCGCCTACGGCCTCGCCAAGTATGGAGACGACGAGGCGAAAGCCCTCTACCTCCCCAACTTCCTAAAGAGAGACCGGCCTTGGATGGGCGCCACCTTCTACACAGAGGTCCAGGCCGGCAGCGACCTCGGCGGGTTGGAGACAGCCGCCGAAAGAGTCACCGAGAGGCTGTGGAGACTCCGCGGCGTTAAGTACTTCACAAGTAACGTGGGGCTGGCAGACGCGGCTATCATAACGGCGAAGCCTACGCCGCCGCGGCCGGGGGCCAAGGGCATAGCCGCCTTTTTTGCGCCAGCCCACCGCGCCGAGGGGAGGCCCAACTGGAGGATACTCAGGCTCAAGGACAAATTAGGCACAATCACCGTGCCCACAGGCGAGGTGGAGCTGGTAGACACAGAGGCCTACCTCCTAGGCGCCGCCGAGACCGGGATATACATCGCCCTTGAGATACTCACCATCGCGAGGATCGACAACTCCACCGCGGGGTTGGGCTTGGCGAGGAAGACGTTGTGGGAGGCGTATCTATACGGAAACGAGAGAAAGACATTCGGCAGAAGACTTGTGGAACATCCCCTCTATCTACGGGATCTTGTGGAGATGGAGGCCAGACTCCAGGCCGTCCTCCTCTTAACTCTCGCCGCGGCTAAATCCTTCAGCGACGTGGCGCCGGGTGAGAGGCCGCCATATGGCCAAGCCTATCACTACGCCCGACTCCTTACGCACATCGTTAAGAACATGGCGGCCTGGGTCTCCATAGATGTGACGAGGTACTCCATGGAGCTTATGGGCGGCATCGGCTTCTTAGAGGAGTACCCCATGGCTAAGCTACATAGAGACGCCCTGGTGACCGCCATATGGGAAGGCACTAGCAACATCCAGGCGTTGGACATGGCCGAGGCGTTTTATAGAAAAGAGGCGGGAAAGACTCTCTTTGAGGAGCTGGCCAGCCGGATCTCCAGAATCCGCGACGACGAGGTTAGACGTAAGCTGGTAGCCGCCTTGGAGGAGGCTAGGGAGGAGGCGGCCGCGGCGTTGAGAGACGGCGTGGAGCTCCACGCCAAGAGGCTACTGACCCAGATGGGTACCTTAGCCGCGGCCGCCCTATACAGGGAGTGGGCAGAGTCTACACAAGAGGACTGGGCAGACGCCATGAGTAAGATATACGTCAACGTGGAGCTTTTGAAAAGAGACGTGGAGTCGGCGCTTGTGAAAAAAGCTAGCTATGGACTTCTCTGGATGTCGGACTAAAGCCATCCTAGCAACAACTGCCCCGAGTCCACCACGACGACCTGCCCCGTGATGGTGGGATTTTCACCAACATCCACACGACCTCAGCCAGAGGTGCGGCAGCCTCTCCAGCACTACCTTGAGCGGCAACAACAGGGAGCTCGGCTCCTCCACCTCCTTTCTAAGCGCGGCGACGTCCGCCAGAAGCCTCTCGTACTCAGCCTTGGGAATTGTTACCACCTCGGTTCATGGCACCACGTTCAACAGCCAGTTGAAGTATGTTTATCCCGTACTTCTTCAGGTGCTCAAGCGGCGCGCTGATCCGCTCCGGCTAGCTTGAAGGCGCCCATCATGAGGACAGTAGAATAGTTATGCTGCAGAGGTAGGAAAACGGCACAGTCATGACATCGAAGGCGAGCATCTTCTCGATGACCATCTGCAGGGTTTCGTCGTCGCGACGTCCCGCCGGAGGGGTTCCGCGACGAAGGCGAATCCGATGTACCCCATAATTCGCTCCGTAAATCCAGCCCAAAAGCCAGCCCGCAGGCCCCGGCGCAGGCTGCCGGCAGATATCATAGACCTTGTCGAGCTGGCCGGAGGGCCGTGGAGGCGGCCAGCCGTTGGGGGCCGAATCCGGCGGGACGGCCCTATTTCTCCTCGACCACGTAGTTTCTGAGCCGTCCGATCCTTTCCACTTCGGCTTCCACCACGTCGCCTCCCTTTAGGAATTTGCCCTTGGGGAATCCCACGCCGGGCGGCGTGCCGGTGAATATCAGGTCGCCGGGCTTCAGTGTTATCCCCTGGGAGGCCCAGTGGATCAGCTGCTGGACGTTGAAGACGAGCTCGGAGGTGTTGCCCACCTGCTCCAGCTGTCCGTTGACCCACAGCCTGAGCCCCAGCCTGTTGGGATCCGGCACCTCGTCCCTGGTCACGACGTAGGGCCCCACCGGCGCCGCCGTGTCCATGGACTTGCCCCATATCCAGTTGAGGCCGTACTGGGTCGCCGGGTACTGCCAGTCTCTAAGCGATATGTCGTTGCCCACCGTGTAGCCGAAGACGTGGTCGAGGGCCTTCTCCGGCTGTATGTACTTGCCGGGGCGCCCCATCACCACCACCAGCTCCACCTCCCAGTCCATCTTCTCCACGACCCTGTGCTTAACCACAGGCTGCTCGTGCCCCACCAGGGCGTTGGGGAGCTTGGGGAAGAGGTAGGGCCTCGGCGGCGGCTCGTGGCCCATCTCCTTGCCGTGCGACCTGTAGTTGACGGCCACAGCGAGGATCTTCTCGGGGTTCGGGACGGGGGGCTCCCAGGCGATCTCCCCCACGTCGAGCTTAGCCTCCTCAGGCGCCTCCCTCGAGAGGCGCTCGACGACCTCCAGCGCCGGCCTCCCGACCGCTATGAGCTTCCTCATGTCGTAGAGGAAGTCCGGCGCCTCGTAGGCATCGTACGCCAGCCTATACGCCTTGGGCAGGTCCAGCACCGAGCCGTCGAGGAAAAGCCCCACCCTCCTCACCTCGCCGAGCCTGAACGTCAACAGCTTCATAAGGCGCCTCTCCCACCCGCTTAAAAACCTTCTCCGACAGGCGCCTACGTGCGGGCGGCCCGGACCGAGACGCCGAGCGGGCGGATCCGCCCGCGCCTCCCGGACGCCGCCCGACGCCCCCCGGAGCCCCGGCCCCGCCTACGCCGCATCCCCGCGCGGCTGAGGCCCGGCGTCGCGTCTCGATCGGCCGCCGAGGCCGGCCAAATTTAAGACGGGAAATCGAGGCCTACATGGACTGCAGGGTGATAAAGATGGATAGGCCGTGGCCGCCCAACCAGGTCCGCGCGCGCCGTTTCGTCGTCTACGACGTGTTCGACCCGCCGGACATACCCTTCGAGAGGCACGTGATACGCGTGGCAGGGCTTGTGGAGAGGCCTCTGGAGATACCCCTCAGAGAACTCGCCGATCGCTACGGCTGCGTGGACCTCGTCGCCCCCTTCCACTGCGTGACGGGGTGGTCCGTGGAGAGGGTGACGTGGAGAGGCGTCCAGACCAAGGCCCTCCTCGAGGAGGCTAGGCCGTACGGCCCCTACGCCCTCGCGTGGGGCGCCGACGGCTACAACGCATCTCTGCCGATGGAGGCCCTCATGGAGGAGACGTCGATAATCGCCTGGGCCATGGACGGCGAGCCTCTGCCCAAGAAACACGGCGCCCCCGCCAGGCTGGTCGTGCCCACCCGCTACGGGTGGAAGAGCGTCAAGTACTTCGGCGCGCTGGAGGTCCTCGAGGAGCCCGCCCCCGGCTACTGGGAGATGCAGGGCTATTCGCTCAACGCGGACCCCTGGCTCGAGGAGAGGTTCGACTTCGGAAGGCCCCAGATGAGGGGCCGCCGGACCTCCTTCTAGGGCAACGCGCCGCCCGATCCGCGGCCTGAAGGGCGTCGGAGGACGGAGGGGCGCCGCCGCGGCGACGGGGCGCGCTGGGCGTCCGCCCGGGTCCGTACGACCGCCGCGCCTCGACAAGAATATATTTACGGGACGTCATGGCGGCATGAAGTTGAGCCAAGGCGCTAAGTGGGGCGCCGTAGCTGGGCTCATCGGCGGGGCTATCTCGGCCCTAGAGCTGTATATATATCGAGATGAGCTCTATAGAGCTGCATACGAGGCTGCGGCATCCGTCGCCCAGTCGAGCGGCGCCGCGCTGACCCAACAGCAACTGCAACAAATAGCCCAGCTCTCGGTATCGGTGGCCTACGTGGCTACGGTCGTTGGGAGCCTGGTGTGGCTGGTCATCATAGGCCTCATAATGGCCGCCGTCTGGGACGGGCTGAGGCTGCCCTGGTACTCCAAAGGCGCCATATTCGGCATAGTCCTCGTCTTGCTCAGTCTGGCCGTAGGGCGTCCCCCTGCGTCGGCTCTGGCGGTCGTCGGCGTCGCCACGAACTTCCTCATGCCTCTGCTGCTCGCCTATCTCTTGAGCAGGGCCGAGAGGCCGGCGGAGTCCGCGGCCGGCCGGTAGGCAAAACGTTTTATGTATCGTACGGCGACTCGCCATGACTCAAGCGACTTCCAAGCCGGCCTGCGCCGCGATCCCCCAGGCGCGCGGCCGGCCCCCAGGGGCATGAGGACGGTCTCGGTGGCGCTGGCGTCCAGATCCTACGCCGACGAGGGCATGGTGCAGATGCTGATGGCGATCCCCGGCATATATAACGCATATATAGACGGCGGCCGCGTCGTCCTCGAGATCGACGAGGCGGCCATACAGCCCGCCGAAGCCGTCAGAAGGGTGATGGATCTGGGCTACGAGGTCGTCCTGCCCCACTACGTCTTCTCGGTGGGGCGCGGAGACCCGTGGAGGATCAAGGAGCTGGTCGAGGGCGATCTGCCCCACTACGTCGTGGCGGCGACCTTCGACGTGGATACGCGGCTGGCCTACGTGGCGGCTCTGCCCGACGTGGGGCCCGAGGACGCCGGCCGGTATCTGGCCGAGAGGGGGCTCCGCGCAGAGCTGGTGGACTCCTACCGGAAGCCCATAAGGCTCAGCTTCGGTTAGCGCGTCACCCTTAAATCCACTTTATATTTTTTGCGTGGATGAGGTCAAGGTCGGCATACTGGAGCTCCTCCGAAGGAGGGGGCCTCTGCCCATCTACAGAATCGCCAAGGAGCTGGGCTTGAGCTACGGCGCCGCCCAGTGGCACGTCTTCTACCTGGAGCGGGAGGGGCTTGTCAGCACCTATAGGAGCGGCAACAGGCGCTACGCCGCGATAAGCCCCGCCGCCGACGTGCTTAAGATAATCAAGGTCGAGGACGTGCTGAGGGACGTGATGCTGTCCCTGCGGGCCTACGGCGTGACGCCCGACATGACGGTCCACGAGGCCATCCAGGTCCTCTCGGGGAGGGCGCCGCACCTCGCCGAGACGATAAAGCGGATGGCCGAGGAGAGGTACAGGAGGGAAGAGGAGGAGGGAAAACAATAATTAGGGCGCATATTCTGCCATGGCCGTCGAGGTTGTGGTGCACCACACCTGTTCCTCCAGCTGGAAGCTTTATAGAGACGCGAAGGCGAGGGGGCTCCAGGCGAGGTTCGTCCCCGCGTCCCTGGCGGACCTCCGGCGGGCCGTCCTGGGGATACCCGCCGTGTTCGCAGACGGGCGGCTGGTGCTGTACGACCCGGTGACGGCGGACGACCTAGAGGCCCTGCTGAAGGGCTCCGCCGGGCGGGATCTGCCGGTGGACGAGGCCGTACAGAACTTCGTTACCGGCGTGGTGTACAACCAGGCCCTCCTCTCGCTCGCCCTCCTCCACAAATCCTTCAGGCCCATACTGGCCGATAGGGAGGCCGTGGAGGTCCTCACCAGGGCGCGTTTCCACGGGGCGCCGGAGGCCGCTGAGGCCGCGGCCCGGGAGATCTCGAGGCGCGACGCCCAGCTGTTCTCCGAAAATAGGGAGAAGATGCTCCGGGCCCTGGCCTACGGCCTCGTCAGAGAGCTCTACTGGCTCGGCGTAAGCCCCTCCAACGTGGACGCGGAGCGCGCGGCCATGTGGATAATGGCCAAGGCCACCGTCGGCAGAATAGGGCTACAGTACCCCAGGCCGCATGTGGATAGGGACATCGCCGAGGCCGTCGCGGCTATACTCAAGGAGAGAGGCGGGCACTACCTGGAGAAGATAGCCGAGGAGCAGGCCGCCATATCCTCCGACCGCGACTTCCTCTCCCTCTTCGGCTGACGCCGCATTCCTCCCTCGCCGGTCCGGACGGCCCCGACGGGACCTGCGGCGGTCAGGCCTCCGGCCGACGGGCCGGGGAGGCGCTAGCGCCCGGCCAAGGGCTTCGCCAGCTCGAGGATCTTGGCGTAGTGGTCCTTGGCCTTCACGGCGGCGCTCGCCAGAAGGACGCCCTTGGTGCCGAGCCTCAAGGCGGCATCCACGTCCTCCCCCGACTCTATCCCGGCGCCCGTGATCACGGCGACCTCGGGGAAGTGCCTCCTGACAAGCTCCACGGTCTCCACGATCGCCTCGGGCTTATACCTGGAGACCGCCTTCCCCGTCCCGATGAGCTCGGGCGGCTCGACCGCGACGGCGTGAGGCCCCAGAGCAGCCGCGGCCAGGCTGGTCCTCGGGTCTGGCGCGCACGCCACCACGTCGAGCCCCACGCCCCTCGCCCTGGCTATAAGCCCCGCGAGGTCGTTCAGGCGTAGCGGCGCCTCGCTGTGGTTCAAGATGAGGCCCGAGGCCCCGGCCTCCTTCACGTTGTCGACCGCCACATGGGCAGTGCGGGCGCCCGGCGACTCCGCGTCGGCGCCCTGGGCGTAGACGGGTATCTCCACGGACTGGGCCACGAGGGCCAGCTCCAGATGGCCCGGCGCCACCGCTATATTCACCCCCAACTCCCTCGCCACGCGCTCCGCGGCCTTGGCTATATCGAGCGCCCTGCGCCCGGCCGCCTCGCCGTACGCCTTGAAGTTTATTATCAAGATCGGCAGATCCATAGCCGGGGAAACGCGACACGATTTAAACTTTTGGGACCCTCCTGGCGGTCTCCCTGTCTATGGCGCCGTTGCTGTAGTCCCTCACTATCCCCAGGACGAGGCGGTACACCCTCTCCAGCCCCCTGTACCCCCGGCATTCGGGGCACTTCAGGCTAGCCATGGGCGCCCCTCCGGGCCTGAATACCTTCCGCGTTCTCCAGCCGCAAGGGATGTATCTCCCCCTGCCCCCTCCTCCATGGAGGTGCGGAGGGGCGCGAGGCCGAGCCGATGCGCATAGAGAGGATCGCTGGACAGGTACGAGGTCTACCTGGCCGAGTGGGCGCACGGCGACTACTACAAGCGCCAGAACCCGGCCCCATTCGACACGAGGCAGGAGGCCGAGGAGTACGTGCGGAGGGAGGGCCGGAGGTCATCTGCATCGACTGACCCACATATATCCCCACCTTTTTCTCCACATGGACTGGATACTGGCCTCCTGGCTCGCCGCGGCCGGCGCGGCGGCCGCCGCTGCCGTGGACGCGGCTGTGGGGCGCAGGGGCGCGAGGCGCGGCGGCGCGAGGGAAAGGGCGGAGGCCCTCCTCATGGTCGAGGCCGACTTCGCCCTTCTGGCGATCGCCGCATTCCTCCTCCAAGCCATAGCCGCGGTCAGTGCCGGCGCGCTGCCCCCGCTGGACGGACTCGCGCCATTTCTGGTCGCGCTGATCTCCCTCTGGTACGCCTTGGACAGATACCGCTCGGCCGAGGCGGGCGGAAAGGCGGGAAATAGCTGAAGCGGATTAAGAGGAGCCACGGCCCCGGCCGCCGGCGCCGGTTTAGCCGGCGACACCGGGCGGGTTGCCCCGTCCGACGCCGCCGGTTTATCCCCCGTCGCCTCCGCGGCTGGGCCGCGAAGGCTTAGGCCGGAGGCGGTCGAGGTCGTGGCTGTATTTCTAATGTCTCAGTCTTTATAAGGAATAAACGTAATATTTAGATATCATCATAGTTTTCGAGAGTCTTATGGCTGTCAATCGGCGATTTTTCGATGACATAGGCCGCCTATGCCGAGGCCGCGAAGACGCCGACCTCGCGGCAGGCCGCCGGATCCGCTGACCGGGTCGCCGCCACGGCCGCTGGACCGGCTAGAAATCTAGGTATTCGTCAAATATTCTGTCGAGCTCCGTAGCGGCCTTCATGCCCCTCTCGGTCAGCATGACGACGCCATCCCTCTCGGCCACCAGCCCCCTTTCCTCCAGAAGGGAGAGGTACTGGAGAAACCGCGGGTAGGAGAGGCGGCTTCTGTAGTATAGCGACGTCCTCTTGGCCGGCCCCTCCAGAAGCGCCAGGAGTATTCTGGCTATTACGTCAATATCGTATTTAGCCATGCCTCGAGCCTCCTCCTCGCCGCCAGATATCTATAGACGCCTATGGCGCCTGGCGTGCCGAGGGCCAGCATCGGCGGGCCGGCCGCCAGAGCCGCCGCGGCCGAGCCGGCGAGAAGGGACGTCGAGGCGTAGAGCAGAGCCCTCAGCCTCCCCGCCTTGCAGGCCCTGCCCCTACAGAGGGCCGAATAGGCGGAGAGAGCCAGCAGGAGGCCCGACGCCGCGCCCAACGCCTCGGCGGCGACCGTCCGGGGCGCCGGAGCGGGGGGTTGCGCGGGCGCCGCGACCGCGGCGATGGGGATCTCCACAGGCCGGCCGGCCGCCCCGCCGATGCCGGCCGCCGGGGCCTCCACAGCCGGGGCGCCGTACAGCCGGCGCAGGTCGAGGGGCAAGTAGAGATATCCCGAGGTTCCGTTGATGTAGACCCTGTAGACGAACCACGTGGAGTTGACCCTCGCCGTGGAGTTCAGGAGCACCACCATCTGGGGCGCCGTCTGCGGCCCTGCGGGGATGTAGGCGGCCATCGGCCGGAAGGGCGCGGCGCCGTGGAGCTGCGCGGCCAGCTCCAGAGCGGCCGCCAGCAACGCGACGGCCGCGAAGGCGAAGACGAGGTAGAAAAGCTTCATTGGAGAGCCGGCGGCCTAGCTATTTAGGCTTAACTGCCCTATTTCGGCGAAGGTCGAGTTGTAGGCGCCTATCCACCCGGGCCCAACCAGGTAGTAGACGTCCCCTATGTATAGGGCCCTCGACGCGTAGACGCCCTCCACCACAGCCTCCACGCCCAGCCTCCCGCCCTCGACCGACAGCACCAGCACGAAGGGCCTCGGCGCGTAGACGGGCAGAATCGCCACGCCGGCGTCGGATCTGTAGAGAAACGCGTGGTAGTCCGACATCACGGGGCTGCGGGCGTTGGTAACCGTGACGTTGGAGACCACGGCAGGCGCCGCCGGGTTCGACACGTTGTACAGCAGGACCTGGACCTCGCCGCCCCAGAAGAACGGCGGGCCCGCCCCCGCCGCCACGCCGAGGAGGAGGCCGGGCCCGACGGGGTGCAGATAGTCCGTGAAGACGGGCGCCTTCAGGAAGCCGAGCACCTGCGGCCTCGCGGGGTCAGTCACGTTTATCGCGTAGAGGGGATCTACGGCGCGGTACGTGACCAGGTAGTAGATCCCGCCGACGAGCCTCCCCGCGTGGACCTCCTCGCCGGGGGCCAGGCCGGCAACCTCGGCCACGACGGAGAGCGAGTCCGCGTTGACGACGTAGAGCGATACGTTGCCCTCCTCCACGGCCACGTACAAGTAGGGGCACCGACAGCCGCCGATAGAGGGAACGGAGCCCCACGGCCTCCCGTCGACGTATATGGTGGAGTTCGGCGGCCTGATGAATATCGCGGGGCAGAGGCAGAGGGACGGGACCGCCTTCGCCGAGGCCTCCGTGGCCGCCAGGATCAGATATCCGCCGCGTTGAGCCACGGCGAACTGGTCGGTCAAGAGGCCGGGCACCTCGCCCACCGCGGCCACCCCAAGCGACAGTCCGTCCACGGCTATCTCGTACACCGTGGTGTTCACGGGCGCGGAGAGGCCGATGAGGGCGGAGGCGGCGCGGCTCCTCGACAGCGCGTTGTAGAGCCCGAGGTAGTCGCCGTTCTCGATGTAGCCCCTCAGCTCCTCCCACAGGCCCTCCGGCAGGCGCGACCTCCCCGCCTCGACGATGTCGGCCAGCATCTGGAGCCCGTCGGGCCTTTGGAACAGATAGAGGCGGTCGCCGTACATGAAGACCCTGTAGATATCGCCGGCGGCCAGCGCGGTGTAGTTGAACCTGCCCGACGACATATCCACGGCCACCACCGCCACTACGCCGGCGGGGGTCGGCGAGACGCCGGGGAGCTCGCCCAGCGCGGTCCCGTTGACCAGATAGAGCGGGGTCAGGGGAGACGAGACCACCACGTAGGCGTAGCTGCCCTCTAGCCTGGCGCCGAGGGGCCTCCCCTCTATCTGGAACCTGGCGACGGGCCTCAGGCCGCCGTCGGCCGACAGCAGGACCAGGCCCGTGGCGGCTCCGTTGGACCAGATGGCCAAGACGCGGCCCTCCGCGGCCAGCAGCTGGCACTGGCCGCCGCCCACGGCGTACCACCCCTCGATCTTAAGCCCAGGCGTGATCAGATACAGAACCCCGCCGTAGCATAGATAAATCCAGCGCCCGTCGGTCTTCACGAAATCCCCCTCGTCTATCCCCTCGACCTGCACGTTAGTGGAGGAGTACTGGGCCGAGGCCGCCTGCGCAGGCGGCGGCTCGACAGCCGCCGTCGTCGCCGGGCCCTCGATGGGCGGCATCGTCGGGATGGGCGTCGCCTGTCCGGCCGCAGCTACCGCAGTCGCGGGCTGGACGCCGGCGAGGGCCGAGGCGGCCTCCGTGAGGTTCACCATGATGAGGCCCATGGCCCGCTGGGCGGATCCTCCCGAGCTTCTGGCGCCCGTCTGCTGGTGGGCCGGGGCTCCGAGGCCTTGGAGGCCGCCGAGCGCGAGGACCGCCGCAACGGCCAACGCCAGCGCTATCCCGAGGACTTTCAGTCGACTTATGGCAACGACGTCCCAGCCGCCATATAAACCCGATGTATTCAGAGTAGATCTCCAGGACAAGCCCAGCTTTGAATTATGGAAAATTCGATGCCGCAAAGACGGGCGTAGCCGTCGCTCGCCTCTACCCCGCGACATGCGTCGAGGCGTCACGACCGCCTGCGGCTACGCCGGGAATGCCGCGCTCCGTCGGGCGCGTCGGCTGATCAGCGGCGGGGGCCGGCCCCTCGACGTCTGCCGACGGCCAGCCAGGCGATGAGGGCTACTGCGATCGCCGCGGTCCCGGCCAGGGCGTACGCCAGGCCGTGTCCGCCAGCCGCCTTTGAGGTCTGGGGCTGGGTGGACGTAGCCGCCTCGGTTGCCGCGGTGGCGGCGGAAGTCGTCGCGGTGGAGGTCTGCGCGGCGGCCGTCTGCGGAGCCGCCGTAGTCGCCGTGGCGTTGCTGATCAGCGTGGCGCTGGCCGTCGCGTTGCCGAAGGGGGTGGACACCAGGAGGACGAAGGTGTAGTTGCCCGGCTTCGACATCTCGTAGGCGGCCGTCCCTCGGGGCGCCACGGGCCTCTCCGCGGCGAGGGCCCCGTTGATGTAGACCAGGAGCGCCGTCGAAGTAACGTTGTACTCCTCGGGGTACGGGACCGACCAGGCGACGCTCGCGATCGGGCCCGAGGCAGAGGCCGATATGGACGGCTTGGCCGGCGTCGTCGGGACCACCGCAACCCATATGGACCCGCTGTGGTTGGCCACCGACTCGACGGCGACATAGAGGAAGCCGCCCGCGCAGACGGCGCCGACCGACCACACGGCGCCGGGCACGGCGAAGTTCCTCAAGCTGAGCCCGCCCGGGGCGTAGACGGCCACTCTGCCCGAGGCGCTCCAAGCCACGGCGAAGGGCCCTCCGCACCCCTCGACGGGCGCCGCGGCCGAGGCCCAGGGGACCTCCAGCGAGGCGTTTCCGTACCTAAGGACGCCGCCCGAGAGGACGTAGAGCCCGCCCGGGGACAGACCCGCGTACTGGGCCTCGACCCGCCTGGCCGAGCCGTCGGGGCCCACCACGGCGTAGGTCCCGTTGGCGAAGACCGCCATCGCGCCGCCGCTGTATGCGCCGTTGAGGCCGACGAGCCCGGGCTCGCGGAGCGATAGGCGGCTGCCGTTGGGGTATATCACGACCAGGCGGGACGACGCGTAGGTGGGGTCTGGGGCCGGCTGCCAGACGGCGTAGACCAGCCTCCCGTCGCTGGCGTAGGCCAGGACGACCCCTCCCGAGATCAAGCCGACGGGGGCGCTCCAGCCGGCCGCCGAGAGGATCGACATCTCCAGCGAGGAGGATCCGGCGGGCCCCAGCCCGATCCACAGCATGGCGAGGGAGCCGTTGGACAGCTGAAAGACGTAGGGCGAGGCCGCAGGCCCGCCAGTCCGCGGAGCCGGCGCCACGGCGTAGCTGGGCCCCGAGAGGACCAGGCCGGAGAGCCCCGGCCCGTTGCCCAGCGCCGTGTAGTACAGATAGGCGGAGCCCCCAAGGGCCGCTATGGACATGCCGTAGCCCTGGGGGAGCCCGACCGCCACGGGCCCCGACCAAAAGGCGGCGAGGCCGGGGGCCGCCAGCAGGAGGAGCGCGGCGAGCGCCCTCATATCTGTCCGGGCCTCCCGGACGCCGCGAAGTACATATCGGCCAGCTCCCTCCTGTCCGGAGGCCTTCCGTTAGACGCGAAGAAGTTCAGGAGAAGCCCCTTGAGGATCTCCCACTCGTCCTGCCCTATGGGGTAGGCGCCGAAGGGCGTCCTCAGCTCGCCGCCCCGCGCCTCCACCTCGAAGTCGCCTATCTTGACCCGGTCCTCGCCCACGGACAGCTCGACGCCTAGAGAAGCCGCCTTACGCCTGGCGTTTTCCGCCACGTTGGGCGTGGAGTCCTCCCCGAACCTGTGTTTATCCCGCTGGTCTATGACGGACATGGAGGCACCTGGAACCTCCCTAAAAAGGTTGACGGCGGACGGCCGGACGGCGCCGAATCTCGACGGACGCCGATCGGGGCGGTCGAACTCCGTCGGCCGCACCGCGGCGACGCCGGCTCTTCCTCATGCCGCCGGACGGCCCCCACGGCCTGTGCGTCGAGGCGCCGCGGCTGCGTGCAATCGATAAAAAGGCGTATTGACGTGGAGGTATGGAGGAGCTGATGTATAGGGCCGTGGACTACGGCCTGTCCCTCGGGGCTAAGTACGTGGAGGTCAGGTTCCAGTCCGACGCGGGCCGGTGGGCCGGCTTCCGCAACGGCCAGTTCGAGTTCTCGGGCTCGGCGCTGTCTTCGGGCTTCGCGGTGAGGGCCGTGGCGGAGGGAGGCCTCGGCTTCGCGGCCACCGCCAGGCAGGGCCTCCAGGACCTCCTCGCGGCAGTCGAGAGGGCGGTCAAGCTCGCCAGAGCCGCCGGGAGGCTGAGGAGGGGGCCCGTGGAGCTTTCGGAGGAGAGGCCGGCGGTCGTGCGGTACGAGCTCCCCCCGATAGAGCTGGACCTGGAGCGCTATCTGGCCGATCTCGATTCCCGGGTCGACAGGAGGGTCGCCGTGAGGCGGTTCTTCGGGGGCGTCTGGACCACGGAGAAGCGGATAGTGACGAGCGACGGCGCCGATGTGCACAGCAAGGTGCCTCGGGTCTTCGTGTTCGGCGTCTTGATAGGCCACGAGCCGTCGAGGGGGAGCCTCCAGAGGGACGTCTCGGCTGGAGGCACGTCGGCAAGATCGCTTGAGGGCTTCGGCGAGTTCGTGGAGGGGGAGTCCAAGAAGGTCGTGGAGCTTCTGGAGAGGGCGCGGCCGGCGCCGCCGGGCAGATACGACCTCGTGTTCTCCCCCGAGATGGCGGGCATATTCGTCCACGAGTCGGTGGGGCATCCCTTCGAGCTGGATAGGATCTTCGGCAGGGAGGGCGCCGAGGCCGGGGAGTCGTACGTGAGGCCCTCCGACCTGAGGGTCGAGGTGGGCAGCGAGCTCGTGAACGTGGTGGACGACCCGACCATCCCCGGCACGTACGGCTTCTATCTGGTCGACGAGGAGGGCGTCCAAGCCAGGCCGAAGTGGCTCGTGAGGAGGGGGCGGGCCGAGGAGTTCATAACCAACAGGCAGTACGCGGCCGTGGTCGGCGGGCACAGCAACGCCTCGGCGAGGGCATCCGCCTTCGACAGGGAGCCGATACCCCGTATGAGCAACACGTACCTAGTGCCGGGCGACTGGAGGCCCGAGGAGATAATAAGGGACACCAGGCGGGGCATATACGTCGTGTCCTACACCGAGTGGAACATAGACGACAGGAGGCAGGCCGGCAGATACGGCTTCTTCGAGGCCTACATGATCGAGAACGGCGAGCTGAAGGAGCCGGTCCGCGGCTTCCTCGAGGCGGAGACAAGGGAGCTCTGGGGCCATGTGGACGCCGTGGGCCGCGACTTCAAGATGTACGTGGGGACCTGCGGCAAGGGGAATCCGCCGCAGGGGGTGCCCGTCACCATGGGGGGCCCGACGTTCAGGAGCAGAAACCTCCTGGTGTTGCCATGATGCTCAAGCTGGTCGAGAGGCACGTCGACGAGGCCGCCCTGGTGAGGATAGAGTCCGAGAACTACATGGTGAGGTTCGCCAACGACGAGGCGACGGCCTTCAAGTCCTGGACGACGAGCGAGGTCGGCCTCTATCTGGCCAAGGGACGGAGGGTCGCCGCCGTGTCCTTCTCCGGCGAGCCCGACGCCAAGGCGCTGGACGAGGCCTTGAGGAGGCTCGACAAGCTGCCGGAGGACCCGCTCTACGTTCCGCTCAGGGCCCAGCCGCCGCGGCCCAGGGAGGAGAGGCAGGAGGACTTCGAGAGGCTTACGGACGCCGTCGTCGAGGCGATGTCGGCGGCCTCCGGCGTCGATAGGAACGCCGGGGCGGCGCTCCTCACCTACGTCAGGTTCGAGTACGAGGACACCCACGGCGCCCGCGGCGGATATGCGGTCAACAGGGCGTACCTCACGATACGGTCCTTCAAGGGGGATCTGGCGGCCACGGCCGCCACGGCCGCGCGCAGGCTGTCCGAGCTGAGGCCTAGGGAGGCCGGCGGCCTCAACGCGGAGCTTCTGGGGCTCGCCGCAGGCCTCCCGGTCGAGGACGTCGAGCCCGGCGGGCGCAGGCTCCTCCTGTCGCCTCTGGTGTTCGGGCATCTGATGGGCGAGGTGGCGTCGGTCTGGCTCTCCGCAGGCAACGTGGTGGCCGGCTCGTCTAGATATGGCCCGGACGACCTCGGCCGGACGGCGGCCTCCGAGGAGTTGAGCATGGAGGACATAACGGCGGACGAGGGCTCGTACGGCTTCACGCCCATGGACTACGAGGGCAACTCCACCAGGCGCGTGGAGCTCATAAGGCGGGGCGTCCTCGCCGGGTTCCTCCACAACAACAGAACCGCGGCGAAGCTGGGGGCCGCCACGACGGGCCACGCCCTCAGGGGCTGGACGGCGCCGGCGCCGGGCCACATATCGGTGAGACCGGGCGGAGGGCCGAGGGACCTCCAGGGCCTTCTGGCGGAGCTGGGCGACGGCTACTACGTGCACAACAACTGGTATACGCGGTATCAGAACGTGAAGACGGGGCAGTTCTCGACCGTGGGGAGGGACGTGGCTCTGGCCGTGAGGGGCGGGAGGCCCGTCGCCGTGGTGAGGCACATGAGGATCGCCGACACCCTCGAGAACGTGCTCAGGAACGTCTCGTCGCTGTCGGGAGAGCCGGCGCAGGTGTTCTGGTGGGATATGCCGGTCCCCGCCACCGTGCCCTTCGCGATCGCGGAGAATATAGGGGTCGTGAAATGATATATAGACGATTTATCCGGGGGATATATGCCGGATAGGCTGAGGGTCGACCTACCCCCGGAGGAGCTGCCGGACAGATGGTACAACATATTGGCCGATCTGCCGGAGCCGCTTCCGCCGCCCCAGGACCCCGACAACGGGAGGAGGCTGGAGCTCCTCAAGCAGGTGGTGCCCTCGGAGCCGTTGAGGCTGGAGTTCTCGACCGAGAGGTACGTCAAGATACCTGAGGAGGTGCGGGAGAGGTACGTCCAGGTCGGCAGGCCGACGCCCCTAATAAGGGCCAAGAGGCTCGAGGAGTATCTCGACGCGCCGGTGAGGATATACCTCAAGATGGAGGGCTACACGTACACGGGAAGCCACAAGGTGAACTCGGCCCTGGCCTGGGTCCACTACGCCCTGAGGGACGGGGCCAGGTTAGTCACGACGGAGACGGGGGCCGGGCAGTGGGGATCGGCCGTGTCCCTCGCGGCGGCTCTCTTCAAGGTCAAGGCCCACGTATTCATGGTGAAGGCGTCTTACTACGCCAAGCCCCTCCGCCGCTTCCTCATGCAGATGTACGGCGCGGAGGTGCACCCAAGCCCCAGCGAGCTGACCGACTTCGGCAGGAGGCTGCTCTCCGAGAGCCCGAACCACCCGGGCTCCCTCGGCGTCGCCATCACCGAGGCGGCCGAATACGCCCTGAAGCACGGCGGGAAGTACGTGGTGGGCAGCGTGATAAACGCAGACATAATGTTCAAGACGGTGGCCGGGCTCGAGGCGAAGAGGCAGCTGGAGCTCATAGGGGAGGAGCCCGACGTGTTCATAGGGGTTGTCGGCGGCGGGTCCAACTGGGGAGGCGCCTTCTATCCCTTCATAGGCGACGAGCTGAGGTCGGGGAAGGTCAGGCGCAGGTACATAGCCGTCGGCGCCCTGGAGGTGCCCAAGGTCACCAAGGGGGTCTATAGATACGACGACCCGGACTCCGGCAGGCTTCTGCCGCAGCTCAAGATGTACACCATAGGGGCCGACTTCGTGCCGCCCCCCATATACGCAGGCGGCTTGAGGTACCACGGCGTGGCTCCCACCCTCTCCTACCTTATGCATAAGGGCTGGGTCGAGGGCAGGGACTACGACCAGGAGACGGTCTTCAAGATGGCGCAGCTGTTCGCCCAGCTCGAGGGCTACGTGCCGGCCCCAGAGACCGCCCACGTCCTCCCCGCGGTCAAGGAGGTGGCGGACGAGGCCAAGAGGACCGGCGAGAGGAAGGTGGTGCTGATAAGCTTCAGCGGACACGGCCTGCTGGATCTGGCCAACTTCGCCGACGTGCTGGGGTTCGCCAAGGGCTGAGCCGCAGAAAGGCTTAAAGACCGGTTGCCGGCGGCGGGCCCATGCGGGCCTTCAAGCTCTGGTCGCTCCCCTATTTCGAGAAGTGGCTCCTCCTCGGCGTAATCCTGGGCGTCGCGGCCGGCCTCTCGGCGCTGACCTTCTACTTCGCCCTGAGGGGGGCCGAATACCTCTTCCTGGAGAGGCTGGCGGGCCTCTCGACGCCCAGGCCTCTCGGCGAGGGAGGGACCTTGGAGTATCGATTCAGCGCGGCCAGATATTATCTGATCCCTCTAATCACGGCGGCGGGCGGAGCCATCTCGGGGCTTCTGGTGTACTACCTGGCGCCTGAGGCCGAGGGGCACGGCACCGACGCCGCTATCGCCGCCTACCACTACAGGCAGGGAAGGATTAGGTGGAGGGTTGCGCCCATAAAGCTGTTGGCCTCTGCCGTCACCATAGGGAGCGGCGGAAGCGCGGGGCGCGAGGGACCGACAGCGCAACTGTCGGCGAGCCTGGGGTCCATGGTGGCCGACCTCCTGGGCCTCTCTCCCGAGGATAGGCGGATCGCCGTAGCCGTGGGCATAGGCGCCGGGATAGGGGCCATATTCAAGGCCCCTTTAGGGGGAGCGTTGCTGGCGGCCGAGATACTCTACAGGAGGGACATGGAGGTCGAGGTGATCTACCCCGCGCTCGTGGCGTCCGCGGTCGGCTACTCCATATTCGGCTCGGTCGTGGGCTTCGCCCCCGTATTCGGCAGCTACACCGGGGCGTTCAACCCGGCGGCCCTCCCCCTCTACGCCGTGCTGGGAGCCGCGGCGGGGCTGGTGGGCCTGCTCTACATAAGGGCGTTCTACGGCATACATAACGCCTTCAAGAGGCTCCGCGTGTCTCCCTACCTCAAGCCTGTGTTGGGCGGGCTCCTGACCGGTGCGATAGCGCTGCTGGCCCCCGAGGTTATGGGCATAGGCTACGGCTGGATAAACCTCCTCGAATATGGGAGACTCGGCTCCTTCCCGTCGGCTCTGCCCGCGGTCTATCTGCTCGCCCTGCTGCCCTTCCTCAAGATAGCGGCCACTGGGCTGACCGTGGGCTCCGGAGGAAGCGGCGGCGTGTTCGCCCCGGGTCTATTCATAGGGGCCTTCGTGGGAGGGGATCTCGGGCTGCTGTTCCACCTGGCCTTCCCCCAGCTGGCGCCGTCGATAGCCCCCTTCGTGATCGTCGGGATGGCCGCTCTGTTCGGCGGAGCCGCCAAGGCCCCCCTATCGGTGACCGTGATGGTCGTCGAGATGACGGGAAGCTTTCAACTACTCCCGGCGGCCGTGATCGCCGCGGCCGTGTCCTACATAGTCACGGGAAACGACTCCATCTACCGATCCCAAGTCCCCACCAGGAGGGACTCGCCGGCCCACGCAGGCGAGTGAGGCCGAGCCGGCCGGCGCAGTAGGCCCGACCGCCTGGATCGCGTCCGCGCGTCGGGGACGCCGGCCCCGGCGATCGCGCCGCAGGATGGGGGCGTGCATGAGGGCCGATCCCGCCGAGACCGGACACAATTAAGCCCGCCGTCTCGGCCGCGATGACGGCGATGGAGATGCCCATGTGGATGCGGGGGGTGGGATTCGGAGGCGGCGTCGCCTGAACCCACGCAGGCCTACGCCACAGGGTCTTAAGCTTAGCCAGGGGCTTGGTGCCCCTACCTGCCCCTTTGACCTGGCTCGGGCACCCCCGCCGATAGTCCATACCGCATGCGCATAAAAGTTTTTCCCGCCGGGACAAAAATTAAATACCGCGGAGCTGGAGGTAACAGCCGGGGTGGCCGAGCGGCCCAAGGCGCGGGACTTGAGATCTGCCGACGGGGTATCCCGTCCCCGCAAGGGGGCGTGGGTTCAGGCCGAGCCGCCCAGAAATCCCACCCCCGGCGCCATGGGCTCTATAGTCGTCGTCCGTCCAATCCTCCCGCGGGGGTCCCTCTAGGCCGAAGAGGCGCCGGAACAGGCGTATCCTCTCGGCGAGTAGATTGGACGTGGCGCCGAGGGCAACTCCGCCAGGTGGGCGGTCCCGTGCGCTGGCGTGCCCGCGGCTGGGATGCGAGGAAACGGCTCTAGGCCGATGGCTGCGCTCGCGGCACCGCCGGGCCCAGCCAACGGCGGAGCGCTACGGCGAGAAGGAGCCGGGGGCCTAGGTGGAACTGCGTGAAGACCGCACGGGAAGACGTGCCCTATTAAAAATGCCGTAACGAGCTTTTATATCCCCTATTAGGTGTTGACGTGGAGGAGCTGAAGGCCGCCTTGAGGGAGCTCGCGAGGCGGGAGCCGGAGTTCCTCATAGACCTCATCGCCGATGCCGCCTCCTCGCGGCGCGACCTCGCCCTCAAGCTGGCGTCCGTCGTGGCCGGCGTTGTGGCCGTGCCGCTGGACGTCGCCACCAAGCAGGACATAAGGAGGTTGGAGAGGCGGACGGCCAGGCTGGAGAGAGAGGTACAGGAGATCAAGAACGCCATGGCCACCAAGGAGGACATAAAGAGACTTGAGGACAGGATGGCCACGAAGGAGCAGTTTGAGGCAATAGCCATCAGCGTGGAGGACAGCGGGAGGGACATGGTCCAGTACCTCTTAGAGCAGAGGGGCCATAGGTGCGCGGCGGAGAGGCTGCGCGTCGATTCGGATTACGAGTTCGACATATACTGCAACGCCGGCGCGCTTACTGCAGTAGGCGAGGCGAAGGTTAGGGCCGGCCGGAGGGACGTTGAGAGGGCCTTCGAGAGGGCTAGGGAGCTCCAGAGGAGGATGCCCGACAAGATCTCCGGCAGGCTTGTGGCGGTCCTCTACACCCTCGTCGCGGAGCCCTCAGCCGTGCAGAGGGCCAAGGAGCTCAAGGTATGGCTCATCGAAGGCAAGAGGGAGGTCGTGCCCCTCGAGGAGGCGCTGGGGTAGCGGCAGCCGGCTTCTGGGGGTTGGGGCTTCGGGACAACTGCTTTAAGTCTGTGGTTGCTTCCATGCGTGAGCTTCGAGGAGGCGGAGCTCCTCCGGCTGAGGGCTGAGGCGTGAGGAACGCGGAGCGGCTGTACGCCGAGGGCGAATACGACTTAGCGGCGTTCGGTGTGGAGCAGTACTGCCTGCTGATGTTGAAGTACAAGCTCCTCCTCAAGACAGGGGCCTACCCCCGTACGCACTCCCTCATTAGGCTTGTCAGGGAGCTCGCCAAGGCCGCGGAGGGGGCCGGGAGGTTGCTCGAGGACGTAGTCATGTTGACCAAGATAGAGGACGCCTATATAGGCTCCAGATATCTCCCACGGAGGTACGAGAGGGAGGAGGTGGAGGCCATGTTGAGATACGTCAGCGAGAAGTTCAAGCCAGTAGTCGATGGGCTTTGATATATACATAGAAGAGGGGAGGAGGGCGCTGGAGGTGCTCCGGAGATACCGAGAGGTCGCTGAGAGGGCGAAGGAGGCGGCGAGGAGGGTGGCGAAAGACGCCAGGGTCTACGTGTTCGGCTCCGTGCTTACCGGTCGATACACGGCGGCGAGCGATATCGACATCCTAATCGTCGCCGACATCGGGAGAGATGCAGCAGACCGCCTCAAGGCCGAGATCTACAGATCCGTCGACGCCCCGGTGGAGGTGCACGTGGCGACCCCCGAGCAGTTCGAGAGGTGGTACAGACGTTTCGTCGACAGGCTTGAGGAGGTCTAGCCTGGGCGGCCCCGCGGCTACTTGATCTCGAAGTCGGAGAACTTCCCTTCGGGGGCCTCCCAGACGGCCTCGGCGATTCTGCAGTTGAATCTGGAGCAGAGGTCCTGGAGGAACTTCTCGAGCCTCTCCCTGTCGCCTTCAGCCACTATCTCGACCCTGCCGTCGGGGAGATTCGCCGCGTAGCCCGCGATGCCCAGAGCCTTGGCCTTGGCCCTGGCCGCCGGCCTCAGCCCCACGCCCTGCACTTCGCCCTCGAGATACGCCTTGACCCTCGCCGCCCTTGCCGCCGCCAGGCCGCCGAGGACCGGGGCGGAGCCGGCCAGCTTCTCCCTGAGCTTGTCGCTCGATATGTAGGCCAGGGCGTCCCGGGGCACCGCCAGCCTGCCCTCGCCCCTCCCCACCACTCTGCCTATCACCGAAGGCCTCAGGTGGGGTATCTTGGAGAGCCTCTGGAGGACCTCGTCGGCCAGCCTCTCGTGCAGGAAGATCGCCACGGCGCCGTTCGTGCCCGCGGTGGCGTCCGGCATGATGTAGTTGGCCGCGGCGAACCGCGAGACGGCCGGGTTGAGGAGCGGGACGTCCCACAGCTCCACGTCCACGCCGGCCCTCTCGGCGACCTCCTTGAAGACGAAGACGCCGGGCCCCGAGACGTCTATGGTGGCCGCTATGTGGGCCTCGGGGTCGAACCGCTCGCCGTATTCGGGCAGATGGTCGTATATGACCCGGGCGACATCGACGTTCGGCCTCGCCATGAGCTCCAGGACGGCCCTCTTCTCGGCCTCGAACCGCTCGATGGGCATGACCGACTTCTCGAAGGCCTTGAGCAGCTCCTCGTCGGTGCCCACGGCCACGTAGGTGGTGAAGTAGGCGAGCTCTCCGAAGGGCCTGGTGACCAGCACCACGAATCCCTCGCCTATTCTGTCGTAGAAGGCGGGGGGCTCCCGGTCCAAGACGCCGTAGGCCGTCGCGCCGAGGAGCAGATAGCCGCGGCCGGGCTGGGGGGCCTCCACCACCCTCCCGAGGGAGGAGGAGTGGGACTCCACGGCGGCCTTCACCCTGGGGCGGTAGGGCTCGGGCGCGTCGTAGACGGGCGCTATTTCCACGCCCTTGTGCACCCCTTTGACGTAGAGGTCGTTGAGGGCGTTGTTGACGGCCACCGCGGCCTGTAGAGGCGAGTCGAGGTCCTCCGACGGGTCTATCACCTGTATCGTGTCGTTGTTGGCGAGGACGTAGCCGTCGCCCTCCTCCGCCTTGAGGAGGTCGACCATGAAGAACTCGGCGCCTTTCTTCGTGCTCACTATGCTGTGGCCCTTCCCCAGCCAGACCCTGTGGCGCGAGGACCCTAGGGCCCTGTAGAGCCTGGCCGCGTACTCAGCGAACTTGGCCGGGGTCGCCGCCTTGGCCATATAGAGCTGGACGAGCACCACCGCCAGATCCGGCGCGTAGGACTCGAGGAACGACGGGTCTATGCGGGGCTCCTCGGGGTCTAGGAACAGCCGCCTTAGCTCGGCGCCAGCGCCCCTAATTATCGCCGCGTCCTCCCTGGGCGCTATGACGAGGTTCAGCCTCCTCACGTCGTCCTTCAGGAGCTCCAGGGCCGGGTAGAGGACGTCGTAGAGGTCGACCTTGACCGAGCACCCCAGCGAGAGGGACTCCAGCGCTATGCCCGCCTCCCTGTAGAGCCTGACCCTTTCCCTGAACTTGTCCAGCCTGCTCATCCCGACCTCCTTATGACTATCCTCCACAGATTCTCGCCCGCCTGCTCGACGCCGAGGACCTCGTGGCCCTCCCGCCTGGCTATCGCCGGCACGTTCTGGACCGAAGGCGGGTTGTCGGTCAAGACCTCCAGCACCTCGCCGGGCTCCATGGACCTCAAGGCCTTGAGAGTGGCCAGCTGGGGATAGGGACACACATAGCCTCTCAAGTCCAGTACCCTCCTCTTAACCAACTCCATGGAGCCACATACGACCTAGACCATTAAACCTCTCGAAATATGCAATAATTTCACCGCAATGGTCCAGAGACGTAGGCCTCGGCAGACCCCGGAGGCGCCGAGCCGCTGTGGCCCCGTTCGGCGAAACAGCGCAGGCGCCCCGGAGGCTTGATGGTCGCCGCGACGGGCCGCGGTCAGTCATAACCTCGCCGGGCAGGGGCATCCGGCGATCGCGCATGTCGGCGGGAGGTCATCACGGTAGGGATCTCGTTCTGGAGAGGCCCTCGAACCCCTAGTGAAGCTTTCGGCGGGCCGGCCTCCCTAGGCCTCGTTAACCGCGAGGCCGGATCTGTAGAGCAAGTCGACGAAGTGTTCGTGGACCGCCCTCTGCCTCTCCGGGTGGAACACCTCGGCGCCGTCCTCGTGGAGGAAGACCACCATGTCCCTGCGCCTCTTGACCGGGGCCTCGGGGCGGCCCCAGATCACGAAGATCTTGTTGACCCAGCCCTCCCTCAAGACCCAGCGGGGCGCCGCGACCCACGGGCAGACGTAGACCTCGGCGCTACCATCAGCAGTCCCGTCGACGGAGAGATAGGCCAACCCGCACCGCGACCTCTCGTCGAATTCGTACTCGCCGTGGAGGCCCAGTGAGGACGCCATGCGCCTCGCCCTCCTCTCCTTGAGCGACAGTAGGACCTCCAGCACCTGGTCCGGGTAGGTGGCCGGGTTCACCACGAGGCCGAGCTCGGGGTCGTAGGCCGCCAGCCGCCCCATCCTCACAGCCGCCTTGGGCCTAGGCCCGTAGACCTCCTCGTAGAGCTCCCAGTCCGCGTCGCCCGCCACTTCGCCTTCTATCAAGGCCAGCAAGCCTTCGCCCAGCGCCGCCAGCTCCTCCGCCACGTCCACCTCGACGGAGGGCCCGGAGGCCATGTAGCCGTTTAGAAGCCCGGCGAGGTACGGAGGTGCGGCGACCACATCGTCTGAGAAATGCATGGCGAGCCCCCAGCCGATCAGCCTCCCCAAGGCGTCCGGCACGCCCAACAGATCAAGCCCGACCCTCAGCTGGCCCTCCACCGCGAGGCTCCTGGCGTATTTGGCGTACAGCGCGGCGACCCTCCCGTCGTCCACCCGGGACGAGACCAAGGCGGCCAGCTCCTCCGACCTGGCCTCCGCCGCCTCCACGTCGCTCTCGCCGGCCCCCTCAGAGGCCTCCAGCAGCTCCCGCCACCGGGAGCCGTATCTCGCCTCGAAGTCCGCCTCCAGCACCTCCTCCGACCCCTGAAATACGGCCCTCTGGAACCTCGCCTCAAGGATCTCAGCCACTATCCGGCCTTATCCGCACTATTTTACCTTTGCCCCCAGAGCGGGCCCCGGGGCTGCGCCCGCCCGGCGGCCGGGCCGGCCGCGGCAGCAGTCCGAAAGTTTCTGCGCGCTCCCCTCGGGCCGCGTGAAGAAACCCTATATATTTGCTACAGCCAATATCGCGTGGACCACTTCTTCGACTTGTTCGTCCAGGAGGCCAGGGGGAGGATCGCCAAATACGCCGAACACCAGAGGTCCGGGCCCTCCCTGGACTTCCTCCTCTCGCGGATACCCGTGGAGAGGGCCCCCGAGGCGGAGAGGGACCTCCCGGCGGCGGCCGTAGACGGAGGGATAGGCATTGTGGAGCTCGACAACGGCCACAAGATACTTCTGGCGAGGGCGGCCGCCGTGGGGCGGGGGGTCTTGAAGCGGGAGTTCCTGGCCGACGTCCTCGCCGTCAACTCCTCAGCGGTCTCCTGGGCCTATCTGATAATGGCCGAGTCCCTCGCCGCCTCGGCGGCCGTGGAGGAGGGCGGGTTCGACTACCTCCTCATGGACGGCTCGCTGTACGCCAAGGCGATAATGCTCATACACAACCTCATACTCACCAGGGAGTTCCAGTCCATCTTCTACGTGCCCGAGATGATAGCGGCCCTTTACGCCCTCGCCCACATGCTCGAGAAGGCCGAGGAGGCGGGGATCAAGACCGTCTTCGTCTCCAAGGACAGCAGGTTCAAGGTCTTGAAGGAATACGCCGCGTTCGACATCCTCAGGGGGAGGCTGGACGAATACATAGTGGAGAGGGGGCTGGGCTGGTACTCGGTCATGTGGCTGAGGAGGTTCAGGCGGGCGATCTTCTCCGCCTACCAGAGGCTGAGGGGGGACGGCGAGGCCCGAGCCGCCCTGGACGCTTTGTTCAGGCAGTCCGCGGCGGACCCCGTGGTGCTGCGGCGCATGGAGGGCCGGAGCTACACGACGCCCATGCTCCTAGGCGCGTGCGACGCCTATATGAGCTACAAGGGGCTGACGTCGGTGCCGCGGCTCCTCGACGCCGTGGAGGACAGAGTGGAGGACGCCCTGGCCTTCAGAGGCGAGCAGATGGGCTCGGCCGCCGACTATCTCGACAAGGCCCGCAGAGCCCTCTCGACTCTGCCCAAGGTGCTCATGTTCTACCTAAAGCCCGCCCAGGGCTCGGAGCCGCTTCTCGTCGAGACGCCGCTGCCCAACAGCAGGATGTTCGACGGGGCGCCCGTCAAGGCGTTCTACCCCCAGGCGTCCGCCGACGACGTCGTGTCCCTCCTCCTGGCCCAGTACAAGGACGAGGCGCACTACAACTACTGGCTTTGGTACGCCCACAACGTGGCCTCCTTCAAGTCGGGGCAGCTGGCCGAATACGCCACATACATAAAGCAGATGCTGCGGGGGGCCGGCGTCGCCGTGGCGAGGAGGGTCAAGATCGCGCTGGGCCTATAGCCCCAGACGGCGGAAAATTTATAAAGACGCTCTATGGCCGTGATGGCGGCGGTAGTCTAGCCTGGTTTAGGATGGCGGCCTGCCAGGCCGGCTTCAGCGCCGGCGAAGAAAGCCGTTGATCCCGGGAGGGATTCCCCGGGCGTTCAAATCCCGGCCGCCGCACCACCGAGTTCTCATGACTGGACAGGAGTTGATTCCATGTCGGCTATATGCGTGTCGATTCCGTAGGCCGGTTGAGTTCTGCGCCTTCGATCCGATATCCGACACAGCTATCTCCGTTCCACGGCCGTCGGCTGAAGACGCCGGCCTCCTACGGCGTTCCGTGGTCGAGATGAAGGCCCTGCCCGACGAGAAGGCCGTGGCGGCATGGAGAGGCTCGTGGAGTCCCTCAGGGGGCTCTGACAGCCGCAGCTATCCGGAGGCGGGTTGCTCCGGGCAGACAATCGGCGACCCCGCGCCCGAGGCCGGACTTCCTCCGACTGCCGCCGCGATATTTTTATCGACGTTCAATCCCTCGATGGATCTGGCGGATTTCCTCAACCTAGGCGCTCTGCGGAACTGCGATAAGGTGGACGAGCGGTGCATCAAGGAGTCCGCCAGGTGCGAGCGGGAGGTCAAGATAGGGCTCTGGAGGGCCGACTTGAGGTGCGGCGACGTCTACGTCGAGGTCGAGCCGGCGGAGCGACTCGCCTGCGGCTTGGGGCAGGCGTTGCTGTGGAGGGCGACCGAGGGCGCTGAGGTCGCCTTGGTGCTGTACGGCAGCGGGGAGGCCGAAAGGGCCAGGGCCGCGTCGTTGCTCGTGCCCACCTTATATATCGACGTAGAGCTTAAAATTGAATGCGTATATCTTGGCGGTGCAGGCGATTGCATTTCTTTCGGCTAGCGGCGGCGTCGGCAAGACTACCATTGCGGCGCATCTAGCCCACAGGTTCCTCAACGAGGGGAGGAGGGTGCTCATGGTGGATCTGGACCCCAGCGCGGGCCTCAGCACGGCCCTGCTGGGCGAGGCCGGAGTGGCCCAGCTGGAGGAGAAGAGGAGGACCGTCGGCGATGCCCTGCTGAGGTTTCTGCGCGGGGAGGACATCGAGCTCGCCGACTACGCGGTGACGGCCAAGCTGGGCATCTACAAGGTCGACCTGGTGCCGAGCGGCGACAGCCTCAGCGACGCCATGGGCCTCGCCTGGTATTCCGGCAGCAGGCCCAGCCCCGAGCGTCTGCTCAGACAGTTCCTGGAGAGGTCCGGCGCCGCGAGCTGGGACGTGGTGGTACTGGACACGCTCCCCTTCTACGAGAGGCGGTATACCCTCACGGCCATCTACGCCGCCGACAAGATAATAGTCGTGACGCATCCCTACGGCGCGGAGCCATTCCGGGTCAGGAGGATGTACAACAAAATAGCGGAGATCGTGGAGACCGGGGCCGACTTGAAGGCCAAGGTCCTTATAAACAAGGTGGACGGCAGCACTAAGGAGGGCCGCGAGGCCTTCAAGATAGTGGAGAGGAGCTTGAACCTCCCCCGCTTCCAGACCATAATCAACCAGAGGGTCGCCTACAGCAGAGTGCCGGCCATGGGCTACCTCGACGATAGGAAGGCCCGGGAGGAGGTGGAGTCGCTCCATAGGGAGGTCAAGGAGTGGCTCAGCGTGGAGCTCAACGTATACTGACCAGCCGCCGGCATCGAGAGGAGCGTAGCCGCAGGGCCTCGCCGGTAGCCGCGGCTATGCGGCGGCTCCATGGGCCGTGGAGACGGGCCGCAGGCCCCGCCTTTGTGGAGTAAGATTTTTAATGCAGGCCCGGCGGGTTCCTCGTGTTGGGTGCCATCAAGTTCAGGGTGGAGCGGCGCGTCGGCGACGCGGAGGCCGTCTGGCGCCGCCTCTCCAGGCTGGAGGACATGCCCAAGTATTGGGGCGGCCATAGGCGGGTCGAGGTGCTCGGCGTCAACTCGGGCATATACTCCCTCAGGATAACCTTCGCCTTCCCCGGACCCCTCAACGTGGGATACGCCGAGGCGGCCGTCGACGAGGCCAGGCGGGAGGTTCTGCTGAACTACGTCAGAGGCCCCTTCACGGGCGTCGTGAAGAACTACGTCGCCGGCGGCGTCCTCGCCAGCGATTGGGATATCATAGTCAACGCCCTGTTCATCCCCCTCAAGCCCTGGATATCCTCCCACTTCCGCAGGGGGGCCGAACACGCCCTCGAGAGGCTCTCGGGCCCGTAGCGGCCTCCGCCCAGGCGCCTCCAGACCCCTCGGCCGTCAGGGGGACCAGACCGCCGCGTAGAACGGCATTTCTCTCAGCAGTAGCTTCCTCCTCCTGAGCCCCGCCGCCTCCAGCGCGGCCTCGACCTCGCTGCGTGAGAAGGTGTGGATCGCCCCGGCGGCGGACGTTATGGCCAGAAAGCCCGGCATGGTCTCCACGACGGCTTGGCCGACGTAGAAGAGGGCGCCGGGGGCGGCCCGCTTTAGGCAGGCCACCTCCTTCGCCGGGTCGGGCATCCAGTGGAGCGAGTTGAACAGAAGGACCTCCCTAGGGGCGAGCTGGCCCAACGCGTCCGCGACCTCGCACGCCGACGGCGCCACGAAGACGCATATGCCGGAGCCTGGGCACTGCCCCACGCTGACCGCAGACGACACCTCCAGCAGGTCCTCGACCGCCTCGTCGCTTCCGGCATAGCCTACGTACAGCTCGGGGGAGCGGCTGGAATATATGTCGACGGCGTTGTGGGCGCTGAGCGGGGCCTCCAGCACCCTCTTGCCCTCGAAGCCGGCCGCCTCCAGGAAGTCGTCCCTCCACAGCTTGTACCAGCCCTGCGCCTGCATGGACTCCGCCACCAGCCGGCCCGCCTCGACGTCCCCCCTGAGGATCTTCGGGAAGGCCCTATCGAACGCCTCGTGCAACGCCAGCCATTCCTGGGCGTAGGGCCCCCTCGGCCTCTTGGGCTGCTCGACGCGCTTCACGGGCCTGCCGCCCTCGTCTATATAGCCGTGGTGGAGGAGAGACCGGTACAGCGCCTTGGCGACGGGCCTATCGGCCATCCCGGCGTCCCTAGCCTCGAGCCACCACTTGACGGCGTACCAGACGCTCCAGCGGAGCGCGTTGATCATGTCGCCCACCCCGCCGGCGCCCGCTATATAGCCCCTAAACCTCCTCAACATGGACAGCGCGTCGAGCAGAGACATCATAGACACCTCAAGACGCCCATCCTCTCCAGCTTGAGGAGCAGGAGGCGAGTTGAGGCGTCGACGCAGGGACAGCCCAGGTCCTCGAGGACCTTCCTCTGCACGTCCTCCGGCAACGCGGAGAACCTCTCGAAGTCGGCCACCTCGCAGTCGAGCCGCTCCCGCCCCCTCTGGATCAGCACATCAACCCCGCGGAGACGGGCATATATATGGGTTATTACATATGAGGGGCGAATAAAATATATGGCCTTGCCGCGGAGACTAATATGCGTAGGTATACCGATAGGTTCATACTGACGCCGGGCCCCACCGAGATACCCCACAGGGTGAGGACCGCGCTTATGAGGGAGACCACGAACCCCGACTTGGACCCGGACTTCTTGAGGCTCTACAACTCCGTTAGGGCGAGGCTCAAGAGGCTGGTCGGAGCCGAGAAGGGCGATCTCTACGTCTGGGTGGGGGAGGCCATGTTGGGGCTGGACGCTGCTGTGGCCAACACCGTGAAGGAGGGCACCAAGGTCCTGGTTGTGGACAACGGAGTCTTCGGCGAGGGCTTCGCCGACCTGGTCAGACTATACGGCGGTCGGCCGACCACCCTAGGGCTGGACTGGCGGCGGTCCGCGGATCTGCACGCCCTCGAGAGGGCCCTCGAGGTGAATAAGGACGTGGAGGTGGTCACGTTGGTCCATTGCGACACGCCGTCGGCTCTCCTCAACGACTTGAGGGAGGTGGGGAAGGTGGTCAGGTCCTTCGGCCCCCTCCTGGTGGTGGACTCGGTCTCCGCGGTGGGCGCGGCCGAGATAAGGTTCGACGACTGGGGGATCGACGTCCTCATCGGCGGGAGCCAGAAGGCCCTCAACGCGCCGGCCGGCTTGACCATATTCGCCGCGAGCGAAAAGGCCTGGGAGCGGTTCAAGGCCGTGGGACGCGGCTCGTTCTACCTCAACCCAATGCTGTGGAGGGATATGCTGGACGGACGGGGGATCTTCCCATACACCTTCTCCGACGTGCTCCTCTACGCCTTGGACGAAGGCCTCAACATGATATTCGAGGAGGGCCTTGAGTCCGTCTACGCGAGGCACGACGCCGCAAGGAGGGCCGCGAGGGCCGCCCTGGAGGCCATGGGGCTCCAGCCCTATACCGCAGACGTCTCTTGCACCTGCCCCACCGTGACCGCCTTCACGGCCCCGGCGGGCCTCAAGCCCTCCGACGTCAGGAGGGTCGCCTGGGAGAAATACGGCGTCATGATAGCGGGAAGCTGGGGCAAGCTGGAGGACTCGGTGCTCAGACTGGGCCATATGGGCGTCCAGGCGTCCTACGCCCACCTCGCCCTGGCCCTCTCGACGCTGGGCAGGACGCTGGCAGATCTAGGCTTCAAGGCCGACGTCGGCGCCGCCCTGGAGGCCCTCGCCGAGCACTTCTAGCACCCGCGCCCGCCGCCTCCGGACGGCCCGCGGCTCCTCGCGCTCCGGCGCAGCTCTGGCGTTCAGGCAAGCCGACTTCGCGACCCGGTTCAAAGCTTTTTAACGGCAAATCATCAAGGCCCGTGAGGAGGCTTTCAGCCACCTATCTGCCCGTCTTGGTCGCCCGCGTCGGCTCGGGCGCAGGCGCGGCGGTGACCTCGTTCCTCTTCCCGGGCCACGAGCTGGCCGTCGGCGCGATACTGGCCGTATATCCCCTTCTGGAGGCTCTGGGCTCCTTCGCCGCTGGGCGGTACGCGGATAGGTTCGGGCGGCGGCCCGCGATGGTCTTGGGCTACCTCGCGCGGCTGGCCGCCACGGCCCTCATGTATCCCGCCCTCGCGTGGGGCGCCGGGCCTCTCGCTGTCGGCGTGCTCAACGCCGCGTCCGGCTTCTTCACAGCCTTCATCCTCGTGTCGTCGCTCGCCATGGTGACGGACCTGACCGAGGTGGGGAATAGGGGGCTGGGCATGGGGGCGTTCGAGCTGACCAATCTCGGCGGCTACGCCGTGGGCTACATCATCGGCGCGGCCTTGTTCCACGCGCTCGGCGGCGCCGGCTCCTTCGCCGCGCTCGCGGCGTTCACCGCCGTCTTGACTCCTGCGGTGTTGGCCATGGCCGAGACGGCCCCCGTGAAGGGGATCTCCATACCCCTCAACCCGTTCAGGGGCCTTCCCCCCTCCACCTGGCCCGCCATACCCCTCTGGTTCGCGCTGACAACCTTCATAGGCATGGGCATCTATTCGGGCAGGGCGATAGCCGGCGTCCTCTCCCCCTCGTCCAAATTCGCCCACATAGAGTCGAGCCTCCTGTTGTCGGGCGCGCTGATAGTCGTCGGCCTCGGCGCAGTGTTCTTCGGGCGGCTCTCGGACAGGTGGGGCAGGGAACGGACGTTGAACTTAGGCATAGCGGGCGTCATGTCGGCCCTGGCGGTCCTCGCGGTCCTCCTCTGGACCGGCTCCTCCCCGCTGCACGCCATCGCCCTGGCCTCCCCCCTCGTCTTCCTCGCCTCCGCCATCGCGCCCTCTGTGCTCGCCATAGTCGGCGACAGGGCCCTCGTGGCGATGAGGGGGACGGCCATGGGCCTCTACAGCGTCGTCCTGGGCGTGGGGATGGCCCTAGGCGCCATGGTGGGCGCGGCGTCGGCTGTGGCGCTCGGGGGGCTTATCGGCATAGTGCTGGCTGCCCTCGCCATATTCTCGACGGCCACGGCGCTCTACATCGCGCTCAGGATCCTCACGGCGAGGATACGTAAATATAACGGCGATATACAGCGGAACCCCCAGCGTACAGAACCGCCGTGATGTTGTGGACGCCCGGCCGCAGAGCCGCCGGAGCCGGCCCGAGGGGCGTCCCGTCGACCGCCACGACCCATTCGCCGTCCGGCGGCGTCGTCAGCACGGCCAGGCCCTGGGCCGTCCAGACGGCGGAGACCTCAGGGCTCCAGAGCAGCGACAGGTCCGACTTGCCGGCCATCTGGATCGCCGTATCGCCGTAGGCGTATTCCGCCAGCCCCTTGACCGCGCTGATCCTCTCGGCCGTGGTCGGGCTGGCGGAGCCGGAGTAGGCGCACGGCGGGGCGTACCAACGGCCTCCGTATTCGTAGAACAGCTGCATCCAGCCGTCCCATTCGGTTATCTGGGCTACGTAGCCCTCCCGCGGACCTGCGACGACCCACTCCAGCTCCTCGCCCGGCCCCACGCGTATCTCGAGCCCCCCGCCTGGGAGCTCCGCCGAGTCGTAAAGCCGCCACCCCCCGCCCGTGGAGTAGTAGAAATATATGGAGGAGCCGTTGACCGCCACCATCAGCCCGACCGTGGCGGGGAGGTCCAGATCCCCCAGAGTCAGCGAGCTCTGGTAGAACGCCACAGGTCGTCCGCCGGCCGTGTATCTGACCACGTTGCCGCCGCCTCTGGCCTCCATCGACCCGTAGTCGCTCATGTTGAAGATGTAGTCGGCAACGGCGATCCTGTAGGTGCCGTTAACCCGCGATATGAGCGCCACGTTCTGGACCCAATATACGGCGTTCGGCGATGCGACGAAGGAGTTGAGCTGTATGGAGACCGCGTTGACGACGCCGCCGGCCCCCGCCGAGTAGAAGCCGGCCCGCTCCATGTGCGCAAGGCCCATGACGCCCTCGGCGGAGTAGCTGTAGGAAAAGCCGCCGCAAGTCCCGGCGTCGACTATGCCGACAACTGCGGCGGTCGGCGCGTCGAGCCAACGGGCGGCGGCCACCGCTATCAGCGCCATCAACACGACAGCGAGCGCCGCCGAGGTCCTCACGTGGCGCAGAGAGGCCCCACTTAAATATTATATAGCCGCGCGTTCTAGAGCTGGGTGGAGTTCCTCCTCGCGACCGACGACCAGGCGCTGGAGGCCGCCTTGGCTAGATGCAGGCTGGCCGTGGTCTTCTTCAGCGGGCGCCAGTGCGCCGTGTGTGTGAATTTCGAGCGCATGTTGAGGTCCATATGCAGAGGCTATAGGGAGGTGTGCTGCATAAAGGCCTACTCGGAGTCCGTCCTCTCCCACGTGAAGCAGCTGGGCATCTTCGGCGTCCCCAGCCTGGTGGGCTACGTCGACGGGAGGCCCGTCGCCAGATCGGTCGGGCTCCCCTACGCGCCCGCGGTCAACATGCTCATGGCGTCCCTGCTGAGGGCGGCCCATGGATAGAGTCGCCGCCGTGTTGAGGCTGCTGGCCAGGGCCTACCTCCTGGGGAACTGCTGGTACTGCGCCGATATTCTCGCCAGACTCTCCTCGGGGCCGGGCGGCGACGCGGCCATGTCCCTCCTCCTAGAGGCCCGCAGGCTGGCGTCGGCCATATCGGCCCAGAGGCGCAGGGTGGACGGCGCGGAGTGCTGTCTAGCGCCGCCGCTGGGGCCCGGGCTCGAGCCCGAGGCGTGCGACGTATATGGCGGCGTCGCCGTCGCCGGGTTCTGCTGCCTACGGTGCGGAGATCTGCCGGACGAGGGGGAGTACCTAGAGGCGGCGAGGGCCTTGGTCGAGTCTGGCCTTGTCGGCAGGGCCGTCGCGCTTGCCCAGTCGCCTCCCTAGAGGAGGAAGAGGAAGGAGGAGCCCAGCCTCGCGAAGGCGGCGCCTATGAGCATCCTCCTTATGAGCTCCTCGCCGTAGTTGCCGGCGTAGGCCAGCATCGCGCTGGACAGCTCGGCGCCGGTCGCAGCACCCAGCGCGTTCACCAGGTTGAGGTAGCCGATGGCCTTCCTCCTGTCCTCGGCGTTGTCGACCACGTAGGCGAAGTAGGCTATGTTGGATATGGAGCCCCCAAACCCGAAGAAGAGATATGCGGCGTATATCTGGTAGACGTTCGTCGCTATGCCGTACACAAGAGGCCACGTCATGAACGTCGCCCGGCCGAGGAACAGAGAGAGGCGCATGTGTCTATCGACGAAGCGGCCCACGGCCCTCTGGAAGGCGAGGTTCGAGGCCACGGTTATTATCTGGAGTATCGCCACCTGGAGGCCGGTCATGTGGAATATGTAGACCTGCGCCAGCGGGAAGAGAGGCCACGCGAAGGACCACGTCACCATGAAGATGAAGTTGTCCGCGTAGAACTTCAGCAGCCGCCTGCCGACGCCGCCCCGCGGCGCCCGGGGGCCCTCCCTGTAGTCGACGCCCAGCCTGTAGAGCTGCGCCGTGTTTGCCGCCATAAGGGCGGCGGCCGCGTAGAGGGCGAACCTAATCGCAAGGGGGTCGCCCTGTATCAAGAAGCCGGTTATCAGGGTGGCCACGAGGCCGCCGAGGGTGGAGTAGAAGGAGAACTCCGCGAGGGACGTGCCCCTCCTCTCCCTGCTGTACTGCTCCAATATGAGGGACCAGCCGTATCCGGAGACCCCCAGAGACGCCATCACGGCGGCGTACATGGCGGCGTAGGCTACATGCACCTCGGCGAACGTGGCCATGAGGACCAGCGCCATTGCGGATGCGGCGTTGGCGAGAACTATGAGCTCGAGGGGCCGCCACCTTCTGAACGAGGCAAGGAAGGCAGAGATGTTGTTGAAGACGGTGCCGGCCGACGAGACCACGCCTAGCAGGAGTGGCGGCACGCCCGTCGACGCGGCCACGAAGCTCACGAAGGGGCCGTAGAGCGAGTTGGCGAAGTTCTGGACCGCCGAATAGAGGTAGAGGCGCCTTAACGTCGACACGGCCGCACGCGGCCGTATGCTTTATATATTTTCAATCTATCGTGCGCGTCAGCCTCCGTATATGACGAAGAGCGGCGTCCCCAACATGTCGTTGGGGATTCCCAAGGCCTTGGCTTCGGCCGATACGGCGTTTATGGCGCCCTGCGCCGTCTCCACCAGCTGGGAGGACGACGCATTAACGGCGCATTGGGGATAGGCCGAACCTATGTAGGAGATCTCCCTCAGCGGATATACGTTCAGCGCTGTGGCGTTGCCCGTCTGGAGGTAGTTGACTATGTAGCTGGCGGCTATCGCGTAGACGGCGTGCAAGCTGTCCGAAAAGGCCGCGCTGCCGTTCCTGTTATATATACACATAAGCCCCAACCATGTCCCGACGCCGGCGTCGAACTGCTGAGGCTGGCCCTGTTGCAGATAACCCAGCACGTGGGTGGGGAAATAGCGAACAGCGTAGAGGACGGTGCCGTTCCTTATGTATTGATCCAAGACGGCGCCGTACTGGGCGTCGAACAAGGCGCAGTACGGGCACGTGGGGTCCAGGTACTCGAGCACCACGACCTTGGCGTCGCTGGACCCCACCGCCGGAGATGCCGAAGTCAGGTTCCTGAGGTATTGGATCTGTTGCTGCGAGAGCCTGGTCCCCACGCACAGAGTCTGGCCCTGGTAGGCGATGGAGCTCTGGAGCCGGCCCGACTCGACCAGCTGTATAGCCTGGAGGGGCGCAGGGGAGAAGCCGGCGCAGAAGTAGGCTATGCCGGGGCCCTGCGGCCCCCCTCCGCGGGGGATCAAGAAGTAGGCGAGTACGCCGCCCGTCACGGCTACGGCGACGGCGACCACCGCCACGAGAAGCACCTTCATGGCCCCTCGGCCCGACCGACATATAAAAATGTTGCAGGGAGGCGACGGGGCCGGCCGGCGCGCCGAAAATAATATAATGGGAATTCAACAGGGCGATTTATGAGGCTAGGCAAGATAACCCGTGACGTCTTCGACTCAGTTATATACCCCAGGCTCGGCTCCAGGAGGCCGGAGGTCGTCGTCCCGCCGCAACACGGAGTCGACGTGGGGGCCGTGGATCTAGGCGACGGGAGGGTCCTCGTGGTGAAGACGGATCCGGTTTTCATAGTGCCGCAGTTCGGCCTTAAGAAGGCGGCTTGGTTCGCCGTGCATATACTCGCCAGCGACGTGATGACGTCGGGAATACCGCCGCAGTACGCCGCCGTCGACCTCAACCTGCCCGTGTCCATGACCGACGAGCAGTTCGCCGAGATGTGGGAGGGCCTCCACGGGGCCATGGCCGAGATCGGCGTGTCCGTGGTGGCGGGCCACACGGGCCGGTACGAGGGGACCGACTACCCCATGCTCGGCGGCTTCGCCATGTTCGGAGTAGGGCCCAGGGAGAGGCTCGTGACCACCAGAGGCGCCAAGCCCGGCGACCAGATAGTCATGACGAAGGGGCCGGCTGTGGAGGCGACGGCGCTCCTCGCCAACTTCTACCCCGAGTACTTCAAGGCGAGGCTCCCGCCCGACGTCTTCGAGGAGGCTTACGACCTCTACTGGCAGATGTCGTGCTGGAAGGACGGGCTCGTCGCCTCGAAGGTCGGCGTACACGCCATGCACGACGCCACGGAGGGAGGCGTCTGGGGCGCCCTGGTCGAGGTGGCCGAGGCCAGCGGGGTCAAGATAGAGATATACGAGGAGAGGCTCTTCATGAAGAGGGCGGTCGCCGAGCTGACGAGGGCCGTCGGCATAGACCCGTGGATATCCATATCGGAGGGCACCCTGATCATAGCGACGGATAGAGGCGACGAGGTCGTCGAGGCCCTCCTGAGGGAGGGGGTGGATGCCGCCGTGATCGGCCGCGTCGAGGCCGGAGGACCCGGCGTGGTCCTGCGGAGGAGGGGCGGAGCCGCCGAGCCCATAGGACACCCCAGCGAGGACCCGTTCTGGCGCGCCTTCAGCGAGATAGGGCAATTGATGCACAGATCGTAGAGGTTTTTGGGGGACGCGCTGGGGGGTTCCATGCAGGGCATCATCCTGGAGGCAGCGGAGCCCGAGAGGCTGTACGCCTTCGCGACCTACGTGGCGACCTTGGTGGCCAGAGGGGAACCCGTGGCGGTCTTCGTCACGGGAAGGGCCGTGAGGGCCTTCTCCAAGAACGCCCCGGAGGCCGGACTGCCCCAGTCCATGGACTGGCGCAAGATCCTGTCCGACGCCAAGGAGCTGGGCGACGTGAGCATATACATATGCGAGACGGTGGCCGCGGCCTACGGCATATCGGAGTTCTGGCTCGCCGACGGCGTCGGCTCCATGTACAGCTTTCTGGAAAACGTAAATAGCGTAGTCGTGTTCTAGCGCATGGAGGAGATAGACGTCAGGGGGAAGGCGTGTCCGGACCCCCTCAAGGAGGTGGCCGCCAGGCTGGCCGCCGCGCCGCAGGGCTCCCAATTCCGGGTGGTTACCGACGACTACACCTGCTACATGATGCTCCGGAGGCTGGCCGCGCTGAACGACGTGAAGATAATCGGCGCCGAGGAGGGCGACCTCTTCGTGCTGTTGCTCGAGAGATGATAGAGGTGCGGAGGGCCAAGCCCGAGGACGTCCCCGCCGTGGTGGAGTTCACGAGGAACACCTGGGAATGGGGCGACTACGTACACAGGGAGTTCGGCCGTTGGGTGTCGGAGGGCACGGCATATGTTGCGGAGCTGGACGGCGCCGTGGCGGCCGCCGCGCGCATGGTGATCATCGGCGACACGGCCTACCTACAGGGGCTGAGGGTCCGGCCCGAACACAGGCGGAGAGGGGTCGGCAGAGCGGTCACCGAAAGGCTCGTGGAGGAGGCGAGGAGCTCCGGCGCCTCTCTGGCCACCTTGATAGTGGCCGAGTGGAACGAGCCCAGCATATCCCTGGTGCAGAAGGCCGGATTCAAGCCGGTCCTAGATCTGTGGGGCGGAGTCCCCCAGCGCTCAGAGCCGTCGAGGTGCCTGGAGGGCGGGGAGGCCAAGTCCGCCCTGGAGGAGGCCCTGGGCAGGACGGGGGGCTTCGCGTGCCTCCCCGACGACCCCTGGATCTGCGTGCACGCCACGCCGGAGCTCCTCCTCGAGAGGGGCAGGCCCTGCCTGGGCGAGGGGCTGTACGTAGGGCGCTTCTCCTTCGGCGCGGCCAGAATCGACGCTCAGGAGGACGCGACGGCCCTCAGGCCGGATGGGTTCGCCAAGCTCTACGGCAGATATATACTCTTCGCCCGCAGGCTCTAGCCAAGCCGGCGTCGCTTCCCCTCGCCTCCCTTCCTCCTCCCCGCGCCCGCCCCCACAGGCGGCGTCCCCGGCCTATCTCTGCCTAAGTATATCTAGATATTTATATAGGTCGTCGGGGAACACCATCAGGTAGGTCCCCTCGGACTTGCGCCGCAGATACTCGAAGTAGACGGCGCCGGAGCTCAAGCCCGCCAGCAGGCCGAACCCCCTCGCTAGGGCCTTAACCCCCTCGAGTGCCTCCTCGAACGACACGTCGACGACCTCGGCCGGGACGTACCTTATCCACTTCATGCCGCTCTCCACCCGCCTTAAGCCGGGTATCCAGTCGCTGGGCTGGACAGCTATCAGCCTCGCCCCGTACTTAACGCCGAAGTAGAAGCCCAAGGCGGCGGAGTGGCCCGACGTGCCTGCGCCGGCGATCACGTAGCTGGGCCTCACGCCCCTCGACGAGAGCTGCCAGTCTATCTCGGCGGCCGTCCTTATGTGCATAAAGAAGTTGGCGTCGTTCTCGAACTGGTTCGTGTGGACGGCGCCCTTCGCCACGTCGCCTCTGATGTGCTCCAGAGCCTCTATGGTCATGGTCACGTCGAGGACCTCGTGCTCAACCCCCAGCACATCGAGGACGGGCTCGACGTATCTAGCCGCCGAGGGGAGGTATATCTTGACCTTCTTGCCCAGAAGGGCGCCCAGGACCCCCAGCGCGATCGCCACGTTTCCGCTGGACACCTCCACCAGCCTGTCCCCGCCCACAGACCTCACCAGGGCGTAGGTCGTCCTGTCCTTGATGCTCCTGCTGAAGGGGTTGTACCACTCCAGCTTGGCCCAGGCCTCCCTAGGCGCCTCCCCCACTTTGACCAGAGGCGTCGGCCAGCCCCCCAGCAGGAGGTCCAGAGGCGCGTCGTACACCCGGCGGACGTCGGGCTTGGGATAGAGCTCCTCCAAGCTCAAGGCCTCGCCGGGCCTCACCTCCCTGAGGAACACGGCAGAGAAGCAGCCGGCCGAGCCGCCGTCGGCCACATAGCGGCCCTCCTTCAGGAGCCTCTCCAGGTGGGGCAGGCATTCGAGCACCCCGGCATGCCCCGCCCGGATATCCCCCTTAAAAATCTTGTGTGGGCAAAAATAGCACTATGCAAAAAGTTTAATATATAGATTCGGCTGTGTGCACATGTGCACGCCTCCGAGCAAGGTGAAGAAGGAGGAGAAGAAAGAAAAAACAAACTAATGGGCCAACTGTAAATCATTATTGCTCTTTTTGTTTTAGTATATATAGATCTAGACGTGGGGCTATACCTCCCTTATCTTGAGGAGTATGGGCTTTCTGAGCGGGTTCATGAGGCCCGCCACGAAGAACTCCCTGGGCTGGAGCTGGGTCAAGACCCCCTCGCTGACGTCGGCCAGGTCCAGATACGCCGAGATCTCCCTCAGATCCGTCGGCGCGGTCAGCCTGCTGAAGAAGACGGTGCCCAGGTTGGCCCTTATGGAGGGGTCTATATCGCCCGCGATGCGCTGGCTCGCCAGAACCACCGACAGGCCCCACTTGCGGCCCTCCCTGGCCGTGGTCTCTATGGAGTCCTTCGACATGGCCCAGTCGGAGGGGGCGTAGTTCTGCGCCTCGTCTATCACGAAGACGGTGGGCCTCGGCTCCCTGGCCCTCCTCACCTCGGCCCACGCCTCCTCTATGATGGACGCCACTATGGCCTGCTTAACCGCTAGGTCCGTGTCGTAGCTGAGGTCGACCACCACCGGGTAGGGCCGCGAGCCCAAGACGTCGGCGGGCGACACGGTCCTTTTATTGAGCGCGGCGAAGAAGTCCGGGTCAACGAGCTGCTTTATGAACAGCTCCACCCTCTCCGCCGTCGTGTCGCGGGCGTTCAGGCGCTTCATGGTCCTCCTCACGTGGGCCAGAAAGGCGTCTTTGCTCCACTGCCCCTCGAACGTCATAGTGGCTATCTCGATATATTCGCCGTAGCTCTGCCAGGGGAGCTTGGCGAGCTTGGCGACGACGGACGCCAAGACGTTAGGGGGGATCCTTATCTCGGAGGACCTCACCACGTTGTCGTAATAGGGCGCGTAGTCAACCCCCGTGTGGTCGAAGACGACGATCCTGGCGCCCCTCTTGGCGACCTCCCCCAGAAGGGCCCTGACGAGCCTCGACTTGCCCATGCCGGTGGCCCCGAACACGCCGACGTGGTGCGAGATGTAGGCCAGATCCAGCGGCACCTCCCAGCCCGAATACTTGTGGACCCCCACCACCGCGGCCCTCTCGGGAGGCACCCTCACAGAGGGGCCGCCCCTGAGCAGGAACACCCTGGAGCCGGGAGTGGGGATGTGCTCGACCTCCCTAACGCCCCCCGAGGGGTCCAGCTCCACGTAGGGCTTAACCACCGCGGAGGTGTAGGGCAACAAGACGCCGTAGTCCAGCATGTCGGGCCTGTCCACATACGGCGTCCTGACCCTATCCCTCACGATGGGCTCGAGCTTCGCGATCCTCCGGAGAAAGCCGACGACGACCACGTCGGGATCCGCCGCATCCCTCACGGCGACCATCTGCTCCTCCTGCGCATAGCGCTCCGCCTGCCTATATATCTGGACAGGTATGGACGATATCGTAGCGCCGCTCACCACAAGGCCCAACTCCACCGAAGACACGTGCGCAACCAGCCCCGTTATTAAAAATATCGAGCCCGCGCGGCAGGCCGGCCCCAGGCCACGGCGCCGGACGCCGCCTCCACAGCCAGCCCGGCGGCGCCTATCCCCAGCGCCCTCGCGCCTCGCTGGAAGCGCCGACGCAGTAGATGGACATCCTCTCGCCCATATGCCTCGGCTCGCGCCTAAGCGATCTGTGGGCGGCCGGCCGAGCCCATGCTAAGGCCGACGCCGTTCTTCGCCGTCACGTGGAGATCCGGCGGATGGAGAAAGCAGAAGAATCGCGCCGTTCTTCACGGCTCCTTTGAGCGGCTGCCGAGAGGCCGCGGGCTGATGAGCTGGCGGGCCCCCGCCTCGCTGTCCTAGGGCGGCGCGCCTATCTTCGGCAGGGTGGATAGGCATTCCTCCTCCACGGGGCCCATCTTGGACGGCACTATTATAACGGCAGGCGGAGGCAGCCGCGATCCGGCGAGATCCGCCAGCGGCCCTACGGCGACTCCTCCGCCGGGCCAGCCCAGCCTGTAGACCACGGCGACCAGCCTGCCGCCTCCGAAGACCCCCCTGCCCTCGCGCCTCTCCAGCTCCATCAAGATCTCCGCGGCCTCGGCGGGCGTCATGAAGCCCCCGTCGTCTCTGACGTCTAGAAGCAGGAGCGTGTGGAGGCCCCTCGCGAGGTTGGCCTCGGCCAGCTCGTAGGGCCTCGCCGAGTAGACGCCGAGGCGGGGGTAGGTCACGGTCGCGACTCCGCCCAGCTTGTATATGGAGAGGCATGCGGCCGACATGGCCGCGCAGACCGCCGAGACCCCCGGCACCACCACGACCTCGTGGCCCCTCCTCCTCATGGAGGCGACCAGCGCCGCGTGGGCCGTCGCCGCCAGCGGATCGCCCGGCACGAGCAACGCGGCGTTTCTCCCGGCCCCCAGGCACTCCTCTATGGCGGCGCCTCCCCTGTCCTCGAGGTCCGCGCGGCCGAGGGGCCTCGCCTCGATGCCCAGCCGCCCGTAGTCGAAATAGCTCGTGTAGACGTCCGCGAAGACGCAGTCGGCGTCGCGCAGGGCGCGCTTGGCCTCCTCCGTGAGGAAGGAGGGCGATAGGCCGAGGCCCACTAGGTAGAGGCGGGCCATCTCCCGCCGCCCACCAGCGCCTTGGTCTCCACTACGGCGACCACCTCGTTGTTCTGGTTCCTCACCTCGTGTCGGAGGCGGACCACGCCGCCTCCCCTGTATTTCTCCGAGGGCTTCCTGTCGAGAACCTCCGTCTCGACGTAGATGGTGTCGCCTATCCTGACCGGCTTGAGGAAACGCGCGCCGACCTCGAGCAACGCTATGGCCGTCCCGTAGAGGTAGGGAGCGAATAGGCCCAGCGCGAGGGAGGCCGTGAGCATGCCGTGGGCTATCCTACCGCCGAATATGGTGGATCCGGCGTACTCGGCGTCCATGTGGAGGGGATTCCAGTCGCCCGTGAGCCAGGCGAAGGCCGCCACGTGGGCCTCGGTCACGGTGACCGAGTGGGACCTCACCTTCATGCCCGGCCTAAACTCCTCGAACGTGAGCCCCATGCGCCCCGCGGCGGTGCGGAATATAACCTTACCCGCCGAGCGGCCGCCGGGCCTATGCCGAGCGCCCGGAAGACCCGCGGCCTGAGACCTGCCAGCCTCGACCGCCTGAGGTGCGCCAGCCCTTCTAGACGGCCGACCTGCCCGGCCCATCGTCCAGAGCCCGCCAGATCTGGACGGCGCGTTGACGGCTAGCCGGACGGCTGGAGCCGCGCCAGCCGCTCCGCCAGCTCGACGGCCTCCTCGGGCCTATCGGCGACGTGGGCGCCCTCCCTTTCGAAGAACTCGTAGGCGTCCCAGACGTCCCTTTGGTCTGTCTGGGGCCTGAGGATCACGACCGGGCGTTGCGCCTTTATGCCGAACTGGACTTGGTACTTCGTGCCCCAGCGCGTCTGGCGGTATCTGGTCTCCGGGATTATCACGGCGTGGGACATGCCGGCGATTATGCGGTTCCTGGCGGCGAGGCGTTGCCTCGTCGCGGCGGGATCCCTCAGGAGGTGCTCGGCCACCACGGCGGCCTCCTCCGCCAGATCGAAGAGCAGATGGGCGTCGCGGCTGAGCGCGCTCGGTCCGTCGAGTAGATGCGGCAGCACTCCCACCACGGCTCCGCCAGCCCTAGCGGCAGCCTCCGCGGCCTCTCTGTCCACGCCGGCCGCAAGCCCCGTCACCACCGTATGTCCGCGCCCGGCGAGCAAGGCTGCGATACGCCGTGTGGCCTCCCTCCCTTGGTCAGTGGGATCCCTCGTGCCGACCACCGCGATGGGGCTCCTCAACACTTTGTCCAACGGCTTGCCTGCGCGGAAGAGGACTAGGGGCGGGTAGACCTCGCCGTATCCGTAGCTCAATAGGTTGGGCGGATACTCCGGGGCGTCCATGGGCACGGGAACTATGCCCAGCCTCTCGGCCTTGGCATACGGACGTACCTCGTTTACTGCATTCAGCTCCTCAGCGAGTATTTCGACCAGCTTTCTGCCTTCTCTGACCGACCGGGCTATCCCTAGGGTGGTGGCCCCCCGCCTCGTTAGGATCTGCCGCTCCCAGAGCGCGGCCAGCCGCGCGGCTTCTCGCGGATGCGCGTCGTCGTAATTGCCGTGATCCTCCCAGATCTTGGGCACAGCGCACGTGAAGGCCCTCCTCAGAGCGTCTCTGGCCACGACGGCCGCGTAGATCCTCTTGGCGCCGGCGCCTCTGAGAGTTCTGGCCAGCGCCTCGATGGTCGTGCCTGTGGTCCTGACGTCGTCTATTATCACTACCAGCGAGTCTGGAGGGAGCCGGACCCTCGCCCTAAGGAATTTCATATATTCGGCCGATCTGCCTTCGAGGTCGCGCCCCGCGCGTACGGCTCCAGCCTTGACCGGCGCCGTCTTCTCCACCGCCTCTTCCAGCTTTACGTCGTACAGCCCTCTGAGCCTTGCGCGTACGGCTTCGGCAAGCTCCAAGGCTTGGTTGTAGCCGGCCTTCTCCTCTGGATGCTTGGGCACCGGCACGAGCAGAACCTCGCCAGCCCGGCGGAGGTCGCCATCCCACTCCCTCTTGATGGCCTCTGCCAAGAGACATCCCAGCGGCTCTGCGTACCGTGGATCCCTCTTCAGATTGAGTATCCACTCGGTGAGCGTATTGCGGAATTTCCCCAAGCGTCTACGTCGTAGTAGAGGCCCGCCGCTAGGAAGCCATCCACAGACTTGAGGCCGTTGAAGGGATCGCTAGCACATGGGTGGTAGGGCTCCTCCCTTATCCAGCCGATGTATCTGCCCAGCACGACGGAATTGCCTCTCCACTTGACGTGGAGGAAATACCAGCGGCAGATCCAACACTCGGCGGGCTCCACAACTATCCATGCGCCTTAAAATTAGCTGAGGCGGCCACTAAAGTACAACATGTCATTTATCGGTATTACGCGGCGCATGCAGACGTTTCTGGCAGATGCGCGGGGCTGAAAAGCTTATCTAGGCCGTCGTTCCGTGGTCTATGGACTGCATATTCTGCAAGATAGTCAAGGGCGAGGCTCCCGCGTGGCGTGTGTATGAAGACGACGACGTGGTGGTGGTGCTCGACAGATATCCGGCGTCCTACGGACACCTCCTCGTGGTGACCAAGGCCCACCACGAGAGCGTGATAGATACCCCCGACGATCTAGTCGCCAAGTCGTTCTCGGTGGCCGCCCGATTCGCGAGGATCTGGAAGGGGCTGGGCGCCAAGGGCGTCAACATAGTGACGAACGCAGGGAGGGAGGCCGGCCAAGTCATATTCCATTACCACGTCCACGTGATACCTAGGTGGGGCGACAAGCTGCTGTGGCACGGGAGGGATGAGATCAGGGAGGAGACCGCGAGGGAGGTAGTCGAAAAGCTGAAATCGGCCTTGGGGGCTCAAAAATAGGCGGGCGGAGGCTACGGCTTCTGTCCCTCCTTCTTCTTGCTCTTACACGGCATGTACAGATCTCGGCGGCTCTTTTTAAGGACGGACCTCGAAACAGATATAATTTCGGGCACACAGGACGGCAGATTTTATATTTGCGCCCGGTTAGGTATGTGGAGGAGTGGATCCAGCTCCTCGAGGAGGCCCGGGAGATCAGAAGGAGGGAGGCCGATTGGCACTTCATAAATAGCCTGCCGCCTAAGTTGAGGCTCGCCTTGACGTACTTCGTGGAGGTCGGCGATATCTATGTCGCCTCCAGAATAGCCGGTATGAAGGTGGGCGAGTTCGACGAGCTCCGGAGAAAGGCTAAGGTGCCGATGGTGTGACCGAGGCGATAGCCGACACCTCCTTCCTGATAGACTGGGCCAGATACAGCAGGCGGGATCTTCTGTGGAGGCTTTTCGACGTCGTGCACCTCCCCGAGTCTGTCCTGGCGGAGATCTACAGCGAGGGGACGCTCGCCTGGATAGTCGACGGCCTAGCCTCGCGGAGGATGGCGCTTTTCACCGAGACGGATGACGTGGTCGATCTAGCCAGAAGGATCGTTTCGCTGTCTCGAGCTCTGCCCGCCAGAGGCGTCGATCTGCCGGAGGCCGTCTGCCTCGCCGCCGGGCTGAAGTTCGGATACGTCGTCTTGACGGAGAACGGGGGAGCCGTCATGGCGCCCAGCTTCCTCAACGAGCTCAGCCCGGTTAAGGTCATGAGGGCGCTCGACGTGCTTCACGCCCTCGCGCAGGCGGGCCATATAGGACTGAGGGATGAGGTGGCTAGGTACCAGGTCGAGACTGGACATAGATTTGCCAAAAGGGATTTAAGGAGGCTGGGGCTCGAGTGATGTGGATAGGGAGTTCTGGATGGAGCTCCTCGAGGAGGCCCGGGAGATCAGAAGGAGGGAGGCGGACTGGGCCTATATAGATATGCAGCCGCCTCGCCTAAGGGCTGCGTTGAGGTACTACGTAGAGACCGGCGACTTCAGAACCGCGGCGAGGCTGGCCGGGCTAGGCGTCGAGGAGTTCCTCGAGAGGGCGAGGGAGGCCAAGATACCGCTGGTCTTATAGCGGCGTTGTTGCGGCCGAAAGCCCCGCATCCGGGGCGGGGAGGGATCTTTAAATCGAGCATACACGCGGTTGGCCCCCGACGGGGCGTAGGGCCCGCGGCGTCGGCCGGGCGGCTCCATGACCCGGCCCGAGCCGTTGAAGGCAGGGCGAAGGCCCGACGGGGCGCCTTGGGGGGCCCTTCGGACGGGGGAGGTCAGTCGAGGCCGTTGCCGGCGAATATCTCGTCGAACACGGCGGCGACCATCCTCTGGACCTTTCTGGAGGCCCTCCCGGCGTTTCGGAAGGTCTCCGCCATCTCGTTCAGCACGGCGACCTGCAGGGGCAACTTGTCGGCGAATTGGGGCGCCATCCTCACCACGTACTGGCCCTCCCACTGGAGTAGGAGGGCCGCCTGGACCACCTCGGAGTAGTTTATGACGCCGTCTACGTCGAAGGGCGGGAGCCTCGGGCCGCGCCGCCCCTTCCTGTTGGAGAGATACATCAGGGCTATGTACCCCTGCAGAGCCACCAAGGTCTTGACTATCTCCTTGCTGGACGCGGCCGAGACCACGTCGTAGACGATCCTCGCGGCCCTCGGGCCGACCGCCTCCGCGACCGCCTCCACGTCGCCGGGCCTAGCCAGAGGGGGCCTTCCGTACAGCCAGACCACCTCGACGCCGTACGTGGCGGCCTCCTCGTGGAGGCGGGCCAGGTCCTCGACCGTGGGCGGCGGGGGCAGCACTATCCTCCTCACGTTCAGCAGGTCCGCTACCAACACGGGCCTGTAGATGTCGTCGGGAAGCGGCAGGACCAGGGCGGAGGGCGGCTCCGCCAGCTCTAGGTCCAGCTCCGCCGCGTGGAGATACGGCGATTTGTCCAGCCGGAGTCTGCTCAGATCCAGGACGTGGGGGATGCCGAGGCCCCGCGCGGCCTCCAGCACGGCCCCCGCCTTGGCGCCCCTCCTCACATATACGGCTATATCCACGACAACGCCGTCCCCCATATATAAATTGGTTCGCGGCGGCGCGCCGGGGGCTACACCTCGTGCGGGAACACCACCTCGTCGCCCTCCATGAAGGCGAGGACGTCCTGCCCTCCGGCCCTCCTCGCGAGGAATTTGTACACGTTGTGTGTTGGGTACGGGAGCGCGACCGCAAGCGCCTTGGCCCTCGCGCCGACATCTAGAGGCGCCCCGCACCTCAGCTTCTCCCAGGGCCACGTGGTCGCCATCCTGAGGAGGTCCCTCTCGTCCAGATCCCACCCCCTGGTCCTCCCGTAGGCGTGGAGGAACTTGACCTCGGCCCACACGTCGGGCTCGTTGACGAAGGCGTTGTCGGTGCCCAGCAGGGGCTTCAGCGGCATCAACGACGGGACGTCGGGGAGCCTCCCCACGAAGTACGCGTTGGCCCTCGGGTTTATCACCACGGCCTTCTCCCTAGGTATCCTCTCCACCTCGTCGGCCGTGGCGTACACCAGATGCACCAGCACGTCGGCGTCCAGCACCCTCAGCGCCAGGTCCAGGTCGCCCGCCTCGTGGCAGTCCTCGGTCTCCGAGACGTGGGTCGAGACCAGCCGGTGTCTCCTCCTCAGCTCTCTGAGGTACTCCGGCGGGTGGTCCAGAGGCGAGGCCACCTGCACGTAGGGGTGGTCCGGCATGTCGCCGTGGGCCTCCTGGAACACCAAGGCGTCCACGCCGTACCTCCTGAAGGCCGCCTCCACGTCCCCCGCGGCGTATTCGGCGTAGGCCACGACGCAACCGACGCCGTACCTCCTCGCCCTCCTCGCGAAGGCCTCCAGCGGCCTTATGTGCCTCCCCCTCGCGACCAGCCTCCTCAGGAGGTGGTACTTCACGCCGTGGGGCCAGCCGACCAGGTCGTCTATGTAGTAGTCGTCGCGGTCCGCCATGGCGACGTCGAGAGGATGGACATGCGCGTCGACCAGCTGGGGCATCAAGACCGCGTTGCCTAGATTGAGCGAGACCTGGCCCGAGTACCTCCCGATGCCCACGATCTTCCCCTCGTCGTTCAGCTCCACCACGCCGTCCTCCACCACGTCCAGATCGACCCCCCAAAGGACGTATCTAGCCCTCACGACCGCCACAGAGCCTTGCCCAGAGGCCCTTTAAAGCAGTTTGCGTCGAGCGGCTCGATCGATGGGCGGCGCCCTATCGAGGACGATCGGGCGTGGGGCCGAGCCGCGACCTCGATCGACGGCCGGATGGCCGGCGGCCTCGGCTGGCAGCGCGTGAAAGAATTTAAGCGGGGAGCTACGGCCGTCGATGATCGCGTATCTCGTCGCCTACGACGGGGCCCTGTTCCACGGCTTCACCGGCCACGAGCGGTCCGTGGAGCCGGCTCTGGCCAAGGCCCTGGGCCCTCTGGCCGGCAGAGGCTCTCGCACGGACCCCGGCGTGTCTGCTCTCGGCAACGTCGTGGCGGCTAGATGCTCGAAGCCTCTGGGCCAGATAAACGCCGAGCTGCCGAGGGGGGTGTGGGTCTGGGGGCGGGCCGAGGTGCCCGAGGACTTCAACCCCAGGAGGGCGCGCGCCAGGACCTACGTCTACTTCGCTCCCTATAGGGGGGAGGACGTCGGGCTCGTGAGGGAGGCGGCCGCCCTCTTCGTGGGCACCCGCAACTACCGGAATTTCGCCAAGGGGGTTCGCGACGCCGTGACGACCATATACTCCGTGGACGTGGAGGACAGGGGGACGTACATAGAGATCACGTTCAGGGGGAGGGGCTTCAGGAACAAGATGCTGCGGAAGATAGCCTGGGCCCTGCTGGCCGTAGGCCGCGGCGTCTTGAACATGGACGACGTGCGCCGTCTGCTCGAGGGGGCTGGCGGCGGCCCCGTCCCCAGCGCGCCCGCCGAAGGCCTCGTGCTGCTCTCCATAGACTACGGCATAGATTTCTCCATCGACCGGAGCATCTTGACCAAAATATATAGGTATTTCTTGAATAAGTATTATATATACCTCTCATTGAGTAGAGTATATGAAAAAATTACTGAAGAGACCTTGAAGTGGTTGTAGCACGGGAAGATAGCTTTTAAATATACATCGCATATCAGTGGCGTGGAGCCCTACTGCAACTTCGACGTGGCTGTGGAGAACGCGAGGGAGCTTCTGGAGGGCGCCCTCTCGGAGTACTACTGGGATATGCCCAGGCGGGAGCTGGATGCCGTTGTGGACATAGCCCTCAGGGACTTCCTCCACTACCTCGCCTACAAGTCGGGCATCTATACGGCGCAGAGGTTCAGGGAGGACAAGGCGCGCCTGAGGCTCTGCGTCTATATAACCGACCGTTGGCCCAAGATAGCCGAGCTGGCCTCCGAATGGGTGGTGATGTGGTCGGCCAAGTGGCGCCAGAGAGTCCGCTTGGTCTTCAGCGACGAGGAGTTCAAGAGGGCCACCGCCGAGGGCGAGCCCTTCAAGCCCCACAAGAACCTGGACGAGTTCCTCTCCAAGGTGGACCGCCTCGACCTCCAGCTCTTCACGGTCTCCAGCCTGATCAGAGCCGGCGAGCTGGCCGGGCTGGACCAGATAGCGGACTACATAATCAGGGAGGAGGCGAACTACCTACTGGATCTCTACGGGCCCGAGAAGGCCCTCGAGAAATACAGAGAGGGCGCGTTGGCCGAGAGGATCCTCAAGAGGGTGAGGGGACTCGGCAAGACGTCGGAACCTCTTCTGGTGATACGGGTGGACCTAAGGGCTTGGTAGCAAGCCCGCCGGAGGCCGGCGCCGGACATCCGCGGAGCTCCTCGCCGCGGTTCTGTCAAGCCCCGGCAACCGCCGCCATCGACGCCTATTCGCCGGGTCGGAGACGCGGGGGCGGGTCCGACTCGACCCCGTTGGGGATCAGCCCACCGAGATGGCCGTGGAGTGGTATATATAGGCCGGCTCCCTGGGCTCCACCGCCTTAACGACCACCTTGATCCACCCGCCCCCCGTGTAGATGAACCCGGCGAAGCTGGTGAAGACGGGGACTCTGGCCGCGGCTACGGCCGAGACCGCCGCCCTCAACTCCTCGGCCGAGATGGGCGCCTCCGACGATACGGCGAGCCTCACCCTGCGGGCCTCGTACGCCCTGTCGATCCTCCTCAGCAGCACTGCTCTGGCCCTCCCCCCGAGGGCGGGGTAGACGTCGGCCGTCACCGACACGCCGGACCTCATGGATCTATCCACCTCGACTATCCTGGCGCCGCTGGCGCCATCCGGGCTCTCGATCCTCACGGCGTCGCCCACCTTGAGGCCCAACGCCTGAGCCACGTCGCCGGACACCGCCGCCCTAAACCCAACTCCCTCCATCTCGCCGCGCAATCTCACGAGGGCATACACGCCGTGCTTTACTCATGTATATATAAGTTTAATGCATATGGGAGAGGCCCATAAGTTTTTAACCACACATGATAGCCGTGGTTTCAGTCAGGACAGAGAAACTGACCAAAAGGTATGGCGATATATACGCCGTCAGAGACGTGGATCTGGAGGTGAGGGACGGCGAGATATTCGCCGTGCTGGGGCCCTCGGGATGCGGAAAGACGACGCTCCTCCGCCTAATCGCCGGCTTGGAGGAGCCGAGTAGCGGCAGAATATACTTCGACGGAAGGGACGTGACGGATCTGCCGACGCAGAAGAGGAACACGGCCATCGTGCCCCAGACCTGGGCCCTCTGGCCCCATATGACTATCTTCGACAACGTGGCCTACGGCCTCAAGCTCAGAAAACTGCCTAGGGCCGAGATAGGGGCCCGCGTAAGGCGGATGCTCGAACTGGTCGGCTTGTCCGGACTGGAGAGGAGGAGGCCCTACGAGCTTTCTGGAGGTCAGCAACAGCGCGTGGCGCTCGCCAGAGCCCTCGTGGTGGAGCCCTCGCTGCTTCTCCTCGACGAGCCTCTGGCCAACCTAGACGCGAAGCTCAGGCTGGAGCTGCGGGGGGAGGTCAGGAGGATCGCGAAGGAGCTCTCGATAACGACCATATACGTGACTCACGACCAGGAGGAGGCGTTCGCCGTGGCGGACAGAGTCGCCGTGATGAACGCAGGCTCCGTGAGGCAAGTCGGATCGCCCGAGGAGATCTACAGAAGACCTGCCGACGTGTTCGTCGCATCCTTCATAGGGAGGGCCAGGGCGGTGCACGGCGTTGTGGTCGACCGCAGCGGGGCGATGGTGACCGTCGACGTGGGGTTCCCCATCAACGCCGAGGCGGTTCAAGATCTGGCTGTGGGCGAGCGCGCAGTGGTTGTGGTCAGGCAAGGCTCTATACGCATGGTGCAGGACGGAGGGATAGCTTGCAGGGTCGTCGACGCTAGGTTCCTGGGCGGCACGTACCACGTGGACCTCGACTGCGGAGGGGTGAGGTTGCCGGCGGAGTCCGACTCAGCGCCGAGGCCGGGCGAGCTCGTGAGGGTGGCCATAAAGGGGGCCCTCGCGTATAGACCATGAGGCAGAGGTTCGTCTCCGCGGCGCTGGCCGCGGGCTTGGCCTTCCTCCTGGCCTTTCTGGTATCGCCCATCGCCTACATCTTCTACTATATCTACACCCAGCTGGCGGCTGTCGCGCCTCTGCTGGCAAGCCCCTATTACTTCGACGTATCTCCAGCCGCGTTCCAGAACGCCTTCCAGATAGAGAGGGCCGGCTCCGTCTACCGCCTGGTGCTAAACGGCCCCGATATGGGCGTCATAGCGAACAGCTTGTGGGTGGGGCTCACGGTGGCTCTGGCCGACACGTTGCTGGGGCTCGCCATAGCGTTCGCCCTGGCCAAGTACGAGTTCAGGGGGAGGACGGCGCTGGGGATCGTCGCGGCCGCCCCGTTGATAGTTGTGCCGTTCGTCACCGCCTACGTGATACGCATATTCCTCAACCCGCTCTGGGGCACCTTAAACTGGGCGATCTCGTCTCTCGGCATCCCTCTGAGAGTCGAGATAAGAGGCCTCGCCGCGGTGGCCCTCGCCCAGATGTTCCTGTATCTGCCCATAGCATATCTAAACATATACACGGCCGTATCGAGGGTGGACCCCACCTTGGAGGAGGTGGCGAACAACCTCGGCGCCAGCGGGTCGAGGGCCGCCAGAGATATAGTCCTGCGCCTCGCTACGCCCGGCATAGCCGCCGCGTTCACCCTAGTATTCATTATGTCTATAGACGATATAGCCGCACCTATAATATTTCAGGACTATCCAGAAGCCCGCAAACTGATGTCATACCAAATATATCAGTATTTCATTAGCTCTATAAGCGGCCAGATAAGCCCGGCGACGGCGTTGCTCGCCTTGATACTGCTCGCGGTGTCCCTCGCGGCTTTCCTCGCGGTCAGGCGCTACGTGGGATTGAGCCAATACGCCATGCTCGTAAGGCAACTGAGACCTAGATCCTATAGGCCAGGCCCGGGCGGATACGCCTTGATAGCTCTATCCTTCCTGGTGGTGATCGCGGCCGCCGCACCTCTGGCGGGAGCGCTCGTGCTGGTCTTCGCAGATAGGTGGGCCAGCTCCCCGTTGCCCTCGGGCCTCTCGCCGTCGCTCGGCCTCGACAGGCTAGAGACCGTGTTGACAAACCCGTACTACGTTAGAGGCATAGAGAACACCGTAGTGTACTCCTTGACGGCCACTGCGGCCGTCGTCGTGATGGGAATACTGATATCGGTGGCGGCCGCCAGATTCCGCGGCAGGGCAGCCGGCGTCTTGGACGCCTTGGCCACAGCGCCGATAGCCATACCGGGTCTCGTGGTCGCGTACTCCTACTTCTTGGCTTTGCTTCCGCTCTCCGGCTGGCTGGCGGGCTGCTGTCCGGATATAGCACATATAATAAACCCGCTCGACAACCCCGCGACAGCCATAGTGATTGGGTACTCCGTCAGGAAGCTCCCCTTCGCCGTGAGGAGCATGTACGCCGGCTTGCAGCAACTGCACATATCTACCGAGGAGGTTTCTCTAAACCTAGGCGCAAGCTACGGCAGAACTCTTGCGAGCGTAGTCCTCCCCTTGATTAGGAACAACGTAATAAGCGGCGCCCTAATCGCCTTTGTGTATATGACCAGCGAGGTCTCTCTAGGCGTCACGCTGGGGTCCCTGAAGGGTTTAGGATACGACCACGCGATGCCCATAACCGCCGTGATGAGCGTCGACATACAGGGAAGCGTGAACGGCCTATTCTACGCCGCCGCGCTCGGCCTCATACTGGCGCTCATACAGATAGCGGCTATCCTCCTCGTCACTAGAGTGCTCAAGACGAGATACGGCTTTATAGTCTAGCCTCAGACACTGCTTAAGCACAATATTTAAAAACTCGGGTATGTCGTGTAATTATGTCGAAAACTCTCTATATCGCGATAGCCATAATAATTATCATAATAGCGGCCATAGCTGTCTATTACAGCCAGACGGCCGGACGGCCGCAGCCGAGCCAGCCCACGTCCCAGCCGCCCCCGACGACCACAACGTCCACCACGGCGACCGCCCAGCCGACGTCCACGACAGTCCAGCAATGCCCCCAGCTGGTCATCTTGACGCGCCACCCCACAGCCATCCTCAACGTGACGAGGACCCTATTCCTCAGTAGCGATGTGGCCAAGAGGTACGGCATAAAGGACCTCGTCTTCAAGAACCCGCCTGCCTCCCAGTGGGAGGCCTTGATCAAACAGGGCGGGGTGGACGTGGCCTGGGGAGGCGGCCCCACGCTCTTCAACGTGTTGTACCAAGACGGATTCCTACTGCCCCTACAGGGCAGCGAGGTGAAGGCCGCGTTGTCCCAAGTGCCGGACACCGTGGCGGGCATGCCGCTGAAGCTCAAGGGGCCGGACGGGAGCGTGTACTGGGTTGCCTGGGCCATATCCAGCTTCGGGATAACCGTCAATTTGGACTTCCTCAACAAGACCGGCCTGCCCATCCCCCGCGATTGGTCCGACTTGGCATCCTTCACGTTCGGGAAGGCCCTCCTGCAGGGCTATCCGGCCACCTCCATAGGCGATATATCTAGGTCCACCAGCTCCACCAGGATGGCCGAGATAATACTACAGGCATACGGCTGGGATAGAGGGTGGCGCATCATCACGTTGACCGCCGCCAACGGCAAGGTCTGGAGCTCCAGCGAGGACGCCAGGGACGCCATAATACGCGGCGACTCCGGCGCTGGTTGGACCATAGACTTCTACGGCTACATAGCCCAGCTACAGAACCCCCACACCAGGTACATAATCCCGCCCAACACGACGGTCAACGGAGACCCCATAGCCGTGGTTAACGCCACTAAGTGCAGACAAGCCGCCGAGGCCTTCGTGGCTTGGGTCATAACGGACGGCCAGCGCATGGTCTTCGACAAAAGCATAAACAGACTGCCCTCGAACCCCAACGCGTTCAACACCCCCGAGGGTCAAGGCAGGCCCGACTTGAAGGCGGTCTACCAGCAGCTACAGGGACTCCACGCCATGGCCTTCAACGACTCCCTGGCCATGAGCTACGAACAGGCCATAATATATTACTTCGTGGCGACCATAGTCCAGGAGCAGGGCGATCTGCAGAACGCGTGGAAGGCCCTTCTGCAGGCCTACTACAGCGGAAAGATAAATGCAACCACGGCGCAGAGGCTGGCGGCCGAGTTGGGGGCCCCGCTCCAGTTCAAGGTGAACGGCACCACCTACGTCTTTACGCAAGAATACGCCCAGAGCATAAACAGCCGTATAGCTAAGGACGCGGCGTTCAGGGACCAGATGATCGCCATATGGCGCGACGCGGCCCGCGATAAATACCTGGCTGTCCTGAACGAGATAAATTCCTTATCCTAGTTTTTCATAAAACTTAAAAGACGTACGTATCGCGTATTTCATGAAGACCTCAACAATAATAGCGGTCGTGGTCGTCGTGGTCGTGCTGATCGCGGCCATCGCCTATCTAGCCTATTCCGGAGGGGGAGGCGCCGCGACTACTACTTCCCCGCCCACGGCCTCCACGGCGACTTCCTCCTCCACGTCGCCCGCCGCCTCGGCCACATCGACGGCGGGAGGCCCCACGTTGACCATAGGGGTTACCGACAAGGTCACCGAGCTGGATCCCGCGATGGCCTACGACTTCTTCACGTGGGAGATCTTCTACAACGCCATGTCGGGCCTCGTCATGTATAAGCCAGGCACCACCGAGCTGGTCCCTGCCCTAGCCACAAGCTGGGAGGTGAGGGACAACGGCACCGTGTGGATATTCCACCTGAGGCACGACGCCAAGTTCTGCGACGGCACCCCCGTGACGGCCCAGAACGTTGTATGGTCCATACAGAGAGTAATGAAGATAAACGGCGATCCCGCCTGGCTTGTTACATACTTCGTGAAGAACGTTACAGCGCTCGACAACTACACGGTCGAGTTCGTCCTGAAGAGGCCGGTGGCGTACTTCCTGGCGCTTCTCGCGACTCCGCCGTATTTCCCCGTCAGTCCTAGATACAACCCCAGCCAAGTTGACGCAGATCAGACGGCGGGCGGCGCCGGGCCCTACTGCATCTCCAAGTTCGTGAGGGACCAGACCATAGTGCTGACGGCCAATCCCTACTGGTACGGCCCCCAGCCCTACTACAAGACCGTGGTCATTAGATTCTACAGCGACTCCTCGGCGCTGAGGCTTGCGCTCCAGAGCGGCGAGATCGACATAGCTTGGCGCACCCTCAGCCCGCCCGACCTCCAGGCCCTGAAGTCGAGCGGCAAGTTCCAAGTGATAGAGGTCCCGAGCATGTTCATCCGCTACATGGTGATAAACACCAAGATGATAAACAGCACCTTGGTCAGACAGGCGCTGGCCGCGGCGGTGTGCAGATCCCAGATAATCAACGTGGTGTTCAACGGCACCATGTCGCCGCTCTACACCATGATACCGGCCGGCATGTGGGGCGCCGTCCCCGTCTTCAAGCAGATGTACGGCGACTGCAACACCACCTTGGCCCAACAGCTGCTGCAGAAGGCCGGCTACTCTCCCTCCAACAAGCTCGTCATAGATCTCTGGTACACCCCGTCCCATTACGGCAGCACCGAGCAGGACGTGGCCGCCTTGTTGAAGCAACAGCTGGAGGCCACGGGCATGATGGCGGTCAATATAAGATCCGCCGAGTGGAGCACCTACACCGACTACGCCAGGAAGGGCGCCATGGAGGTCTATCTGCTCGGCTGGTATCCGGACTACCTGGACCCCGACGACTACATGGTGCCTTTCTTCAGGACGGGCGCCAACTCGTGGCTGGGCAACGGCTACTCCAACCCGACTCTAGACAAGTTGCTCGACGAGGCGTCCGTGCTCGTGAACCAGACCGCGAGGGCGCAGATATACGCCGAGGCCCAGAACATCGTGGCGCAGGACGCCCCCATAGTGCCGTTGTTCCAAGGCAAGCTGTTCATAGTGGCCAAGCCCGGCATCAAGGTGACGGTGGACCCCACGATGATATTGAGGTACTGGCTGATCTCCGCCTCCTAAAATCAAAGTTTTTTCCTCAGCCCGAACCTCTCCGCAAGGCCTTCCCCCAGCAGGGAGAAGCCCAGGGCTGCTAGCACTATCATCAAGCCGGGCGTCAAGAGCCACCAGGCCCCGTTCAATATATACGACTTCGCGGCCGATAGGTCGGCCCCCCAGTCCGGGGTCGGCGGCACGACGGTGTAGCCGAAGAAGGCCAGAGCCGCCTCGGTGAGGATTGCGTCGGCTAGGTTTATGGTGGCTATCACGACTATGGTCAACGTCAATACAGGCAACACGTGCCTCACCACTATATGCGTCGTCGAGGCGCCCAAGGCCCGCGCGGCCTCTATGTACTGGAACGTCTTGATTACCTGCGTCTCGTTGCGGGCGAGTCTGTAGTACGTGGGGATGTAGACGAAGCCTATGGCTAGGGCTGCGTTCAGCGGGCTAGGGCCGAGCACGGCGGCGATGGCCATGGCCATGAGGAGGCCCGGAAAGGCGTATAGGCTGTCCATGGTCATCGTCAGAAGTCTGTCCAGCCACCTCCCCGTATAGCCGGAGAACATCCCCAGTAGGACCCCCGCGATGGACGAGATCAAGGTGGCCAGGAGGGCTACCCCCAGCGGAACTCTCCCTCCGTACATCAGCCTCGCGAGCACGTCTCTGCCGAGGTAGTCGGTACCCAGCGGATGTGCGGGGCTGGGCGGCAGCAACGGCCTGTCTGTCGACAGGGTGGGGCTGGTTCCTATCAGGAGCGGCGGTATCGCTATGAATATCAAAATGGCGGCCACCACGGCGGCTCCTACGTACAGCTTCACTGCCATACCCCCCTCCGCAATCTGGGATCCACCGCCAGGTTCACTAGATCCACCGCTATGTTGATGAAGACCACTATAAGGACGTAGAATATCACCACGCCCTGCACGGTCGGGTAGTCCAGATACTGGATCCTTTCCAGCAACAGAGTGCCGAGGCCTGGCCACGAGAAGGTGGTCTCCGTCAACACGGCGCCCTGTAGGAGCAACGCCAGCTGGAGGCCCATCATGGTTATCGTCGGGACCAACGCCGCTCTGTACGCCCTCATGAGCACGCGCCAGCGGGGCAACCCGGCCGCCCTGTACGTCGTTATGAAGTCCTCCTCCAACGTCTTGACCATGTTGTTCCTTATGAACCTCGTGAAGACCCCGGATATGACTATCCCCAGCGTTATCGAGGGTAGCGCTAAATGCTTCAATGCGCTGACCAGCGCGGGCCAGTCGCCCGAGATGGCGGCGTCGACGACGTAGAGGCCGGTGATGTGGGGCGGCTCTAGGCCCGGCGTAATTCTGCCGCCTATGGGGAGCCACCTCAGATATACGCCGAAGATCAGCTGAAGGGCCAGCCCGAAGAATGGGATGAACAAGATATACGCTATTATGGCGTATAGGCGCACCGCCTCGTCCACGCCGCGTCTGAAATAGGCGGCTAGGAACGCCAGCGCGTGGCCGATCGCTATGCTGACCAGAAAGGAAAACACGGCCAGCTCGACTGTGGCGGGGAACCTATCCATTATGTCTGCTATCACAGGCCTGTTGTCTATGAAGCTCCTGCCGAGATCTCCCGTGAAGACTCCCCTTATGTAGTCCAGATACTGCACGTATAGAGGCTTGTTGAGGCCGGTCTGCTCCATCAGCTGCTGGATATATTCGGGCGGCGCCTTCTGGCCCACCATCGCCTCTATCGGGTTGCCCGGTATGACCCTCAATATCAAGAACACGACGGTCAGCAGAATCAACATGGTCGGCAGGGCTAAGGCCAGCCTCAGCAAGATATACCTCAACGGGCTCATGTCCTCAAGAGCCAACAAGCCGCTCTATGGCCCGGCCCCACATCGACCATCGGCGGCTCCTCACTCCTGCATATATCCATGGCGTGTCCACATCTGGGGTGGAAGCGGCAGCCGGGAGGCGGCCTTATCAGGCTGGGCACCCTCCCGGGTATAGAGCTGAGGGCTCTATCTTGTCTCAACGTGGGGGTCGATTCGAGCAGGGCGCCTGTGTACGGATGCCTCGGCGAGGTCAAGACCGCGTCGGAAGGCCCTATCTCCACGATCTTGCCTGCGTACATGACGGCGATCCTATCCGCTATCTCGGACGCTAGAGCCAGGTCGTGGGTGATCAGTATCATGGAGACATCCCCCCTCAGGCTCTTCAACAGGGAGATCACGTTGGCTTGGGTTATCACGTCCAGGGCCGACGTAGGCTCGTCGAGAATTACTACTAAAGGCCGCAGTATCAATGCCAGCGCGATCATGACCCTCTGCTTCATCCCGCCGGAAAGCTCGAAGGGATACATGTCCAGGACCGAGACGGGGAGACCCACGGACTTTATCGCCTCGGCGGCCGCCGCAAGCCCCCTCCTCTTGTCGAGATCCGGCCTATGTTCTCTGACTATCCTGTATATGAAGTCCCCTATGGTCGAGACGGGGTCGATGGCGTTCATCGAGGCTTGGAAAACCATGGATATGCGCTTCCACCTCACGTCGCGCCTCAACGCCTCCTCGTCCATGGAGACGATGTCGAACTCGGCGCCGCCGTCATGTAGCAATATCCTCCCGTCGTAGAGGACGACGTTTTCGGGCAGTAGGCGCATAATGGCGTAGCCCAGGGAGGACTTGCCGCTGCCCGACTCCCCCACGACGGCCAAGACCTCCCCCCTATCCAGCTCGAGGGAGACCCCGTCGACTGCCTTGACCACGTCCTTGCCCATGCCGTAATAGAGCCTGAGCCCCTCCACGACCAACACCGGAGGCATAGGTCTAGACCGCCGGCCTTTTTATAAGCTTGGGCGGAGGATGTTCTATATTTATAGGCGCAAGATCGTACATGGACTTCTCGGTGCCCGTGGGGAGATTCCGCGATTTGGAGGACGCCACTTTAATAATCAGGCCTGAGGGGGCCACAGCGGTGGGCAGGGGGCCGGGCGGATACGACGAGGTCCCCGTCGGCCTCGAGGAGGCGCGGGCCTACGCGGCGCCGTACGTCGAGGCCTACGACGAGTTCCTGAGGAAGGTGGCCGAGGCTCTGGGGACGAGCTACGAGCCGCCGGATAGGTCGAACATAGCCAAGTGGCTCGAGGGCCACGTGAAGGCGGTCGAGGCTCTGGGGGCCAGATGGGCCAAGGTCGTGGACTCGGTGGGGCCCTTCGCGTTCAGGAGAGCGGTCCCCAAGGTCTATATACCCTACATGGGCTCAAGCATAACCGCCACCTACCTCCTCTACCCCTTCGAGGGCGCGGTGGTGGCCGCCGACAATAAGGGGAGGGCCATGGCTATAGGCAGCGTGGTGGTGGAGTGGGGCGGCGTGGCCGTCTACAGAGGCGGACTTAGGACTCTGCCCGGCGCCGTGGTGCTGGCCCAGGCCGAGCCCCGCATAGCCCCTCCCCTCGGGGCCATCGCGAGGCGGTCTCCAAGCTCGTGGAGTCCGCCGCGGCAGTAAGGCCTCAGCCCTAGCGAGTATATGGCCGCGAGAAGCCTAAAGACGGGCGTCCCGCAGGGCGCCCGGCCTACTTTAACGGCGACGCTACGCCTCTCTGTATCTTATAGATGACGTGGGCGAACTTGACGTAGTCAGGGTTCGACTCGGCCATCAGTACGGCCGCCCCCGCGGTCTCGATAAACTCTCGCACTATTAGAGATACGTCGTCCCTCATCTTCGGCGAAAGTCCCTCGAACACCTCGTCCAACAGAGCCGCCTTCGTGCCCACGGCCATGGCCCTAGCCAGCGCCACCAGCTTCTGCTGTCCGCCCGACAGCTCGCCCGCCCTGCGCCTCGCCAGCTCCTTGAGGATCGGCATCAGGCCGTAGACCAGCTCCAACCTGTCCCTGGGGAGCCCGAGCGCCGACACCGCGAGCTCTAAATTCTCGGCTACGGTCAGGCTGGGGAAGAGCCTTCTGTCCTCGGGGCTGTAGCCGAGCCCCAGCATGGCCCGCTCCCGTGGGCCCATGGCCGTAGCGTCCACGCCGCCTACCTGGACCCTTCCGCCGTGCTTCAGGAGGCCCATGATGGCCCTCAGAGTCGTCGTCTTGCCCGCACCGTTGGGCCCCACGAGAGCCGCTGCAGATTTCGCCGGGACCTCTAGGGTCACGTCCCTCACCACCTGCGACCCGGCCAGAGACACCGAGAGCCTTTCCGTCTTGATCATACCGCCATCCTCCTCACCTCGCCTGGGGGAACCACGGCGGTTATTCTGCCCGAATGCATGACGGCGACTCTGTCGGCGAACGCCTCGACGATGTCCAGATCGTGCTCTACGATGACCAGCGACACTCCCTTGAGCCGCCCCACTACGAACTCCATGAGCTCGAACTTGTTCTCCTCGGCAACAGAGCTGGTGGGCTCGTCCAACAGGAGCACCTTCGGCCTGGCGACCACCGCCAGAGCTATATCGAGTATCTTCTTCTCGCCCTCGGACAACGAGCCGACGGGCAAGTCCCTCTTCTCCCAGAGGCCGAACCGCTCTAGGGCGTCCCTCACGTCCTCCTCGTCCACGGGCCTTAGGCTGAAGCCCCTCAGGGCCGAAACCGCTATGGCCGCGTTCTGGCGCACCGTGAGGCCTTGATATAGCGAAGGCAACTGGAACGACCTCGCGATGCCTAGCTTAACCCTGGCGTGGAGCGGCTTGTTCGTCACGCGGATGCCCTTGAAGTATATATCGCCCGAGTCCGGCTTGAGAAGGCCCGAGAGGAGGTTTATCAACGTGGTCTTCCCCGATCCGTTGGGCCCCACCACGGCCAGCCTCTCGCCCTCCTCCACGTCCATGGAGACCCCGTCGACGGCCTTGACGCCTCCGAAGCTCTTGCGGAGGCTCACCGCCGATAGTATAGACGCCATGCCGCCAGTATCGCCAGAAGGAGGCCTCCGACTACGAGCTCCGGATAGGCGAACTGCAGGGAGTAGAGCTCCACCGCTTGATACAGGGCGGCCGAGGCGACGAAGCCCCACGTCCAGGGCAGAAAAGACGCAATCAGCCCGCCTACCACCATCTTGCCCGAGGTGACCCAATAGGCGAAGTCGGGCGACACGTGGCTTGTGGAGTACCCCACGATCAGGCCCCCGAGGCCTGCCGCTATCGACGCCAGGACCGAGGAGATGAGGATGTGCCTCCCCACGTCGGCCCCAAGCGCCGACGTTCTGAGCTCGTTTATTTTGATGCCCGCCGCCACGTGCCCCGCGTAGGACCTCCCGAAGACCTCGCCCAAGGCGGCCCACGCCGCGGCCAGCAGGGCGGCTAAGGCCAAGAGGCCGGCCGTCCCAATACGGACGCCGAGGAGCCGCGGGTCGGGCATGTACAGCCCGTCGCTTCCGCCCGTCACCGTGTAGAACTTCACGAGCACTCCGTAGAGCACCATCGAGAGCGAGAGGCTCAACAGAGAGTAGTAAATACCTCTTGTCTTGATCCCCACCGCCCCGTTGAGGGCCCCCCAGGCGCCCGCGGCGCCGACGGCCGCGAGGAGGTGCACCGCGAGGTCCGCCGTGTGGAGGTACTTGTATATAAGGCCGGCCGCGTAGGCGCCGAGGGCGTAGCTGGCCCCTATGCCGAAGTTCACAAGTCCGTACCTCAGCAGAAGCCACGCGCCGAACACGGCGAGGCTCCAGCCCAAGATATACACGGCGGCGAACCTCAGAAAGGGCCCTCCGAAGTAGGCCGCCGTAGCCGCCGTAATTATGGCGATGGGGCTAAGCCAGCCTCGCATGTCTGGCGAAGAGGCCCGAGGGCCTCGTCAAGAGCACCGCTATGACCACGAGGTATATGGCCACAAGCTCCAGCTGGGGGTACAGGAAGACTGCCGCCGTCCTCACGGCGGATATGACGGCCGACGCCGCGACGACTCCGAGCAGATCGCCGATTCCCCCCACGACCAGCGAGGCGAACGCGTAGACGAGGATCTGGCCCGAGAGCCCCAAGGTGAAGGCTTGCCACATGGACGACGCGGCGCCGGAGGCCGCCGTTATTAAGATGCCTAGGGCCGACGCTGAGAGGCCCACCTCCCTGACGTTTATCCCGAGGGCCGACGCCATTTCTGCGTCGTCCCTCACGGCCCTCATGTATAAGCCGGCCCTAGTCCTCGCCAGGAGCAGATACATAAGGGCCAGAAGCGCGGCCGCGACGGCCCCGCCCCAGAGATAGGAATACGGCACTTGTTGCCCCAGGACCTCGACCGAGCCCAAGCCGTCCGCGAGGCTCGCTGTCGTATAGTTGCCGTTGCCGAATACGAGCTTGAAGAGGCCCTCCCCTATCAACAGGAGGGCGTAGGTCGCGAACAGCTGCTCGAGTTCCGTCCTCCCGAGGGCCTTGACGTAGAGATAGAAGAGGGGGCCGAAGGCCAGCGAGGCGGCGGCCGCCGCGGCTATGCCGAAGGCCAGGCCTATCTGCCACGCGAAGACGGACGCGAGATAGCCCCCGAGCACGAAGAAGGTGCCCTGAGCTAGGTTTAATATCCTGGTCACGCCGTAGGTGAAGGCCATGCCTAGAGATGTCATCAAGATGTTCAGGAAGAAGACGTAGAAAGATATGAGGAAAGATATGGCGAACCCCGCCATGTCACAGGGATTTGATCCACTGCGTGCTGGGAACTCCGACGGGCGGGTTGACCTCCGCCGGATACATGAACTTGAACTTTTCAAGATCGCCGCCCTTGGACACGCCCACGACCGCCCCCTCCATGGCGTTGTGGTTAGGCGCCATGATTATGTACTGGCCTGGCGCCGGATAGGCGAGCCTCTCGAAGGCGTGTATCACGGCCGAGAGATCCGGCCAGGCCACGTTCTCCACGGCGGCCGCGGTCTCTATGGCGTATTTGACGCCCAACACGGCGTTGGCCATGTGGTAGGCCGGGTAGGACGGCGCGGACCCGAACCTAGACTGGTACGCGTTCACGAAGTCCCTGTTGACGTAGTAGGCCCTGGGGTCCGGGAAGGCGTGGTAGTCGGGGCCCTCCACGATCTGGCCGTCCGGCATGCCTTGGGAGAGGCCGAACTCGCCCCTGGCGAACGCGACTTTGACCTTCTGGAAGAGGCCTCTGGCGGACGCCTGCTTGATGAAGTTGACCAAGTCGGGGCCCCAGAACGATGTATGCAACAGATCGGGCGCGAGGTCCAAGATCTTGGATATCTGGGCGGAGTAGTCCGACGTGAAGAGCGGCGTGAAGAGCTCCCCGACTATCTGCACGTCGGGCTTCATCGCTAGCAGGGCGTTCTTGAAGTCGTCCCACTCGTCGTGGCCGTAGGCGTAGTCTTGATTGAGACCTGCCACGGTCTTCACGTCTGGCATGACCTCCAGGACGTATTTAGCCAGCGAGACGCCGTCCGTGACAGTGGTGCCGCCGGTCCTGAAGGCCACCTTCTTCATCATGCCCTGATCCACCAGCTGCTTCGTGGCGCAGTCGAAGAAAACCGTCAGGGTCGTCCCGATGTCCTCAGCCACGGGCGCCACGGCGAGACAGTCGGCGCTCGATATAAGCCCTATATACGCGTCGACGCCCACCTGTTGCACGAGCTCTTTATACACGGCGACCATCTTGTCGGGCCCCCCGCTCTCGTCCCTCACGACCAGCTGTATCTGGGCGCCCAAGATGCCTCCCGCCTTGTTTATCTCGTCTACCAGCAACTGCGCGGCGTTCAGCGCAGGCACGCCGAATATCGAGGCGGGGCCGGTCTGAAACGTCACAACGCCCAGCTTGAAGACCTCCTTTCTCTGGCCCGTCTGCGTCGCTGAGGAGGATGTCGGCGGCGATAGGGAAGTTGTTGTCCCGCTCTGGCTAGCCGCGCTGGGTCTCCCCGATATTATAGAGGCCAAGCCGGCGCCGAGACCGAGGCCTACTACAAACGAGGCCCCTATCTTTAACGCATCTCTCCGCGATACCATGCAAGGCCCCAATGTGGCCATTATAAAAATATTGTCTCTAATTATATATAAATAATATTATAATTATTCAACACGATATAAGTATATAGAGTTATTCCACCTATCGCAACCCCCATACCGCCGTCAACCGCGCGAGGAGCCGCGGAAGCGGCTGGAGTCGGAATCGGAACGCTGGCTTTCAGCCGCCTCCGGCCGCGGCATCCCAGCTCCGAGCGACCCAAGGAGAATTAAACAGCCGTCTGCCGCCGAGTCGTCGGCATATAGTTTTTCCCAAACACGTCCTCCGCCGTCAACACCCGGGGGTCGCGAGGCCCTCTTCTAGCCGCCACGTAGTAATCCCCCTCACGGCCCCCCAGCTTTCTCCTTAAGTCCTCGACGATCTCCTCCACGTCGTCTTGACCCAAGTCGCTCCACTTGACTTCGACCGCCGTGATGTGTCCATCTTCTACGCACACTATGTCCACCTCCACGTCTTTCTGCCAATATCTGCCGCATCTGCCCAACCTCTTTATTAAGCCTGTCCTGCGGAGGTGGGGCAAAGCCCGGCGTATTATCTCCTCGTAGGCCGCCGCCATATATCCATCTAGGTCTAGGCGCGGCGGATTTCCCAGCTCTATCCACTCTCTCTGGGGATATACGAATCGGATCCAAAACTTCATGTATAGGTCCGAAACGACGTAGATAGGTCTAGCCTTGCCCAACACGGGGACCTCCCGCCGTATGACCTCCAGCTTCTCGAGGACGTGGAGATACTTGGCGAGAGTTTGAGCGCTGATATGCGCCCTGTCGGCGATTTCCGAATACGTGGTCGCCCCCTCCTCTATGGTTCTGACGATGTTGAAGTAGACGTAGGGTTCCCTCACCTCATGTCGTAGGAGGTTCTCCGCCTCTTCGTAAAGGGGACCCCACCGCGAAAAGAGAAACGCGATGTTCTCCCCCAGCCCCCTATCTCTGTCGAATAACGCGAGGTAGTGGGGGATTCCGTTGGAGACCGCGTACGCCGCCGCGAGTTCGGGCGCGTCGTATTTGGGCAGGAAGTACCTCGTGTAGGGCGGGGCCAGGGGGCCCAGCCTTATCTGCGCGGTCTTCCTGCCGAAGAGGCCCCCGCCATATGAAACCGCCCTCTCGGCGACTGCGTGTGTGGACGTGAGCAGGATCAAAAATACCTGGCTATCGCCGAGGTATTCATCCCATCCGCTCTGCAGCGCAGAGAGGACGCCGGGGTCTTCGTCGAGCCAGTACCCAAATTCGTCCACCACAAGTACGAAGCGCCCGGCGTCTCTCAACGCGGCGAAGATGGAATCCCACTGCGGCTTGACGTAACGCCCGAGCGCCGCGCTGAGGGCCTCGGCGAGGCGGGCGAGCTCGTCGGCGAGAGGCCGCCTCTGGGCGTAGAAATACAGCCCCCTCCTCCCCTCTAGAAACCTCTTCACAAGCCAAGTCTTGCCCACCCTCCTACGGCCGTACAGCAACACGAGCTGGGGCCTCCCGGATTCGTACAGCCTCTGGAGAAAGGAGAGCTCCTCCTCTCTGTCCACAAACATAGAAGATTGTGATCTGCAGTATTTTAATCTTGCAGATCAAAATATTTAATAGATAAGGCGGCCCGAGCCTCCGGGAGGCGGCGGTGGCCTAACGCGCGCTCAGCCGACTAGTCTCGCCGACTTTATAGCGTAGTACCCCCATCCGGCGGGGCTCCAGCGGGTCTCGGCCTCGAGTATCTCCACCCTCCTGCCGCGGAGGAGGGGGCTCGCTAC
>Ga0081473_128416_pt1 | contig 76129 bp, 81 predicted proteins | sample CisSprmetagenome_FD_70977 | JGI IMG/M metagenome (GOLD analysis project Ga0081473, IMG submission 70977) | Hypoxic/sulfidic aquatic microbial communities from Cistern Spring, Yellowstone National Park, USA v2 (version 2) | ecosystem: Environmental > Aquatic > Thermal springs > Hot (42-90C) >...
TTGGGGTCAATGAGTAGCTGAGCAAGGCGCATAACAGGGCAGTTGGTGAGGTAAGAGATTATAAAGAGGGTAGCTATTTGAGCATTTGAGAGTTTAGGCTTTCTGCCTGATTTAGACTTTTTGAGTTTGAGAGAGCTTTCTACCTCTTGCATAATGGGTAGAATTGTGTTATAAAGATGGATTATTGGAATGTTAAGCATTTTAGTACCTCCTGCTGGGGGTTAGTGAGTGTTATTATACTCCCTCCCTCAGCAGGTTTTTTACTACCAAACTTTAGCTTTAAACTAATTTCTCACCCAGCGTATAGCGATGGGAATTAATTATACTTCTAAAGTATATCATTCTTTAAAAGGTGCTGTAGTAAGATACTTTTCTCCACCATCAGGAAATACAACTACTATAACACCTTCTTCAAGCTCCTTTGCTAAAAGGAAGGCAGCATAAAGAGCTGCACCAGAAGACTGACCCACAAAAATAGCTTCTTCAAGAGCCAACCTTCTGGTCATCTCGTAAGCGTGTTCCGTCTCTACGAAAATTGTTCTGTCCAAAAAGGTTTCGTCAAATATGCCAGGCTTTATGGAGCTTTCTATGTGCTTTAGTCCTTCTATGCCATGAAAGGGATAAGCAGGTTGTACACCTACTATCTGTACTTGGGGATTGTATACTTTTAACCTCCTTCCTGTACCCATTATAGTACCGCCAGTGCCTATACCTGCAACTAAATGGGTGATGCGCCCGTTAGTCTGGTGCCATATCTCTATGCCCGTAGAATAAAAGTGAGCTTTCCAGTTTGCTGGGTTGTTGTATTGGTCAAGATAGAGGTACTTCTCTGGCTCTTTTGCCACTTTTTCCCTAACAAAAAGAATGGCTCCGTCCGTACCTTCCAATGGGTCTGTCAGATACACCTTAGCTCCATAGGCTTTTATGATCTTTTTTCTTTCTTCACTTACATTAGCAGGCATGGCAAGTTCTACAGGCACATTAATGGCTGCACCCACCATAGCAAGAGCTATCCCCGTATTACCAGATGTTGCGTCTATGACAGTTTTCCCTTCCAATATGCCTTCTTTCATGGCAGAAAGGAACATGCTAAGAGCTGGCCTATCCTTTACAGACCCTCCTGGATTAAAACTTTCAAGCTTTGCGTATATTTCCACCTTAGGAGAGATATCTTTTGGGATCATCTTCCTGATCCTAACCAAGGGAGTGTTTCCTACAAGGTTCAGTATGGAGTTCCTAAGTTTTCTGTAAGGCTCGTCATGTTCACCCAAAACCCACATTTAAAGGAACATTATAAATTAAGAAACTTCTTAGAAAGCTTAACCATCAACTCTTGTCTCTTTTTACCTTTGGGTAAATTACTTCTTACACTTTTTAACTTTTCCTCTATCTTTTCCAAATCCTCAGGCAAAACCCTTTGTATGTACTCTCTCAAACTGCGCGAAAGTGCCGGAACTTTACCTGAAGTGGATATACCTATGACCACATCACCTCTGACAACTAAGGCAGGAAATATAAAAGTGCAAAAATCAGGACTATCAACAGCATTGCATAGTATGTTTCTTTTTTTACAATACATATAGACTCTCTTCTGTAGATTTATGTTATCAACAGCAACTATGACTAAAAAAGCCTTCTTTATATCCTTTAGCATAAATCTCCTTCTTACTATGCTGAGTTTTCCTTCCTTTCCTAAACTTTCAATGAGTGGTGTTGTCTTTGGTGCAATTACCTTTATGCGCGGTTTGAAAAGCAAGAGTTTTTCTATCTTCCTTTCTGCAACTTTTCCCCCTCCTATTACTACTACCTCCTTATTTTCAATGTTCAAAAAAGCTGGAAAATAAGGCATGTCAAAGTTCCTTACTGTCTAATAAGAAAGTTGCCGGTCCGAGGTTTATTATGTAAAGCTCCATACTTGCACCAAACTTTCCAGTGCTTACGGGCACACTCTTGGACATGACCTCTACAAAGTAGTTATAAAGCTCCCGGGCTTTTTCTGGGTCTTCTGCCTCTTCAAAGCTCGGTCTTCTACCTTTCCTTAAATTAGCATAAAGCGTAAACTGAGACACTACCAAAACGGAACCTTTTACATGAAGGACAGAATAGTTAAACTTCCCCTTCTCATCTTCAAAAATGCGCAGGTTCAAGATCTTATCCGCTAACTTATCCGCATCCTTCTTGGAATCACCTTTACCTATACCCAAAAGCACAGTTAAACCTAAGTCTATTCTGCCTACCTCTTCTCCATCTACCAACACCCAGGACGCTTTTACTCTTTGTATAATAGCTCTCACGATTTAAATTTACATTATAATGAACACATAATAAGGAGGAGGAAAAATGAAAAAAGCTCTCTTATCATGTCTGTTTTTTTTATGCACGGCACAAGCTCAGGACTATAGCTTTAATGTTCTGGACGGTATAAACGAATCTCTTAGAGTTGTTGAAGTTGCCTATAAGTCCGGTGCAGAAGAAAAAGATAGGTATCACTTTGAGAAGGCAAGGGCTTACAGCGATATCTCCATGTATTTAGCCTCAGAGCAAGACGGGATAGGCTCAAAGATTTTTGCCATAAAGAGTATGAATTCAGCATCTAAAGCTTTGGGTGGACTAAAAGGTATAGACCCTGTGGAATTTATCGGTGATGATAGGTTTGAAAAGCTAACGGGACTGAGTTTAAAAGAAGTGAACGAAAGGCTCCAATACATCAGGGAGAATAAAGGCGAAAGTTGTGCACCAGATGAGCTTGCAAAGACCGAGGCATATTATGACGCTGTCTTTTACGAGATAAACAAGGAAAAAGTTAACCGTGTAGTGCTTATGAAGTTATATAACGATGTAGTCAACAACAGCTTCTCTGCGCAGGAAAAGTTAAGGTCTGCCATAGACAGCAAGCTTGAATGCTATACGGGTAAAGTAGAGGTATCACAGACACCTCAAGAGCAACCACAACAGGTACAAGAGCAAGCACAAAAGCCAGAGGAAAAGCTTCCTAAGGAGGAACCCCTCATGGTGGTTGCAAGAATACATTTTGACTTTGATAAGTACAACATAAAAAGAGACTACATTCCCATGCTCAACGAGGTAGTCAAGGCTCTAAAGGAAAACCCCAACATCAATGTGAGGATAGAGGGCTACACAGACAATATAGGAAGCAAAGCATACAACGATAAGCTTGCTTTGAAAAGGGCACAAGCTGTGAAAAACTATCTTGTGAAACACGGTATACAGGAAAGTAGAATACAGGTAGTAGGTTTTGGAAAAGAAAAATACATAGCGGACAACAAAACTCCCATAGGGAGGTTTACCAACAGAAGGGCGGATTTTATCATTTTGAGACTTTCTTCTCAGTAAATACCATAAGTAAAGCTTATGTTTACGATAAATATTTCTAATTGCCAAGGAAAGCAAGTAGTGATATAATTCAAAAAAATCAACGGAGGTAAAAACTCATGGCACAACACGAGGTGCACCATCACCTTGGAGAGCACGAAACGAGTATCTGGCCACTACCAGTAGGTTTGGGTGTCTTACTTCTTCCTATAGCAATAATCTCTTATGTAGCGTGGCATCAGCAAGTGATGGGACTGGTGTTAGGTGGAGTGTCCCTCTTGCTTACGGTCTTTGGACTTATAGGTTGGGCGGATGAGTTCTTCAAAAGAGGTCACGAAGAGGGGCTTGGTGGTCTTGCTATCACGCTCTTCATAGCTACCGAAGTTATCATATTCGGTACTATGTTTGTAGCCTTTTGGACTGCAAGGGTAACCCACGCAGATGTGTGGTACAACTGGGTACCTAAGATGAACTTTGTAATACCTGCCATACTCACTCTCATCCTTTGGGCTTCAAGTTTTACCATACTTGTCTCTGAAAAATTCGCTGAAGCGGGTAAAAAGAATGCATCAGTACTGTGGCTCGTTGCTACTTTCTTGTTAGGAACGGCTTTCGTAATTATTCACTTTAATGAATGGCAACACCTATGGCATGAAGGTTTTACCCTCAGCTCTAACATGTACGGCACCGGTTTTTACGCTCTTACAGGTATACACACTTCTCACGTGCTTGTTGGTTTAATATCCCAGCTCTATGTATTGTGGCTACTCGTATCTGGCAGGATGTCCTCTCACAAGACCACCATGTTCAAAGCGGTAAGCATATACTGGCACTTTGTAGACCTCATGTGGCTCTTAGTCGCAAGCAGTGTCTACATCATAGGAGGCTTGGTATGAGGAAGGTTTTCCTCATACTTTTCCTTGCATCTTTGACCTACGCTTACAGTAACCTTCCAAAGGACGCTTACTTTAATCCTGAGGTGTTAGAGATAAACCAAGAACTGTACCTGGGCAAAAAACTCAAAAACTACACTATACTTACAGACAAAGGTTGGACTGATCTGCAGAGTGTTATCCATAAAAAACCTACAATCCTTCAACTTGCCTACTATACATGTGATGCAAGCTGTCCCATACTAACGGAAAACCTTCTAAAAGCGGTAAAAGACTTAAGCCAAAAAGATTTTAATGTGCTTGTTCTCTCCTTTGATAGAAGAGACAATATAAAAACCTTAGAAGCCTTTAAAACAAAACTTGGTAATGTGCCTGCCAACTGGACCTTTGGTATTCTTCAAGAGGAGGATATAAAGGACCTTACTCAAAGTGTAGGATTTAAATTCTTCTTTTCGGAAAGAGATAAGACCTTTGTGCACCCCAACACTCTTATATTTCTTTCTCCAGATGGCAAAGTTATGAGATATCTTTTTGGTACTTTTCCAAGAACTAAGGATATAAGCTTGGCTCTTATTGATGCTCAAAGAGACAAACCTACTATAAACAACATAGTAGACCTTGCTCTGCTTGCATGCTACAGGTACGATCCTCACAGAAGCAGGTATGTCATAGATCCACTCGTGATCTTTGCAGCCATGGGTTTTGGACTCATTGGTATTACAGGCCTGCTTACATTAACTTTTAAAAAAGCTCAGGAGGTGTAAAGATGGACGCTTTGCCCCTTGCCTATCCTGCTAATCTGTGGGATAGGATATACGACATATGGCTGTTTATAGCTGTGGTTATCTACTTGGTAGTTGCCATACCTATGCTTTACTTTATGATAAAGTATAGGTACAAACCTGGAAAGAACGAAAACGGTGCACACATAGAGGGAAACAATGCCCTTGAAGTTACATGGACCGTCATTCCTCTGCTCATAGTTATATATTTAGCAACTCAGAGCTTTGTGTTTTACAGACAGCAGAGAAACGCACCCAAAGACGCTATGGAAATTAAGGTTACGGGTTTTATGTGGGGATGGGAAGTGGATTATCCTACTGGTAAAAAGGTGTTTGCTTTCTTTAGCCCAGACTACAAGATACCAGAAGAGCAGAAAATAGTCATTCCTGTAGGAAAACCCATTAAAGTGCTTTTGACTTCAAAAGATGTCATACACTCCTTTTATGTACGCCCTGCCAAGGTGATGGAAGATGCTGTCCCAGGTAGAATAACGCACCTTTGGTTTCAGATAAACAAACCCGGAGAGTACTGGGCTTTCTGTAGAGAGTACTGTGGTACACAACACTCACACATGGTAGCCATAATCAAAGCGGTACCCCAAGACGAGTTTGATAAGTGGGTGAAAGCTGGTGTTTCTCCGTCAACAAGTAAAATTGAGTTAGCAAGCAATGTTAAGGAGGTGCAGTGATGGCAGCAGTAGGTGTTTATAGGCCTTGGTACAGCGCAGGTATCAAGGAATGGATATTTACCACAGACCATAAGAAGATAGCCCTATTTTACGGCGTGACCACCTTGCTCTTTTTCCTAATAGCGGGACTCATGGCTTTGGGTATTAGGCTAGAGCTATGGCAACCTGGTCTTCAGTTCGTATCGCCTGAAACTTACAACTACCTTCTTACTGGACACGGCGTTGTGATGCTCCTGTGGTGGGCTATAGGTGTGTGGAGCGCTTTTGCCAACTTTTTGATACCTCTCATGATAGGTGCAAGAGATGTAGCTTTCCCAAGGTTGAACGCTCTGAGCTGGTGGACTTTCTTTGCGGCAAGCGTGCTTGTTCTTCTTACTCTTATACCTTCTAACCATATAAAGATGATGTGGACAGGCTACCCACCTTATTCCTTAAACGACGATGCGGGGATTACCGCTTTATATGTATTCATAATTCACCTTACGGGTGCAGCTTCTATAATGGGTGCGGTAAACTTTATAGTTACTACCCTTAGGATGAGGGCACCCGGGATCTCTCTTAAGAACATGAACCTCCTCCTACACGGTATAATGGCTGCTAATGTTATACAGCTTTTGGGTGTTCCCTCCTTTGCCGGTGCGGTTACCATGCTATTTTTGGATAAGTACCTTGGAACCAACTTCTTCAATCCTAACCTTGGTGGAGACCCGCTTATATACGAAAATGTGTTCTGGTTTTACTCTCACCCAGCGGTTTATGTTATGATCCTACCAGCTTTTGGTGTGTTTTCAGAAGTTATCGCCACTTTTGCAAGAAAACCCATCTTTGGGCGGATCAGCATGGTCTTTGCCATGTGGGCAATAGCTCTGCTTGGTTTTATGGTTTGGGTACATCACCTATTTACTTCAGGAATACCCGATTGGGTAAGAATAGTCTTTTCTTATACCACGGTTCTGATAGGTGTTCCTACAGGAATAAAGATCTTTAACTGGGTAGCAACCCTATACAAAGGCTCTATAAGATACACAACTCCCATGCTTTTCACCCTCGGCGGGATATTTATGTTCCTTATAGGTGGTCTTACAGGTATACCTCTTGCACTTCCATCTTTTGACATAAACGCCCAAGATTCTCAGTTTGTAGTGGCACACTTCCATTATGTTCTTGGCATGGCTACTACTCTTGGAGCCTTTAGCGGTATATACTACTGGTTCCCCAAACTTACCGGTAAGATGTACAACGAAAAGCTTGGAAAGCTGAGCTTTTGGATCATCATGGTAGGTTCTAACCTCTTCTACTTCTTCCAGTTCATCATAGGTCTTGAAGGTATGCCAAGAAGGTATGCGGATTATCCACCCATACCCGAATTTATAGAACTTCAACACATACAAACCATAGGTGCCTTTATATTGGCTTTTGGTATATTCCTTAGCCTTATAAATTGGGTGATATCTGCTCTAAAGGGTAAAGAAGCAGGGGCTAATCCTTGGGGTTCTAATTCCTTAGAATGGCAGATACCCTCTCCTCCACCACCTCATAACTTTGACCGCATACCCGAACTGCCAGAAGGTTGGGATCCTTATGATTATGACCATCACAGGCCTCAGTATACCTAAAATGTGAGGGGGCTTTGTGCCCCTTCTTTAAAAAAAAGGAGATAAGCATGAGCAAAAACACCATTCTTTTGATGCTTTTACTTATTGTCATTTTTGTATCTTACATATTAGGTGTGCTTGCTTTTTCCTCCCCAGAAGCCAGAAAGAAAAAGTGGGAGGAGTTCCGGAAGGAGTATCACTTAAGGAGATAAAGCTTTATATTTATTAATCTATGATAGACACTCATTGCCACTTAGACCTTCTTAAGAAGGAAGACCTTGAGGATACTCTCAAGGGTTCTTCCCTTGAGTATCTTATAACTATAGGTTATGATAGAAAGACTATAAAGAACGCTTTAAAACTTGCACAGGAAAATGAGCATATTTTCTGTGCTGTTGGATTTCATCCCCACGAAGCGGATAGCATCAGCGATGATGACCTCCTGTGGCTAAAAGAACTTGCAGAAAAGAACCATAAGGTGAAAGCTCTTGGTGAAATGGGTCTTGACTTTTACAAAGACTACTCGGATAGAAAAAGACAGGAGGATGTGTTCAGAAAGCAAATAAACATAGCAAGAGAGCTGGGCCTTCCCATAGTGGTTCATAGTAGAGATGCGGAAGAAAAAACCATACAAATACTAAGAGAGGAGAAAGCTTACGAAGTGGGTGGCGTTATTCACTGTTTTACTGGAAGCTACCCATTTATGAAAAAGTGTGTAGACCTCGGTTTTTATATATCCTACTCTGGAATAATAACTTACAAGAACGCAGATGCCCTTAGAGAAGTAGTAAAAAAAACACCTACCGCAAGAATGCTTATAGAAACAGACAGTCCCTTTCTGGCACCGCAGCCTGTTAGAGGAAAGCCCAACAAACCCTCTTACATATGGTATACAGCAGAGGTTATGGCAAAGCTTATTCCTAACTCTTCCGTTGAGGATATAGATCGCATGACCTCCGAAAACGCCAAACTGCTTTTCAACATAGGGAACAACGGAAGGAAAGATACCATAACCTATGTTATAAACAACAAGCTTTACATAAATCTGACTAACAAGTGCAACTTGCACTGTGCTTTCTGTCAGAGGGAAAGAGACAGGAATTTTATGGTAAAGGGCTATTGGGTTTGGACATCAAGAGATCCGAGCGTTGAGGAAGTTATTAGGGAAATAGGAGATCCCACAAAGTACGATGAAATAGTTTTTTGCGGATACGGTGAGCCCACATTGAGATTCTCAGCGCTTAAAGAGATAGCCAAGTATGTCAAATCAAAAGGTGGTAAGGTGCGCGTTGACACGAACGGTCTTATGTTTACTTACCTTCCAGAAGAGAAGTTATCAGAATTGAAGGGTTTAGTTGATGTGTGGTCTGTCAGTTTAAACGCTCACGATGAAGAAACATATAACAAGGTATGCAGGCCAGCACAAGTTGATGCTTTCAGTAAGGTTATAAAGTTTATTAAAAGAGCTTTGGAAGAAGGTTTTGAGGTAATAGCTACCGCTGTTGATTACGAAGGTGTCGATGTGGAAAAAACAAGAAAACTTGCAGAGTCTCTGGGTGCTAAGTGGAGGTATAGACCTTACGAGGTAGTAGGTTAATAAAATACACTTATTTAACCATAAGTAATTTTTATGTATTACACGCGTTAAGGTGGTAAAATGGGAAAATAGGGGGTATTGTATGGTAGATCCAGACATACTTTTGCTTGCTATAGTTAACATGGCGGAAGGGGTAAAGAACCTCATAGGGGACAAAGGAGCAAAAGCGGTGTTGAGAGATGCAGGCAAACAGGCAGGTCCTAAACTTTTAGAAAGTTTGATAGGGCATTTTCCCGAGACTTTAACAAAAGAAGAAGCTTTAAGGAGAGCCTGTATAATACTTGAAGACTTAGGTTTTGCTAAAAAGATAGAGAAAACAGACTCGAGTGTAAAAATAGAAGAAGACATTTTCACAGATGCTATAACGAGCGACCATTTAACAGAGTCCCCAGTCATATACTTTTTTGCAGGTCTTATAGAGGGTTTTGTGTCCTTTATGAGCAATGAAAAGATAACTCTTATACCAGAAAGTGTAGAAAGAGGTAAGATAGTCTACAAATACTGATGAACTTGGAGGACTTTCCGCTTAATGTACAGCTTTTTTACCTTATCAATCATACGAGAAATCCCATTTTGGATACATTCTTTGGACACTTTTACTTGCTTGGAAAGGGCTATGTCCTAATACCCATCTTAGCTCTCGTTGTGATTTTTCAAAGAGAAAGACTCTGGTTGTTCTTTACTTCTCTTATTATTGAAACTTTAAGCGTGCAGTTTTTGAAGGCGTATTTTAATTTACCCAGACCTGCAAGTATGCTTACAGATGTGTATCTCCTTGAACCCCTTTATCACAAGTCCTTCCCTTCGGGGGATACTGCCATGGCCTTTCTTTTAGCTTCCTTCTTTTCTCCTGTTTCTTCACGCCCTTTAAAACTTTTATTGTGGCTTTACGCTTTTCTAATAGCCTATGGTAGGATCTATGTGGGTGTTCACTTCCCTATTGATGTATTTACAGGTGCCTTTATTGGCATAATGTCTTACTGTGTAGCCTACAAGATAAGCAGGAGCATCTCACATGTTTAGCTTTGAACTCATTTGCTCTGATGGAAAGGCAAGAAGGGGAAGATTAACCACACCTTACGGTGTTATTGATACACCTACCTTTATGCCCGTTGGAACGCAGGGAACAGTGAAGGCTATGATACACAAGCTTTTGGAAGATATAAGCGTACAGATAGTTCTTGCTAACACCTACCACCTTTACCTGAGACCCGGTATAGAGGTAATAAAACAGGCAGGAGGACTTCACAACTTCATGGGATGGAAAAAGCCTATACTTACAGACAGCGGTGGTTTTCAAGTGTTCTCTTTATCTAAAGGAAGGACAAAGGACAATAAGTCCCAAGTGAGGGTTTTTGAGGAAGGCGTGGAGTTCAAAGACCATCTTTCTGGTTCCCTACACTTTTTTACACCTGAAAAGGTTATAGAAATGCAAGAGGCTTTTGGCTCTGATTTTATCATGCCTTTAGATGAGTGCGTGGAGTATCCTACCACTTACGCTTATGCAGAATCTGCTCTTTTGAGGACATTAAGGTGGCTTGACAGAAGCATAAAACACAAAAGGAGAGAGGATCAAGTCCTTTTTGGTATAGTCCAGGGCTCTACTTTTGAAAGTCTGAGAGTGCTATCCGCGGTGGCTACTGTTGAAAGAGATCTCTTCGGTTATGCCATAGGAGGACTCTCTGTGGGTGAACCAAAAGATATTATGTATGATATGACGCAGATAGTGTGCGAGTATCTGCCCTGGGAAAAACCAAGATATTTGATGGGTGTGGGTATGCCAGAAGACATTATAGAGTGCGTAGCCAGGGGCATAGATATGTTTGACTGCGTGGCACCTACCCGTATGGCAAGAACAGGCACCCTTTTTACCCATTCTGGAAAGCTCAACATAACCAATGAGGTTTTTAAAAAGGACTTTTCACCCATAGATGAGGAGTGCGGTTGTTATACATGCAGGAACTTCACAAGAGCTTACCTTAGACACCTTTACAAAGCGGAGGAAATATCAGCTTACATACTGGGCACCATACACAACCTGAGCTTTTACCAAAAACTTATGCAGGACATAAGGTCAGCCATAGAAAAAAAACAGTTTGACAGCTTCAGAAAGCTTTGGATGGAAAAATACTCAGGTAAGTTGTGTTAGAATGATACGAGATGTTTGTGTATGAGAAGGCAAATTCCGAAAGACTTATTTTACACCTTCATGGCTTTGCGTCCAACACAAAAAGCTCAAAAGTAAAAGCCTTAAGAGATTACGCATCCCAAAGTAGAAAATTCTCCCTGTTTTGCATGGATATGGACTACCACACAACTACCACCAGCGATGTGATAGAAATTTTAGGCACACTTGTGAAGGGTTTCAAAAGTAGGTACAAAAAGATTTTTCTATCGGGTAGCTCTCACGGAGCATATGTTATTCTAAATTACATAAAGCTTTATGGAGAAGGAGATATAGACGCTGCGTTACTTTTTGCTCCTTCTTATTCAACTTTACAGTTAATACTCCTACAAGAAGGTGCAGAGAAGTGTGCCAAGTGGCTCAGAGGAGAAGAAGAACTTTCCATATACGAATGCGAAACGGGGATGCATATTACCATACACAAGGATTTTGCCAAGGATATAGTGGGAAACAGCTACGAAATAATATCAGGAGGTTATGTAAATTTCCCTCAGGAAACACCGGTCAGTATAGTAATAGTTCATGGTACTCAAGATGAAATTGTGCCTGTAGAACATTCAAAGATCTTTGTAGAAAAGGTAAAAGTAAAAAAGTACATAGAAGTAGAGGATGACCACAGACTCAGCAAAAGCTTCGTTAAACTGTTATACGAAGATAGGATCTTTGAGATTTTTGATTGATAATTATCATAACACGGTAAATTCAAAAGCATATAGTTATAAATTGTGTAAGAACGAAAAAGGAGGTGTTAGTTATGTTTGAATACAGTGAAAAGGTACTTGATCACTTTTTGAACCCAAGAAATGTGGGTGTGCTTGAGGATGCCAACGCCATAGGTCAGTGTGGCAATCCTGCCTGTGGAGATGCTATGCTGTTTACCCTTAAAGTAAATCCAGAGAACGATGTGATAGAGGATGTTAGGTTCAAGACCTTTGGATGTGGTTCAGCGATAGCAGTTTCTTCACAGCTCACCGAGATGATAAAGGGCAAACCCATAAGCTACGCTCTTAACCTTACATACAAAGACATATTTGATGAACTGGGAGGACTACCACCCCAAAAGATACACTGCACTAACTTGGGATTAGAAACCCTTCATGTAGCTATAAAAGATTACCTCCTCAAACAGGGAAGGATAGAAGAAGCGGAGAAAATACCCGGTTGCTACGAAGAGGAAGAAGAAGAAAGTGGAGAGTTTGAGTTTCTGTCTACATGAACAAAAGGGCTGTTGCTCTTCTTTCTGGAGGGCTTGATAGTAGCTTAGCCGTCCGCCTTCTTAAGGATCAAGGCGTTGAAATTAAGGCTTTATACTTTTACACAGGTTTTTGTATCACCGAGCACAAAAGACGCCTTGGCCTTAAGAAGGAAAATGGACAGCAGTATGTCAATCCTGCCATCAGAGCAGCAGCCCAGCTTCAGATACCTATAGAAGTTGTAGACATATCACAAGAGTACTTTAATGTAATCCTGCATCCCAAGTATGGATACGGTAAAAATGTAAATCCGTGCGTGGACTGTAGGATTCTCATGCTAAAAAAAGCTAAAGACATTATGGAAAGAGAAGGCTACTCCTTTGTTATCACCGGTGAAGTACTTGGACAGAGACCCATGAGTCAGACGAGAGAGAAGTTAAAGCTCATAGAAAGGGAAGCTGGGCTTGAAGGTTATGTGGTAAGACCTCTTTCTGCAAAACTTCTTCCCATGACTGTGCCAGAAAAACTCGGTTGGATAGATAGAGAAAAGCTCTTAAGCATAAAGGGAAGAAGTAGAAGCAGACAGATGGAATTGGCAAAGAAGTATGGTCTTGAATATGAACAACCTGCAGGTGGTTGCTGTTATCTTACTGACGAGAACTATGCCATCAAATTTAAAGAGTCCCTTGCAGTAGATGGACTTATTACGCGCGAAGACCTTGTGCTGTTCTCTGTTGGCAGGCACCTAAGACTTCCATCTAAAACAAAACTAATAGTAGCAAGAAACGAAGGAGAAGCAAAGTTCCTGATGACTTTAAAGCATCGCTATGATTATGCCTACAGGAAAGATGGTAAAGGCACTTTTGTCTTGATAAAGGGGGATATGCCAGAAGAGGAATACCAGCTTGTGGCAGATATAGTGTCAAGATACTCAAAAAGAGAGCCATGTTATGTTATTCTTAGTATAAAGGGAGAGCAGAGGGAAATATGGGCTCAGCCTATTGACAACGCTTCGCTTGATAGTTTTAAAATATACACTAAGAAAGGAGCCATGAGATGAACTTGGAAGACATAAAACCTGATGTAGTTCACGATGTAGTGGGTACCTTTTGTCCTGTACCCATAGCAGAGACCTCTAAGGTTATGAAGAGTATGAAGATAGGTGAGGTGCTTGAGCTTATAGCTGATGACCCAGGCGTGGTTGAAGACATACCTGCATGGTGTAATGCTACAGGGCAGGAATTTCTCGGCATGTACCAAGAGGACGGAGAGTACCATCTGTTTGTGAAAAAAGTAAAGGAACTATGAAGGACAGGATAACCTTTGACGCTAACCTCAAACAGCTCATTGAAGAACAACCTAAGATAAAGGAACTCCTGTATAACTGTGGACTTAAAAAGCTTGAGGAAGAAGACATAGCAGATGTGGTACTTGATAAGCTCACGCTAAAAGGATTTTTCCGTATGATGGATTTAGATGACGAAACTCAGGGACTTATATGGGAAAAGATACAACATTTATACAGAGAAACGGAGGATCAAAGATGATGTCAGAGGAGTTTAAGCAAGTAGAGGATGTTTTGAAAAAGATAAGACCTGCTCTTAAGGAACATCATGGAGACCTAAAGCTTGTTGATATCAAGGAAGGGAATGTGTATCTACAGTTTGAAGGAGGTTGTACCGAATGTCCCATAGTTGACGCGAGCGTAAAGGATGTGGTAGACATGGCTATACGCGGAAACCTCTCTTGGGTCAAAAAGGTGGAGATACTACAACCCAGACTCCACATTGGATGAAGATATCTGGAAAGACACAGGTCTACGGTATATTGGGTTATCCTGTGAAGCACTCTCTATCCCCTGTATTTCAGAATGCTTCCTTTGAATACTTTTCTGTGGATGCTGTCTATGTGCCTTTTGAAGTAGAACCCAAGAACTTCAACACCGCTTTCTTAGGCTTGAAAGCTCTAGGAGTGAAAGGTGTAAACATTACTTTACCTTTTAAAGAAAGAGCACTTGAGCTTTGTGACCTTTTAGATGAACATGCAAAACAAATAGGTGCTGTAAACACCGTAAAGTTTGAAAACCAGATAGAAGGATACAACACTGACTGGATAGGCTTTCTCAAAGCATTAAAAGACTTGGAGGGAGACATAAAAAACAAGAAGGTGTTAGTTTTGGGGGCAGGTGGTACTTCAAAAGCGGTCTTTTATGCCCTCAGTAAGGAAGGTTGTTATGTTTATGTGTGGAACAGGACCATTCAAAAAGCGCTTGAGTTAGCAGAAAGATTTTCCCTGCATGTGGTAGGCAATCCCGAAGATGTGCTTGATAATGTAGATATAATAGTAAACACAACCTCTGTGGGCTTATCAGAAAGGGACCCCCACCTTTTTGATTACGAGAAGATAAGAGAAAATCACACGGTTTTTGATGTTATATACAAGAGGACACCCCTTTTGGAAAAGGCTTTAGAAAAGGGTGCAAAAGCACAGGATGGACTTATCATGCTTCTTTATCAAGGAATAGAGAGCTTCAGGATATGGACTAATATGGAAGTCCCTTTGAGCGTCGTAAAGGAGAGTTTATCATCTTATATTCTTAATTAGTCCACTATTTCTGTACCTATGCCTTCCTCTGTGAAAACCTCTAAAAGTATGGAGTGTGGACATCTACCATCTATAATATGAGCTTTTTTAACGCCTCCTTGTAGGGCTTTGAGTGCACTTTTTACCTTTGGTATCATACCACCCCTTATAGTACCATTTTTTATAAGTTCGTAGGCTTTATCTTTGTTTATTGAGGATATAACCTCTCCACTTTGGTCTTTTATACCCTCTGTATCTGTCAGGAATATGAGCTTTTCTGCCTTCATGTACCTTGCAACCTCACTTGCGACCACATCAGCGTTTATGTTGTATGCTTCTCCGCAGGAGCCTACACCGATGGGTGCTATAACGGGTATGTAATTGTTGTCCATTAAGGTCGTAAGTAAGTGGGTGTTTATACTTATAACTTGACCTACAAAACCTATATCCTCTTGAGGTACTTCAAGCCCCAACTCCTTAAAGTACTCTTCTTTGTCCAATTTCTTAGCCTTTATGAGGTTTCCGTCCCTGCCTGAGAGTCCCACTGCGTATACCTGCTCACCACTGTGTTTGTTTATAAGCGCTACTATGTCTTTGTTTATATCTCCTGCAAGCACCATCTCTACTACATGCATAGTCTCTTCGTCAGTTTTTCTCATACCCCCTACGAACTTGGTTTTTATTCCGAAACTTTCTAAGGTCTTATTTATCTGTGGCCCTCCACCGTGTACTACTATCACCTTTATTCCCACATACCTAAGCAGTAGAATATCTTTTGCAAAGCTCTCCCGTAGAGACTCTTCTGTCATTGCAGAGCCTCCGTACTTGATCACAAAGGTTTTACCGTAAAACTGCCTTATGTATGGAAGTGCAGATTGGAGCGTTTTAGCCTTATATATAAGCTCCTTTATAGGCATGAGGATATTACCTCTAAGTAGTCCTTTATGCCTTCTTCAAGGGTATAGTCTGGTGTGTACCCAAGGTGTTCTTTTATTCTGGTTATATCTGCCTGCGTGTACTTCTGATAGAAGTCATAAGGACAGTCAAAGTACTCTACCTCTGTCTTTATATTTAGCTCTCTGCTTAGTATTTCCACTATCTCATTAAAACTTCTTGCTTTCCCTGTACCCACATTGAAGATACCAGACACATCCTTTTCTAATGCTAACATGTTAGCTTTCACCACATCCTTTATGTAAACAAAGTCCCTTTTTTGCTCGCCCCACTTGAAAAGTCTGGGTCTTTCTCCCGAAACAAGCTTTTTGTATATCTGGTATATCATACTTGCTGACTTGCCTTTGTAAGCTTCTCCCTGTCCGTAAACATTAAAGTATCTAAATCCTACCACCTTTATGTGGGGGTATTTTTCCATAAAGTTTGTGGCTATCCTGTCCATTAGGAGTTTGGAAAAGCCGTATATGTTTTCGGGTTTTAATTCTCCTTCCTCTCTCATGGGTGGGGGCACATTTCCGTATACACCGGCAGAAGACGCATAAATAAGTTTTGCGTTCCACAAAAGAACCGCTCTGAGCACATGTCTGAAACTTTCAGCGTTAACTTCCATCATGAGCTTTTGGTCTGTTATGGTGGTGTCCGTTATGGCAGCTTGATGAAACACCACATGAAACTCATACTCTTTTGTCATCCAGTTCCATAGCTCTGTGTCCCTCACATCCCCCGTTATTACCTCTCCTTTAAAGCCAAGTAAGTTTTTAAAATGACCAGAAGAAAAGTCATCAAGCACATACACTTTTGAGTTGGGATAGACCCTTTCTATATGTTTGGCTATATTGGAACCTATGAAACCCGCTCCTCCTGTTATAAGCACCCTCATAGCGTAGCCTCTGTAGTGCTTACTTCCTTGAGGGATTTTATGAGGCCTTCCAACTTGGCTTTTTCTGCGTTTAGTTCTTCTTCTAAGGACCTTGCCTTTTGCACTTCTTCCTGCGGTGCTTTCTTCAGAAAATTTTCGTTGTTCAGTTTCTTCTGGATGCTTTCAAGAGCTTTTAAGACTTCTTGATATCTTTTAGTGTAAGAAGCTAAAAGCTCGTTGACTTTTATGCCTTCCTCTACAGGTATGAAAAACTCAAAGTCTTTATAGAAGCCCGCTACAGAGTTTATAGGTTTTTGTTCTACTTTGATAAGATCCTCAAGTCTTGCCAAGCTTAGTATGTGCTGTCTGAACTCTTCGTATTCCTCTGTGCTTGCCTTGTAATAAAGCTTTATCTTCTTTGAAGGCTCTATCCTCAGATCACTCCTGAGGGACCTTATGGCGGATATGACACCTTTTAGTTTTTCTACTTTTTCTTCTGCCTCTGGAAAAACCTCTTGTGGGTTAAATGTGGGAAACTCGCTCAGGGATATGTCCTCTTTGTAAGCTGTGGGTAGCTTAGAGTATAACTCCTGGGTTATGTAAGGCATGAAGGGATGCAAAAGCCTGAGAATTCTGTCAAACACGCTCAGAAGTACTGTTTGGACAGTTATTCTTTCCGCTTTTATCTTTGCCTCTTCTAACTTTTTTTCCTCTTCCGATAGACCTTCTTTTGGTTTTGCATAAAGCCTGAGTTTAGACATCTCTAAGTACCAATCGCAAAACTCTCCCCAGATAAACTCGTAAAGAGTTTGGCTTGCTGTAGAAAATTCATATTCATGTAAAGCTAAGCTCACTTTATTTATGACTCTGTTTAGTTTAGTGAGTATCCAAAGGTCTTCGGTTCTCGGAGCTGATGCGTAGGGCATGTCCTGAAGTAATTGATTATCTATGTTCATCAGAATAAACCTTCCTGCGTTCCAGAGCTTGTTGGCAAAATGTTTGTACCCTTCAAACCTTTTTTCAGATAGCCTTATGTCTCTGCCTTGTACGGTAAGTACAGCAAGTGTAAACCTCAAAGCGTCCGCACCGTAGCGTTCTATTATATCCAAAGGGTCTATTACATTGCCTTTGGTTTTTGACATCTTCTGTCCCTTTTCATCTCGTACGAGTGCATGTATGTAGACATCTCTAAAGGGTATGTCACTCGTAAAGTAGGTCCCCATCATTATCATGCGTGCAACCCAGAAAAAGATAATGTCAAAACCTGTCACCAAAAGGTCTGTAGGATAAAGGTTCTCAAGGTCTTTGGTCTTTTCTGGCCACCCGAAAACGCCAAAGGGCCAGAGGGCAGAAGAGAACCATGTGTCCAAAACATCCTCTTCTTGTGATAAGTTTTCAGAAGAACAATGCTTACACCTTAGGACAAAGGTGTAACTTTTGGACTTGGGGTCGTACCTGTATCTGTTTCTTTTTTCTGTAAGCAGTGCCATAGGATTTAGGTCTTGAGATAAAAAGAGCCTGAGAGTGTGAGCGTCCAGCCTTGTAGAGTGGTATTTGTGGAAAGCAAACTTTTTGTAAAAGTCAAGCACAGTCATCTCAGGGTGAGCAAAGGAAGGTGAGTTTAAAACCTTCTCCACCTCTTCTGGAGTAAAAGTGTAGTCTATCTTACCGTCCGCTATAAGGTTAAATATGACCTTGTCATAAACCCTATCAAAGTCATCATCTGTGAATACATTTTCTTTACCGCAGTCTTTACAGTACCATACGGGTATACGATGTCCCCACCATATCTGCCTTGATATGCACCAATCTTTCAAGTTTTCCATCCACTGCAGGTAAATCTTTTTCCAACCCTCTGGTATGAACCTCACCCTTCCTTCTTCAACAACTCTTATGGCTCTGTCTTTTATTTTTGGGTCAGAGACTTTTACGAACCACTGCACTGAAACCATGGGCTCTAAGGTAGTCTTACACCTATAGCACTTGCCTACAGCGTGCCTGTGATGCTCTACCTTTTCCAAAAGTCCCATCTGGGAAAGCTTTTCTACTATTTTTTCTCTTGCAGTGTATCTGTCAAGACCGTTAAAATCACCGGCGTTTTGGTTCATACGAGCCTGCTGGTCCATGACCTTTACAAAGGGTAGGTTATGTCTTTTACCTATCTCAAAGTCCTTAGGGTCGTGAGCTGGCGTGATCTTGACCGCTCCAGTACCGAATTCCGAAAGTACAGATTCATCCGCTATTATAGGTATCTCCGCAGATACCTCTTGGTCTGACATGGACCTTCTTTTCCAATTTACTAAGGGTAGTCTTACTTTTTTGCCGATAAGATGTTTGTATCTTTCGTCCGCAGGATGGACAGCTACAGCGGTATCTCCTAACATAGTTTCTGGTCTTGTTGTGGCAACAGTTATGTATCCAGAACCGTCTTCTAAGGGATACTTTATGTAGTAAAGTTTTCCGTCTTCTTCCTCGTGCTCCACCTCAAGGTCAGAAAGAGCGGTCATGTCTTTGGGACACCAGTTTATTATGTACTCACCCCTATATATGAGTCCATCTTCGTAGAGCTTTCTAAAAGCGTATCTGACAGCTCTTGAAAAGCCTTCGTCAAGAGTAAATCTCTCCCTTCCCCAATCGACACTAACACCAAGCTTTTCAAGTTGTTCCTTTATAGAGTTTCTAGAGATGGGTACCCACTCCCAGACCTTTTTGGTAAACTCCTCCCTACCAAGGTCTAACCTGTTTTTACCTTCTTCCTGGAGCATTTTATCCACCACATACTGAGTAGCAATGCCTGCGTGATCAAAGCCCGGTACCCACACTACGCTTTTGCCAAGCATTCTTTGCCATCTGCACATTATGTCCTGAAGAGTAGCGTTCAAAGCATGACCCATGTGGAGGGAGCCTGTTACATTAGGAGGAGGTATAACCACAGAGAATCTGTTTTCTTTGTTAGTTTCAGCTAAGTGATAGAGGGCTTTTTCTACCCAATTCTTTGAGTGTTTAGCTTCCACAATCTTATGGTTATACTCACCTATGTCTTTCATGAGTTATTTATTATAAACTTGAGCAACGCCTTTTGAGTGTGTAGTCTGTTTTCTGCTTGTGTGAATATGAAATCTGCAAACCTTTCAAAAACATCCTCGGTTATCTCCTCACCTTTGTTAGCAGGCAGACAGTGCATCACCTTTACACTTTCCTTTGCATAAGACAAAAGCTCTGCGTTTACCCGATAAGGCATGAGAACCTTCAATTTTTCTTCGTTTCTTTCTTGATTCATGCTCACCCACACATCCGTGTAAACTATATGCGCATCTTTTACCGCTTCTACAGGATTTGTCGTTATGTATATACTACCCCCAGTGATCCTGCAAAGGTCTTCACCCGCCTGATAATAATAACTGCTCGGTTCGTAGCCTTCTGGGACTGCTACAACAAGATTTAAACCAAAAAGACCAGCAGCTACAAGCCAAGTATTACACACATTGTTCCCGTCACCTACATAAGCTATCTTTATGCTTCTAAGGTCTTCTTTGAAAACCTCGTAAAGAGTAAATACATCGCTAAGTACCTGACAGGGGTGAGACATGTCTGTGAGGGCATTTATCACGGGCACCGTAGAGTGTTTGGCAAACTCTTCAAGCTTTCTATGGGCATCAGTCCTTATGACTACGCAGTCCAAGTATCTGGATAAGGTTCTTGCTGTGTCTTTTAAGTCCTCACCTCTTGATATTTGAAGGTTTTGCTCCGCAAGATATATGGCATTCCCACCCAACTGGTTTACAGCTACTTCAAAAGATACCCTCGTCCTTGTGGAAGGTTTTGTGAAAAACAAACCCACATTTCTCTCCAGAAGGTATTTTTGTGTATCTTTACCTTTTTTTATGTCTTGGGTATCTAATAAAATGCGCCATCCCTCATCAGGGCTTATATCCCAAAGGTCTATAAAGTGCCTTACCATTTAAAATATTATATCCCACTTACGCGTTCTCTCTGTGCATAATGAAGTTTTATAAATTTTATAAAAATTTCTTATTGAAATCTTTTTTAAGTGTGATTAAATATTACTTAGTGAATTCTAAAGGGAGGTAAAATATGCTGAGCAGGCGAAAGTTCCTAAAAGGCAGTCTTGTTGCAACTGCAGGCGGACTTTTGGTACCTAAGTATGTTTTGGCAGCGGTGGACCCATCATTGCTTAGCACCGCGGTAAAAGAGCTTCCAGAAGGTGTTCTTGAAGAACAGGTGCTTGAAGCTCTTCCGGGCAAAAAACCCCTTATAAAGAAAACTTACAGGCCACCAAACTACGAAACTCCTGTTAAGTATTTCAACGAGATGTTCACACCCAACGATGTGTTCTTCGTGAGGTACCACCTTTCCAACATACCAGAAGTGGACGCGAAAACTTGGAAGCTTACCATAGGAGGGGATGCTGTAGAGAGACCTTTTGAGCTCACCCTTGACGATCTCAAGACCAAGTTTGAGCAGGTAGAGATAGTTGCGCTCTGTATGTGTTCCGGAAACAGAAGAGGGCTTTTCAAACCTCATGTGGCAGGTGTTGAGTGGGGATACGGAGCTATGGGTAACGCAAAATGGAAAGGTGTTAGACTTAAAGACATTTTGGAAAAGGCAGGTCTAAAAGGAAACGCCCTTGAAGTGGTAGTTAATGGTGCGGACACAGGGGTTGCAGCAGGGACACCTGACTTTGTCAAGAGCATACCCGTATGGAAGGCTCTTGATGAGAACACCATCATAGCTTACGAGATGAACGGAGAACCTCTCCCCCACTGGAACGGATTCCCCGCAAGGTTAGTAGTCCCAGGCTGGACAGCTACCTACTGGATGAAGCACATAATTTCCATAGATGTAGTTTCTAAACCCTTTGATGGCTTTTGGATGAAAAATGCATACAGAATACCCTTAGGAAAGTTTCCCATAAGGGACAGGTTTACATCCCAAGAGACCGCGGTCAACACACCTATAACGGAGATGGTAGTAAACTCTCTCATAACTAACATAAACGACGGGCAAACCTTCAGGCTTGGTCAACTTGTTGAGATCAAAGGCGTAGCTTGGGATGGTGGATACGGCATTAACATGGTAGAGATCTCCACGGACGGTGGAAAAACATGGCGTGAAGCACAGCTTGGAAAAGACTACGGGCGTTATTCTTGGAGACAGTTTACTTATGTGTTCAAACCTCCCAAAAAGGGTACTTATACAATAATGGCAAAGGCAAGCAACAAGATAGGGCAGACCCAAACCTTTGAACTCATATGGAACCCTGCAGGATACCTTCACAATGTGGTTCAAAAGATAAGCATCAAAGTTGTTTAAGGAGGTAATAACTATGAGGCGTCTTTTTGTGTTGATGGGAGTTTTTTCCGCGCTTTCCTTGGCGGGGGAAGAGAAGGTAAAGCTAAAAGACGGCGAAGGCAAAGCTCTGGTAGAAGCAAACTGCTCTGTGTGTCACAGCCTTGATTACATACAGATGAACTCTCCCTTTTTAGACAAGAAGGGATGGGAAGTGGAAGTCAACAAGATGATAAAGGCTTTTGGTGCTCCGGTAAAACAGGAAGATGTCCCCAAGATAGTAGAGTACCTTACCAAACACTATGGTAAGAAAGAATAGCGAATAAAATATCTTTATGAACTTTTATGACTTGGTGGTGGTAGGTGGAGGACCTGCGGGGTCTTCCACCGCTTTTCATGCTTCCAAAAGGGGTCTCAAGGTTCTTATTCTTGAAAAGAAAAAAGTGCCACGCTTTAAGCTCTGTGCAGGATGCATATCTGAAAGAATTTCTCCTTATCTTCCTGCCGGCTGGGAGAAGCTGGTGCTCAACAGGATAAGCTCAGGTGTGCTGGGATACGCAGGAACTGAGAGCTTTGAGGTTCCTGCAGAAGAACCCATCGCTTACATCATAGACAGAGTAGAGTTTGACACCTTCCTTTTGGAAAAAGCACAGCAAGAAGGTGCACATCTTCTACAAGAGTGTGAGTTTTTTCATTTGGAGAAAGAGGGCGCAAGGTACAGGATAAGCACCTCCAAAGGGGTCTTTTACGCGGATCACTTGGTAGGGTCAGATGGATTTTATTCAAAAGTTGCTACCCTCTTGGGTTACAAGAAAAAGAAGTTTTTTAAAGCATTAGAGTTTTTTACAGAAGGTGCTCTTTTCCACAAGGTTTTAATAGACATAGGTATAGTAAAAAGAGGTTACGCTTGGATATTTCCTAAGGGCAATAATCTCAGTGTAGGAATAGCTTGCAACGGTGATTATGAACTTACCAAAACTTTGAAAGATTACGCAGAAAAAAGAGGAATTAAAAACATAACAAAAATATATGGTTGGTACATACCTTATGCAGAAAGTAATGAAGATGTCTTTTACGGAAAAGAGCGCATACTTTTAACTGGAGATGCAGCAAACCTTACAGATCCTTTATTAGGAGAAGGTATATACTACGCGTTTTGGAGCGGTAAAGTTGCGGTTGATGCTTTAGTCCTTTCTCCTTCCCACCCAACGGGAAATTACAAAACACTTTTAAAAGATTTAGTTTCAGAGCTTGTCTATGCAGGAAAGATAGCACGCCTTGGCTACAGATTCCAAAAAGTAGCTTACAGAATGGCTAAAAAAGGAGCACTTAGAACTTATTATGGACTTCTTAAGGGAAATATGAGCTACAAAGAGATTTATGTAAAAGGCTGGCTGGATTTTCTTAAAGAGTTTGCTTATAATTATGTGTGGAGGTAAAAATATGGACTTCTTTGGAAGGAGCGTATCACCTCTCACAGAAGAAGAGTGGAATACCTTAGAAAGTGCAATAATAGATGTAGCTAAAAGATCTTTAGTGTGCAGAAGGTTTATAAGTGTCGTAGGACCCTTAGGTTTAGGACATCAGGTAATATCCTACGATGTATTTTTAGGAGTGGAACCTGGTAGCTGTGAGGTAAGACCCGGCGAGGAAAGCGAAGTTTGTCAGCCTGTCAGAACAGGCATAAGAAAACATATAGTGCTTCCTACCATATACAAGCCCTTTAACATAAGCTGGCGCGATCTTGAGTATTGGAGACAGTTTAATCTTCCTATAGATACATCTTCAGCGTCAGCTGCAGCTTTTGCCACCGCTGTAGCAGAAGACACTCTTATACTTCACGGAAACAAAAAGCTTGGTATAGAAGGACTTTTAACAGTAGAAGGTAGACAAACTATGTCCATGAGCGATTGGGAAGTGGTTGGCAATGCTTTTAACGATGTATCTTTGGGCATAGCTAAGCTTTCCGAAATGGGATTTTTTGGACCCTACTACATGGTTTTGAATCCTAAGCAGTACTTTCAGCTAAACAGGGTTTACCACAACACTGGGCTCTTAGAGCTTGAACAGATTAAAAAGGTGGTATCGGACATCTTCTACACACCCATAGTGCCAGAAGGGAAGGCTATACTTGTTTCTGCTGGTCCTCAGAACATGGACATAGTTATTGGAGCTGATATAAGCTTAGCTTATGTGGAAAGCAGCAATATGGTGCATCAATTCAGGGTTATGGAGGTCTTGGTTCCAAGGATAAAGCGACCTGGTGCTGTGTTAGTTATAGGGAAGTAAGAGCCTTCCACAGAAGGTCAGCAATTTCCTTCTTTATACTTTCTTCTTTTTCGATAACACCCGCTTGAGTGAGTAAGAATAGCCTTTCAAGAGTGCCAACAAACATAGCAAGCGCAAGTTCTGTCCTGACCTTTATAATTCCCTTTCCCTCTTCCAAAAGTTTAAGCACAGCATCTTTTGGTAGTCTTACAAACTCTTTTACTTCTTCAGCCCTAAGGTAATGAAAAAGGTCAAGGTACTTAAAAGCTTCAGGGTTTTCAAAACAAAAATTAAGGAATTCCTCAACCACCTTATAAAACTTATCCTTGTATGTTCTTTCCTCAAAGGCAGACATGAGCCTGTTATAAAACTCTTCCGAATACATGCCAAAAAGTCCTTTAACTATCTCGTCCTTACTCACAAAATGTCTGTATATAGCTCCTTCCGTTATGCCTACATCTTTAGCTATATCCTTTATAGTGGTCTCCCTTATGCCCTTCTCGGAAAAAAGCTTAAGCGCAGATTCCAGAATTCTTTTTTTGGTGTCCTTCCTTTTTACTCCCATGTTTTTCTTTAGCTATATCCTTTATAGTGGTCTCCCTTATGCCCTTCTCGGAAAAAAGCTTAAGCGCAGATTCCAGAATTCTTTTTTTGGTGTCCTTCCTTTTTACTCCCATGTTTTTATTATAATACAGATAGTAATGACTCACTTTTCTTTTAGCATTACTGGGAAAAGCTTGTCGGGAGGTTGAGCTTATGAGAGCCGTGCTTATCACAGCTACAGATACAGGCGTAGGTAAAACCTTTGTGGCTTACAACTTAGCTTACAGTCTAAAGGAAGCTGGTATAAAAGTAGGCTACTTAAAGCCTGTGGAGACAGATGTAAAAGACCTTCCTGCGGATGGAAGCCTGCTTATTAGCATAACTGAGCAGGACATAAAGGAAGCTGTACCTGTTGTTTTTTCTCTTCCTTTATCGCCTTATGCGGGTATTTTAGAGGAAGGCAAGGATTTTTCCTTAGAGAAACTAAAGCATCACTTTGAGAGCATGCTAAAAAAGTACGAGTTTGTCATAGTAGAAGGAGCAGGGGGCATTGCAGTGCCCATCAAGAAAGATTATGACTATGCAAGGCTTTCTAAAGACTGGGGTTTACCCATCTTAATAGTAGCAAGGGCTGGCTTGGGAACTATAAACCATACCTTTTTGACTTACTTTTACGCAAAAAGCATGGGTCTCAAGCTTCTGGGTATAGTGATGAACGGGTTTGAGGGTAAAGATGTATCGGAAAGGACCAACGCAAGGATAGTGCAAGAGCTCACAGGTATTAAACCTTTGGAGCTTCCTAAGATAGACGGTTTACTCCTGCCTGCAGACTCAAGGCGTGCCATTGCCAAGCTTATCGGGTTTTAGTCTGTAGTAAGCAGATATTCTCTCCACCATCTCTTTAAAATATGGTGCTGCAGCTGTGCCTCCGTACGCTAACCCCTTTGGTTCATCAACGGATATGCCGGCTACGAATTTTGGGTCCGTTGCCGGAAAGTAGCCTACAAAGTAGGCTACTACCTTATCCCTTGAGTACTTACCCGCTCTAAAGTCAAATTTCTGGGAAGTGCCCGTCTTGCCAGCTATAGTAAAGTAGTTGGACCTTGCCAACTTAGCTGTACCTTCTTCCACTACTTTTATCAGGTTTTTGTGTAGCCAATTCATAACTCTCGGTGAAAAAAGTCCCTGCCTTAGGATCCGGTCCTCTTGGTAAATTTTTTTTCCTTCTTCGTCCTGAGTGTAAAGGATTATTTTAGGCTTTGGCATGTAACCAGTAGCAAGAAAAGAAAAAGCAGCACACAAGTTTAACAAGTTCACAGACAAACCTTGTCCTATACTTGAATAAAGTATGTTTGAGGGATATCTGTAGTCTGGTAGCCTTGGTTTTGTTTCTCCCGGAAGTATTCCAAAGCTGTCTTTGAAATGTATCTTCTGCATAAGCTCCTCCACATCCCTCCTTGAAAGGAATTTAGCTATCTTAACAGTTCCCACATTAGAAGACTTTATAAGCACCTGATCTAAGGTGAGCCTACCGTAGGGATGCACATCCCTTACTATCCTACCGTAAACCTCAGTTTTTCCGTGCTCACCATCTACAGTGTAGTTCTCAGATATGTAGCCTCTATCCAAAACCATACCTAAGAAGAAGGGTTTCATCACAGATCCCGGTTCAAAGAGGTCCGTAATTACAAAGTTCCTCCTTTCCCAAGGTTTGTACTTGCTGTAGTTGTTAGGGTCATAGTACGGATAAGTGGTCATGCCTAAAATATCCCCACTTTTGACATTCATGATAAGTATGGCAACTTTCCTGGGCTTCCAATCTTTCACTATCTTATCTCTTATATCTTCAAGTATGCTTTGAACCCCCAAATCTATGGTAGTGTAGACTGTTTTTGACCTGAGAGCTTCTGCATAGGAGTAAGGCTCCAAGGCTAACCTACCTTCTGGAGAGAAAAGGAAGGGTATCTTCTGCCCTTTCTTACTTAGAAGGTCGTTTAGCATGTACTCAAGCCCTTCAAGACCTGTACCGTCATCCCCAGAAAAACCTATGAGATTGCTTGCTAAAGAGCCGTGTGGATAAAACCTTTTAAAATCTTCCTGAACACCCACATACTTAGAGTTGTCCGTATCTTTTATGACGCCCTTTATGTAAGGCAGAAGACTCTTATCCACTTTTCTGACAAGCCATACAAATTTTTTTCCTGAATTTAACTGCTCTAAGATCTTCCTTTCGGGCACACCTGTTGGAGCAGAAAGCCTGCTGGCAAGTTCCTCTTTATTTTGGACATACTTGGGAAAGGCATACACAGAGATGGTGGGAATGCTTATAGCAAGGTCGTTACCATTTCTGTCTTTTATTGAACCTCTGTATGTAGGTATGTCTACGAGCGCAACCTTTGGAAATCTCTCAGCGATCCTTTTTACATATTCTGTCCTTCCTATGAGCTGAATGTAAGCTATCCTTAGAAAAAGCACAAAAAAGCCCAAAAAAACTAATAAAGATAGGAATAATATCTTTGAGTTTTCCTTCTTAAGCTCTCGCATAACATAGCTGGATGAATTCCTTGAAAATGTTCTTTGCATCGTGGGGTCCTGGCGAAGCTTCTGGGTGATACTGAACGCAGTATATGGGTAAATACTTATGTCTGAAACCTTCCAAGGTATTGTCCAACAGGTTTATATGGGTGATCTCTACATCTTTTAGGCTTTCTGGGTCCACCGCGAAGTTGTGATTTTGGGCAGTTATCTCTATGTGCCCGTCCCTTAGGTCTTTTACGGGATGGTTTCCTCCGTGATGTCCAAACTTGAGCTTGTATGTCTTACCCCCCAGGGCAATCCCTATTATCTGGTGTCCAAGACATATACCCATTATGGGTTTTTCCTCCATAAACTCCCTTACTATCCTTATGCCGTCCAGTACCTTTACAGGGTCCCCAGGACCGTTGCTAAGGAGTATAGCGTCTGGGTCTATTTCTTTTATAAGCTCACGGGCACAATAGGGGGGTAGAACCACAAGCCTTGCACCTTCGCTCACAAGCCTTCGGAGTATATTTCGCTTTATGCCAAAATCCACCACCGCTATAATGGGTTTCTCTGAGTCCCCTCTTGTATAGCCTTTATAAAGGTTCCAATCTCCTTCGTTCCAGTAATAAACTTCCTTTGTGGCTACTTGTTCCACCAGGTCTTGCTCTGAGATGTCTTTAAGGTTTCTTGCTTTATGCACTAACCTTCTTGGGTCCTCTTCTTTTGTGGATATCACACCTCTTACAACACCCTTTTCCCTGATCCTTTTAACAAGAGCCCTTGTGTCTATGCCTTGAATTCCTACTACACCGTTCTCTTTTAGGTACTCATCAAGGCTCTTTTTAGCTCTCCAATTGCTGTAAAATGTGGAAAGTTCTTTTATCACAAAACCGTTTACCTGAACTCTTCCAGATTCCACATCCTCATCGTTTACTCCACAGTTGCCCATCTGTGTGTAGGTCATGACTACTATCTGACCTTTGTAAGATGGGTCTGTGAGTATCTCTTGATACCCAGTCATGGATGTGTTGAAAACTACTTCCCCTTCTGCTTCTCCTTCCGCACCGAAGGAATATCCTACAAAGTATGTCCCGTCTTCAAGGGCAAGAATCGCTCTTTTCATAGCTCTTCCCAACGGAGAGGGCGGGATTCGAACCCGCGGTAGGGCTTTTAACCCTACAACTCCTTAGCAGGGAGCCGCCTTCGGCCTCTCGGCCACCTCTCCTGCGCTTTATCAAGTTGCGGGGGCGGGATTTGAACCCGCGACCTTCGGGTTATGAGCCCGACGAGCTACCAGGCTGCTCCACCCCGCGTAATGTCTTAAATTATTATAGGTTTATAGCTCTATTAAGTCAAGGCTTATTTCTGAAAGTGGCTGACCAGTGCCTTTTTCAACAGCTACTATGTTTTCAAGTCTTACACCAAACTTTCCCGGTACATATATACCCGGTTCTACGGTAAAAACCATACCTTCCTCTATAAGTTTTCTGCTGTCTTTTCCTTTATAGTAAACCCTTGGATACTCGTGTATGTCAATACCTACACCGTGTCCTGTGGAGTGGTTAAAAAGCTTTCCATAGCCTTTCTTTTCTATGTGTTTCCTTGCAGCTTTATCTACTTCTCCTAAGGTGTTGCCTACTTTTACCTTTTCAAGAGCAAAAAGATGAGCATCCTTTACTGTGTTATATACCTTTTTAAACTCCTCGTCTGCCTTACCTATAAAGATGGTTCTTGTAAAGTCAGTGCAGTATCCCTTCCAGATCAAACCCATGTCTATGAGAAGGTTTTTACCCACTTCTATTTTGTTGTAGGATGTTTCCCAGTGAGGAACTGCAGAATGCTCACCGCACGCAACTATAGCAGAAAAACTCTCTCCGCTTGCACCTACTGTGAATATCTCCTGAACTATAAAAGCCCTAAGTTCCATCTCTGTCATACCGGGCTTTATAAACTCTAAAAGCTTTCTGTATATGTTGTCGCTCTTTTTGACGCCCTCTTTCATGATACTTATTTCCTCTGGGGTCTTTATGGCTCTAAAGTAAGAAAGAAATCCAGAAAGTCCTATCCACTTGATGCCTTTTGTCTTCAGCGCCTGCCTGAACTCACAGCTTACCCTATCCTTCTCGTAGCCTACCCTTTTGATGCCCATATCTTTGAGAAAGCTTTTTATATACTTTACTGCACTACCCTCTATAAGCCTCACATCCCAATGGGTTAGTTCCTTTTTTGCCCTCTGGTAATATCTCCCGTCAGTGAGAAGATGATGACTATCTGGGGTAATTACAAGGTAAGCATGCGTTGACTTAAAACTAGTAAGATAAAAAACATTAGATGGGGAGCTCACCAAAAAGGCGTCAAGCTCACTTTTTTTTATAAGTTCTTTTACCTGCTTGAGCTTCATCTCAAACCAAGAAGTTTTCTATACTTAGATACTGTTCTTCTTGCTATGTCTATGCCTCTTTCTTTTAGCATAAGTGCCACTTTACTGTCACTTATGGATATATTTTCCTGCAGTACTTCTTTTATGACTCTCATTACCTCCTCTTTACTCATACCGCTTTTACTCTCTTTCACGAAGAAAAATCTTAAAGGGTAGATCCCTGCAGGTGTGTTTGCATATTTGGAATTTACCAATCTACTAACTGTGGACATGCTTATACCCACATTCTGGGATATTTCTTTCAATGTTAGAGTCTTTAAAGGTTTTCCTCTCAAAAGGAAATCTTCTTGCCTCTGAACTATGGATTTGCCTATTTCTCTAAGTAGTCTCCTTCTCATCTCCAATATGAGCCTTAGATTTTTTGCTCTTCTGAGCTTTTCCTTTTGCACCTCGTTTTGAGCTGGCTGGTCTTCTTCTATATGAAGATCTATAAAATCCTCCTGAATAAAAATGTACCAGTCTTCTCCATCATGTTCCAAAACTAAGTCCACGGTTCCTGTTCTCTGAAAGGCAGGCTCACCTCCTAAGGGTTTTAGCCGAAGGCGCGGGATGATCTCTTTTATCTGAGGGTCCGCATGGCCTGTTTTTATAGCTTCCATCACACTGTTTTCAAGCCAAACGTCCTGGGGATACATCTCCTGCAATTGCACTCTTATGAACTCTTCGAGATTTTTGGAAGCTATACCTACAGGTTCTATCTCTGTCATTATAAATTCTCTTATGTCTTCCACATACTCTGCATTTACCCCGTAAAGCTTTCCTATTTCTTCCGGATCATCCTTGAAAAAACCATCAGCATCGCACCTGTAGAGTATCTCAAGAGCTATTTCTTTGTCTATACCGTCAAACTCAAGGCTTACTTGTCTTGAGATCTCCTCAAAGATACTATCCTTTGCCACCGCTTCTTTTTGCTTAATCTCCTCTTTAAAAAACCACTTGGGTATACGCTTAAACACATGCGTTATATAAGGATTTTGCTTTTGCTCTTCTTCAAGTATCTGCTGGAGTTCTTCAGAGCTCTTAGTTAAAAGCTCTATGTGGTACTTTAAAAGTAGCGAGAGGTTCAGCTTGGGTTTTACCGTAGTCTTTAACTCACCCTTTATCATCAAAGTAATAATTTACACCCTTTCACTTTCCGTTGCCATTATATAAAGGCTAACTATCCGGTTGCCATCCATCTTGTCCACCACAAACTTAAACCCTTCGTATTCAAACTCATCACCTTCCTCTGGCACCTTTGAGAGGTTTGCCATAACAAACCCCCCCACCGTATCGTACTCATACTCTTCGGGAAGACTAAAGCCCACAGTTTTTGCCACCCTCTCTATATCCGCCCAACCGTAAACCTTGTAAATGCCTTTTGATATTCTAACCGTGTCTTCCTCCCATACTTCTGGCAGGCTTCCCAAGAGCCTTTTGAGCACATCGTGAAGAGTAATGAGTCCAGACACCTCTCCGTGTTCTCCTACCACTATGGCTATCTGCATACCACTTGATCTCATTTCCTTTAAAAGTGCAGTTATGTTTGAAATTTCTGGAACAAAAAGAGCAGGTCTTTTGAATTCTTGTAGTTTTTTGCCTGCATTCTCTTCAAAGGGTATAATGTCCTTTACATAGACTATACCCGTTATGTTATCAAGACTATCTTTGAAAACAGGGATGCGTGAGTGTTTGTTTTCAATGATCTTTTCAAATGCGTCTGCAACGGTAAGCTCTTCACTAAGGGCGAATATGTCCGGTCTTGGTGTCATGACTTCTTTAACCAAAAGGTCGTCCAAAGACATGGCTCTCTCCACTAACTCCCTTTCTTCTGCGCTGAAGAGCCCTGCAGAGTATCCCATCTCAAATATCTCCCAAAATATCTGATCCCTTTTCTTTTTTTCTTCTACTCCCCTGAGGTCAAAAAAACTCAGTATCCTTTCAATCTGTGCAAAGAAAAGCCTTCTTACTGGCAAAAACACCATATGAAATACATAAAAAACTGGAGCATAAAGGAGTGAAAGTCTAGTGGTGAAAGGTAAAACTAAGTTCTTGGGTATAACTTCTCCAAACATGAATATGAGAAAACTCATGAGAAGGGCAGAAAAAGTGGCACCCTTCTTTCCAAAAGTATCAACAAAAAGCTTTGTACCGTAAGAAGATATAAGTATGTTCACCAATTCGTTACCTATAAGAATGGAAAGGAGTAGTTCTCTGGGTTCTGAAATGAGTTTGTTTAGAAGCTTGTAGAGTTTTTTGGAAGAATATCTTCTGAGAAGATATCTGTTTGCACCAAAAAAAACTACTTCGGAAGAGGCAAAAAAACCTGACAAAAAAAGCAGGAACAAGAGTATGGGGAGTTCAGTAAAGGTTACAAGCGACGAACCTTCCATCTAAAACCTCCTCCTTTATACTCTGCTTGCAAGCTTCCATCTTCTGGCTACAAAGCCAGTAAAAGGGGCAACCTTTGTGTATTACTTCTTGCATGCCTTCCTCTTGTACGCGCACCTTCCTTTCTTTGGGATGTCTTACGGGAACATTTTCTAAAAGATACTTGGTGTAAGGATGCTTTGGGTCTTTTAGCACCTGATCCTTTGTGCCCATTTCCATTAGCATACCTGAGTAAATGATGGCTAATCTATCTGCTATCCTCTCTACAGCCCTTATATCGTGGGTTATAAGCAGTGTGCTTACTCCTCCCTCTTTTAGCTCCGCAAAGATGTCAAGTATTTCCTTCCTGACAGTAGCATCAAGAGATGCGGTTGGTTCATCTGCAACTATAAGCTCGGGGGACAGAGATACAGCTCTGGCTATGGCAACTCTTTGCCTTTGACCTCCAGAAAGCTCTTGAGGTTTTCTGTCCAAAAGATATTTAGGAAGTTTTACCATTTGAGCCACATCTTCTACTCTCCTTCCCCTGTCGCCAAATTTGTGTATTAACAAAGGTTCTTCTATTATCTGTCTTACCTTCATGTAAGGGTTGAGAGAAGAAAAAGGGTCCTGGAAGACTGCAGAGACCTTTTTTGTGTACTCTTTGCCCATATTCCTTATGTCCTCACCTCTTAGCTTTATACTACCTTCTGTTGGTTTTTCAAGTCTAAGTATCAATTTACCTATGGTGGTCTTACCAGAACCGCTCTCACCTATTAAGCCAAAAACCTCTCTCTCCTTTATGCTAAAGCTTACTTTTCTGACAGCGGGATGATATGTGTGTGTAAACAACCCTCTGCTTATCTTATAAACCTTACTCAAGGAGATAACTTCAAGAAGGCTACTCATATGGTTCTGGAAAACCTAAGCTCCTTTTTGTTTCTGATGTGCTCGTCAAAGACCATGGCTATGTTTCTTATGAGAAGTCTTCCTTCAGGCTTTATCTGTATCTTCCCATCTTTTACCTCAAGAAGACCGTCAGATTCCATGGCTTTGAGCTCTTCAAGTTCCTTTCTAAAGTACTCCTCAAAGTTTATACCAAACATGTCTTCTACCTTCTTGAAAGAGCACTGAAAGTTGCACATAAGGTCCATGATCACCTCCCTTCTTACGATGTCTTCATAGGTTAGCAAATATCCTCTCATAATAGGTAGCTTACCTGCGTCTATAGCCATGTAGTAATCCCTTATAGTTTTGTAATTTTGGAAGTATCCGTCATACAGCATGCCTATGGAAGTAGCACCTATACCTATAAGGTCTACTCCCTTTTTGGTAGTGTATCCCTGAAAGTTTCTCCAAAGAGTGCCTTCCCTTTGAGCCATTGCCAGCTCATCAGTAGGCTTGGCAAAGTGATCCATGCCTATAAACACATAACCCGCTGACTGAAACATATCTACTGTCATCTCCAGTATGTAGAGCTTATCTTCTGGTGGTGGAAGTGTTGAAGGGTCTATCTTTCTCTGAAGAGGTTTTATCCAAGGAACATAGGCGAAGTTAAAGACCGCAACGCGATCTGGGTCCAAGGCTATAGTCTTCTCTATGGTGGTCTTAAACTTCTCAGGCGTCTGGTAGGGAAGTCCGTAAATGAGGTCTATGTTTATACTTTCAAAGCCCAAATCTTTTAGCCTTTTCATCACATCTTTCATAAGACTCTCTGGTTGCACTCTGTTTATTGCCTCTTGCACCTGAGGGTCAAGATCCTGAAGCCCCATACTCACCCTGTTGAAGCCTAACTCTCTAAGGGTTTCCAATTGACCCTCTGAGAGGTATCTTGGGTCTATCTCCACGCTTATCTCCGCAGAAGGGTCTATGTTGAAAGTATCCCGTATTTTACTAAACAGCTCCTTTATCTCTTGATTAGTCAAAAAGTTAGGTGTTCCACCTCCCCAGTGTAGCTGAACCACTTTCCTAGAAGGGTCCATGTAGGTTTTTAACATGTCCATCTCTCTGTATAGGTAGTCAAGATACCTCCTGCTCACATCCTTCCTGTGAGATATGATCACATTACAACCACAGAACCAGCAGGCACTTTCACAGAAAGGTATGTGAAAGTATAAAGAAAGGTCTCTTCCCCTTTCGTTGCTTTCCAAAAGCTTTTTCTTGTATTCCCCTTCCTTTACCCCTTCGTGAAATTCTGTGGCAGGCGGGTAGCTTGTGTATCTAGGTCCCGGTTTATCGTACTTCCTTATTAAATCCGCAGAGAAAACTGTTCTCATGATAGATTTAAATATATATTAAAACCTTCCAGGAGGTAAAAAATGCAGGAAAGGGAAAACCAAGAACCATTAATGCACCAAGTTGAAGAAGTTAAAGAAGGATTGAAGGAAGAAGAGAAAAAGATCAAAGAGCTTGAGGAGAAGGTTTCTAAACTGGAGCAGATCGCTAAGGTGGCAAACCAAAGGTATGTGGAACTTCAAAGGGAGTTAGAGCTTTTCAAAGAGAGATATCGCAGGGATCTTGAAGAGCAAAGAAAATACGGATACGAAAAGTTTGCCCTTGAGATATTGGAAGTTGTTGATAACTTTGAAAGAGCCTTTTCCAGCTTTTCTGAGTCTCATACACCTCTGCTACAAGGCTTTCAGCTTATACACAAGGAGTTAAAGAGGATACTGGAAAAGTACGGCATAAGGGAAATACAGATAGAAGGCAAAGAGTTTGACCCATACCTTGCAGAAGCTGTGGAAAAAGAGTATAACCCTGATACCCCACCCAACACAGTTATCAAGGTAGTAAGAAAGGGCTACACAATTCATGAACGCGTGCTAAGACCCGCAAAGGTGGTAGTTTCTGTCCAAGAAGAGGAGATTACCTAAGGGAAAAATGAACAAAAGGGCTGGCATATTTATAGACGGAGCTAACTTCTACTTTATACAAAAGAACATACTACATCAAAAGATAGACCTCATAAAACTCGTAGATTACTTCAAAAAGGATTACACCATTTACAATACCTTCTTTTACTTAGCTTACAGGGAGGGTGACGAAAAGCAGGAAAGTTTTATAAAACTTCTTGCTTTTAGCGGTATAACCGTAGTTAAAAAACCTATAAAACAGCTAAAGGACGGAACTTACAAAGGAAGCCTTGATGTGGATATGGCTCTTGACATGCTACTCACCAAGGACAATTACGATGTAGCTGTGCTATGTTCAGGAGACAGCGATTTTGAAAAACTCGTATGGGTGCTGAGAGATTTTGGTAAAGAGGTCATATGCGTATCTACCAAAGAAAGCTCAGCGGTAGAGCTTGTAAATGCTTGCGATAAATACATAGACCTTGCGGATATAATGCCTTACATTAGGCTTGAGGAGAAAGAATGAGGTTTTTAATTGTAGGTGTGGGTGCTGTAGGAAGTGTCTTTTTGTCCTTTCTTTCAAGGGCAGGGCATCAGGTAGTGGGACTTGTAAAAGCCGGCAGAAGTCTAAGGAAAATAAAAGTTGAAGGCATATGGGGAGAGTTCGAGCAAGAAGTGATAACAGTAGAAGACTTAAACTCTGTTGAGTACATACCGGATGTGATAGTGTTGTCTGTAAAAAGTTATGACACGCAAAGAGCCTTAGAAGAATTATCCCCTTTTGTAGAAAAAGGGTCTTACATTTTGATAGCTCAAAACGGCTACGGTAATTACGAAAAGGCGGTAAAGCTTTTTGGGGCGGATAAGGTGATCCTTTCAAGGATCATCTTTGGAGCCAAGCGAATGAATGTGGATAGGGTGAGGATAACCGTGTGCGCTGACCATGTGGTCATAGGTAGTCCTTCTGGTCATATAAAAGAGGAGTTTTTAAACACGCTGGCAAGCATCTTCAGTAAAGCAGGAATACCAACAAGACAAGAGAAAGAAGTTTACAAATATCTTTGGGAGAAGATCATATATAACTGCGCACTAAACCCTTTGGGTGCTTTGTTTGAATTAACTTACGGACAGCTAATAGAAAATCCATACACGAAGGAGATCATTAACGGGATCATAGACGAGATCTTTAAGGTTTTAAAAGCACACCGCATACAAACATTTCATTCATCTTCTGAAGAGTACAAAAAGCATTTTTACGAAAAACTTCTGCCACCAACGGCTAACCATTATCCCTCCATGCTTGAGGATATAAAGAAGGGGAAGACAGAGATAGATGCATTAAACGGTGCTATAGTGGAGCTTGGGCAACAGGCTAACATAGAAACGCCTATAAACTTTGTAATAACTAACATGGTAAAAGGAGTGTGCTATGATAAGGCTTTTACTGGATCTGGACGGTGTTTTGGTTAAGGACAAAGCGTTAAACCCTTTTCCTGATACACTGGAATTTCTTGATTTCCTTGAGAAAAACTCTTTACCCTTCAAGGTGGTCTCTAACAACTCCACAAGGCCACCCAAAGAGATGCTTGAAAACCTAAAGCAAAAAGGAGTGATCCTTTCAGAAGATAAGTTCATTTCTCCTCTCGTGGTGCTACCTGAGTATCTCAGGAGTAAAAAGTTCCACAGGCTTTTTATAATAGGCACACCTTCGTTAAAGTCATACTTGCAAGAAGAGGGCTTTCAAGTGGTTAATGACCATCAGGCAGATGCGGTAGTCATAGGGCAGGACAGATCCTTGGACTTTCAAAAGATAAAAACAGCTACATCTGCGGTATTCCTTCAGAATGCAAAGATAGTACCTGTAAATTTAAGCAGGATAGTGAAAGATGACGATGGTCTTTACTTTCCCGGTGCGGGTTCTGTAGCAAATATGTTAGTGCATGCGTGCAACTATTCGCAAGAAGTGCCCAATTTAGGCAAACCTTCATGGGAGTTCATATCATATGCCACAAAAGGCATGCCTGAAGGAGAGACTTACCTTGTAAGCGATGATATATACACAGACCTTATGGGAGCCAAAAGCTTTGGCATTAAGACTGTTTTTATGACTACGGGTAAATACGGAGAAGAAGAGCTTTCAAAGACAGAATTTGAACCTGACTTTACCTTTTCAAGCCTGAGCCAATTAAAAAACTTCCTACAAACTTTCCTAAAATAGCTAAAAAGGACCATATGTCTTTTGGGACGGTAATTCTTGGAAGAAGATGGATATCTTCCTGTAGGTTTATGTACCTTTTTTCTGTGGTAAAAGCAGAAACAAATCTTTTAGACAGTTCTTCTTTCAGCAGAGGATCATAATCTCCAAAAGGATAAGCAGCATGCTCTACTTTTCTTGCTGTAATGCTTTTTATCTCCTGAATGGACTCCTCTATCTCTTTTTTAGTTCTTTCTATTCTCTCTTCCTGCGTTTCAAACTCTAAAAACCTATCAAAACTTTTTAAAAGCTCTTTTTTTAGCTCATTTTTCCAGTTTTTTCTTTGGAAAAATTTAGGATCAAGACTTTTTACGAAAGCTTTCACTTCCTTTCTAACTCTGCCTTTGAGTACAGAAAGAGAGCCTTTCATGGGAAACAGAGGAAAGCCTTTTGTAGGTTCCTCACCGTAAGCGTGAATAACAGACCAGTGGTGATCCTTGCCATCAAGGATGTCTATAAGCGTGTCTTTAAAAAAGTCCTTTGTATGATACTTGGAATGCCAACCTATTTCAAAAACATCCATCATGTTCAAAAGTTCTTCCTGTGTCAAAAAATCCCTTTCCTTTCCCTCCTTGAGGAATAAGTAATTGGCTTGCCACATGCTCTTAGGTGAATACAGTTCCTTAAAGGAAGCTTTACCCTTCCAGTAATCTTCTAAGTTTTTTCTTTTGCCTGCTTCTGTGAGTATCCTTGAAGAAGCAACAAAAAGGGTAGCTTTCAGACGGTGTTTTTTCAAAAGAGGATAAGCGTATACATAGTTGTCCGCATATCCATCATCAAAAGTTATAGCAACGCTCGGTTTTTGGGGAAGTTTCCCAGAGCTTAAAGCTTCTACCACTTGGTCTAAGGTGATGACCTTAAAATGCTTTTTGAGTATGGAAAGTTGTAAATCAAAGGTTTTCCACCACAGGTCAAATGTGGGGTACTTTATCACCTTATGATACACAAGGACTAATATCAAGGGAAAAACCTCTTAAAAAGGTCTTGATACTTGCCTGCTGTTATGCTTATAGAAAAATGCTCTGCGGTTTTTACTGCGAGCGTGGAAAGTTTCTTGATTTCTTCATTAGAAAGTTCAATAGCTCTTTGCATTTTTTTTAGAAGATGATCAAAGTCCCCCACATCAACTAAAAAACCGTTCTCTCCGTCTTTTATCACCTGTCCTATGCCTCCCGCTTTTGTGGATAGGACCACCTTACCACAGGCCATAGCCTGCAAAAGTGCGTTGGATACACCTTCAAGGTAAGAGGATAACACAAAAAAATCCGAGGCGTTCAAAAGTGCTTCCACATCTTCCCTAAAACCTAAAGCCAAAACTCTATCTTTAACCCCGTGCTTTTCTGCCAGCTTTGGAGCGTAATGGTCTGTATCTATGCCCACAAGTATAAGGTAGCAGTTCCTGCAAGAAAGCTTGGAGAAGGTTTCTATGAGCCTGTCCTGTGCCTTTACCTTGGGGTTCCAATTGGCAACATTGATAAACACCTTGGCATCCAAAGGTATTCGGAGTTTCTCTCTCATCTGTGTGCCAAGAAGTGGGTCAGGTCTAAAGCGCTGTGTGTCTATACCACTTTCTATTACACACACCTTTTGCTCAGGAAAGCCTGCCCTAACTAAGTTTTCTTTCACAGCAGGCGAGACTGCTACCACCATGTCCGCATAAGCATACTTGAACTTAAGAGACATTCTGTTGGGTACTCTTGCGGACCTTTTTACCACTACAAGCTTGGGCTTTTTATGTAAAAAGGGGTAGACTAATCTTACATAGTCAAAGGCGTGGGGGGAGTTAGCCAGCACTACATGAAATGCGTTTTCTTTTATTATCTTCCAAAGCCTGTAGTAGTTTGCAGGACTGTATCTTGAAAGCTTGTGATGGTGCTCAAAAAAGTGAAACTTAATACCGTATTCCTTTAACTTTTCCACCATTTGGGTGTATTCAAAAGACAGTGCCATGTGAGTTTCTATTGCCATCTTTGAAAGTTCTCTTGCCAAAAGATACACTTGCTCTTTTGTTCCACCCCACCCTATGCCGTCAACTACCGATAGAATACGCATCTGGAAGGATTTTTACAAAACTCTTCTTTTTCAAGTTCCTAATAAGTTCTTCTCTCTTTTCATCAAGCTTTTTGGCGAGTATCTGTTGTCTTAATTCTTCCTCTGATTCGCCGCTGTAGGTTTCCCTCTGGTCTTTTATCTGTGCCAAGTAGATGTGCTGGTCATCTTCTGCCACCACCAAACTGCCTATGCTTGCTTTCCACACTTCTTTATCAAGGGGTTCAACAAGGTCACCCTTTTCTACGCTGATGCTCTCCACATTGGTGGATAGGGCTTTTGCTATTTCTGAGAGCGTCTTTTTCTGTTCCATCAGCTTGATCACTTTTTCACCGTCTTTTCTGTTGAGTACCAAAAGGTCTATATCTCTTTTTAGCTTTACCTGACCCTTTTTGAGTTTTTCAAGTTCCACATCAAGCTGGGAAACCTTGATTTCCTTAGAAAGATAAAAGCTTAACCCTTGAGTGGCTAATATCTCCTTTTCAAGAAACCTCTTTAGGTCCTCAATGGTGAGATCTTCTTTGGCAAGCTCTTTTGCAAGCCCTTCCAGATCCGTATTGTTAGCTTTTGCTATGTCAGAAAGTGCCTTGTTTATATACTCTTGTGGCACCTGTCCACCTTTGCTCTCTAAAAATTGAGCGATAAGATATGTGTCAATCAGCTTGTCTATAACCTGTTTCCTATCCTTAGTGCCGTAGAACAGCTCACCTAATTTTACATCACTTTCAAGTATGGGTTCACCGTTTACTGAAGCTACCACTCTATCAACTAGCCTCTGTGCAAAAGCATTAAGCGCTATAACTGCCAGAAAAAGAACTCCACACGATAGTTTTTTGATACCTTTTGAAACCATTCCCTAAAAACCTCCTGTCTTTTTTCCTTTAAAAGTCTTTCTCTTACCAAGGGCTTTGCAGATTCAAGTGGCATGATGCCACCTCCTCTTTTGTCTACTATCTTAAGTACAAGATATCCGCTACCAGTATCTATGGGTTTTGAAACTTTGCCTACTTCGTAAGGGTATAACTGCTCCTTTACTATCTCGGGTAAGGTTTGTATGGAGTACCACATGGGCTCTCCTTCTTTGACGGACTTTGAGTTTTCCACACTTTTCCCTACTGATAGGCGATAGTAAAGCTCATTGGCTGTGTCTAGATCATCTGCCAAAAATCTTTTTACTAAAACCTGAGCGGGTAGTTTGAAGTCTCTCAGGTTCAGATAGTAATAGGCTATTACTTCCTTGTCATTCACTTCTATGTCTTTGGCTATCATGTCTATGATCTTGTTGGTAATTAGTTCCGTTTTTACTAATTCTTTTACCGCTTCGCTTAGTTTTTCGTTTCCAATGTTCTTCTGTATGTATTCTTTTAGCTCACTTTCCTTAACACTTATACCCATCCTTTTGGCTTCTTGCTGTATTATCTGACTCCTTACATACTCTATGAGAAACTCCCTCATATCCCTCTTGGTAGCCTGAGTTATAGGCAGATGTATCATCTCACGCCAGTATGCGTTAAAGGCATCAATGAGCTCTTCTTTAGTTATCACCTTTGAGTTTATTTTGGCAACTACACTGCCATAAGAAAGACTAAGCACCACAAGCAGTAAGAAAAGGGCTTTTTGGAACATGATATGAAATTATAGAGGAATGTTTTACATCATTGCAAGGTTTTGTTCCTTTATTTATATTTACAAAATCATGTTGGGACTGCTGAAGAAAAAACCCGTTGATAAGCTCGTGGAAGTTCTTGGCAAAAATAAGGTCGTCACCTCAATAGTAGAGAGAAAGCTATACTCTTATGATGCTACACCTATACCCGTGGAAAGGGCTGTGCCGTCAGCGGTTATCTTTCCCGAATCTCAAGAAGATGTACAAAAGCTTGTGGAGGTGTGTTATCAAGAAGATGTGCCTATATTTCCCAGAGGTGCAGGTTCTGGACTTACGGGTGGTGCTGTGCCTACTTTAGAAAAAGGTGTTGTTGTCTCCTTTGAAAAGATGAAGAAGTTCAGTGTAGATATGGACAATACCACAGCTGTGGTAGAACCTGGCGTTATAACTTACGAATTGCAACAGTATGTGGAAAAACTTGGACTTTTTTATCCACCAGACCCTTCTTCCTTTAAATACTCAACCATAGGGGGAAATATAGCGGAAAATGCAGGTGGTCCAAGATGCCTCAAATATGGTGTCACAAGGGAGTATGTGCTTGGACTAACGGCAGTTATAAAAGAAGGTAAAGTGTTAAAAACGGGCAATCCGGTCATAAAAGATGTGGCAGGATACGACATAACTAAATTTTTTGTAGGTTCAGAAGGCACTTTGGGACTTATAACCTCAGCAACTCTGAAACTCATTCCAAAACCTAAGGCAAGAGCAACAGCACTTGTACTGTTTGAAAGACTTGAAGATGTAGGAAAGGCAGTCACTAAGATAATGACTTCTGGTGTCTTTCCGTCCGCTCTTGAGTTTATGGATGCAGATGCTATAAGGGCGGTAGAAGCTCACAAACCCGTGGGCTTTCCCAAAGATGTGTCTGCACTTTTGCTTATAGAAATAGACGGTTCTGTTGAAGGCGTAAAAGAGGATCTACAAACAGTTGAAAAGCTTCTTACAAGCATGGGACTCAGGGTTCAGATAGCGCAAGATGAAGCTCAGGCGGAAAAGCTTTGGATGGCGCGCAAAAACCTCGGACCTGCTCTTGCTAATCTCAGAACTGGCAAGATAAATGAAGACATAGTCTTCCCAAGAATTTATCTCTCCGAGGCTATACCCAAGCTCAGAGACATAGCCCAAAAGCACAACCTTCTTATGGTGATCTTTGGACACATCGGTGATGGAAACCTTCATGTAAACCTCCTTTATGATAAGAAAAGCAGGGAAGAGGAAGAGAGAGCAGAAAAGGCTGTGGATGAGGTGTTTGAACTGGCTTTGCGTTATAACGGCTCTATAACGGGAGAGCACGGCGTTGGACTTACCAAAAGGAAGTTTCTAAGATGGCAAATAGGTGATGTAGGCATAGAGGTGATGAAGGGCATAAAGATGGTTTTTGACCCAAAGAACCTGTTCAACCCCGGTAAACTGTTTGCAGAAAATTAAAGCAATCCTCTTCTTTTGAGAGCGTCCTCGTAGATCCTTCTGTAGAGATGATTCCACTCGGGGGTGCCTTCCACTATCCTTTTGGAGTATGACTTTATCCTTTCCCTGACCTCTCTGTCTATTTCTTCCTCTTCTTTTACTGCTTCCATGAGTATCTGTCTTATCCTGTTTCTTATGTATTGAGGTTCTTCGTATATTTCCACGCTATCTTCCGACATGATGAGATCCTTTATCATGTTGGCTATCTGGTTCATCCTTTCTCTTCTACCTGTATGTATGTTCATCTCTTCTGCAAGCTTGGCTCTTACAGCCCTGTAGGCTGTCCTATAGTCAAGGCTTGATTCCTCAAGCAGGTCAAGTTTTTCCTTTAGCACCTCTCTGGTTTTCTCATCAAGCATTCTTTCTTCCTCTTCCGCAGTTTTGAAAACAGCAACTATCTTTTTCTTAAATGTATAGGGGTCTTCTACCTCTATAACCCTCTCCTCTCCTAAGTCTCTTATAATTCTGTCCGCTATCCTCTCTACAAGTTTTTCTGGCAACCTCATAGATGTTAATTATATCATAAGAAGTTCTCAAGGATGATTTTAACCTCTTTGGTATATTCACCGTTGTCTTTATTTATTATTAAAGGTTTTTCAATAACAGTGTTTCCTTTGCGATTCTTGATACCATAAATGTGTAAAAATTTACCATTTTTATCCATCTTGGGATAGAAAATACGCAAATAAAAAGGGTTTATATTGTTATTCAGTAGAGTTAAGATCGCCTCAACGCACCTAAAAGCTGTGTAAAGTAAGTTCAACTTTCCGTTATCTTTTAGCAAATACTTAACAGCTCTTATAAAATCTGTAAGCTGTGTATCTAACTCAAAATGGAATTTATTACTCTCAAAACCATAACTTTTTGGAAAGAAAGGTGGGTTCAAAAGCGCAATATCAAAAGAGTTTTTTTCCATAAACTTCTCCACAAATCGCACATCCCCCTCCACTATGTGTACTTTACTCTCAAGCCCGTTTATGCGTACATTGTAGTCCAGAAGTTCCAGCATGTAAGGATCTCTCTCAATAGCCCAGACCTCACACTGGTGTTTGAGAGAGGTAAGAATAGATAGCGTACCAAAGCCTGCGCCCAAATCAACTACCTTGCTTCTTCTTTTTATGCCCTTTAGGTTAGAAATAAAAAGTATCTCCACCACAGAAAGCCTGTGTGCTTTTGGTTGTCTGAACCTTACCTTTCCACCAAAGAAGGTAAATTCCTTAACTTCCAAATCTTTCAAGTATTTCAAGAAGCGTTCTAGCTCGCTCTTTTGCTCTTTCCCACTCCTGAATCTCCTCTAAGGTTTGTGCGGTTGCTAATTTCTTTATGGCTTGATCGAAAAGCTCTTTCTCCTTACCTGCGTCTATCTGTCCTACAGTGTAAGCTTCTTCCGCTAAAATGATCACCCTTTGTGGTGTTATATCAACAAAACCGTAAGTGACAGCTATACCGTCCCTTGGGTTGCCGTCAAAATAAACAAGACCCGGTTTTAAAAGAGTCATGAGGTACATGTGTCTTTCTAAAACGCCTATCTCTCCTTCTTGGGTGGGGATGTTTACGGAGTTTACTTGTCTTGAAAAGGCTATACCCTGAGGTGTGACTATCTCAACGCTGATCATAAAGTTTATTATAACACGGCTGAAGGTATATATTTAATTTTCATGTTTACCCTGGAGGTGATGACAGAAAAGGATACAAGGGAACTGCAGGAAGAAATAAGGAACCTTGCAAAAGAGAAAAATGCGGTAATATTAGCTCACTACTACCAAAGACCTGAGGTACAGGATATAGCGGACTTCATAGGCGACTCTTTGGAGCTTTCAAGGAAAGCAAGCCAAACGGATGCGGACATAGTAGTTTTCTGCGGTGTGCGTTTTATGTGCGAGACTGCAAAGATTGTAAATCCTAATAAAAAGGTGCTACATCCCAACCCTGAATCTGGCTGTCCCATGGCGGACATGATAACAGCAAAGGATGTGCTAAAACTCAAAGAACAGCATCCCGACGGTGAGGTGGTGGCTTATGTGAATACAAGCGCAGATGTCAAAGCGGTTTCTGATGTGTGCGTAACCTCTGCCAATGCGGTAAAGGTAGTTCAGAAGCTTCAAAGCAATAAGATCATCTTTATACCAGACCAAGCTCTTGGAAACTGGGTAAAAAGACATGTACCGGAGAAGGAGTTTGTAATATGGCAGGGTTTTTGCCCGCCACACTTTGAGTTTACAGCAAGAGAAGTGCAAAAGCTAAAGGACATGTATCCAGATGCAAAGGTTGCGGTTCATCCTGAATGCCATCCAAGGGTGATACAGATAGCAGATTTTGTAGGCTCTACTTCTCAAATAATTAACTACGCTACTACTTGCGATGCTAAAAGGGTCATAGTAATAACAGAGGTGGGTTTAAAGTACACTCTTATGAAAAGAAATCCCCAAAAAGAATACATATTTCCAGAATCCATGAACTACTGCGGTAGTGTTTACTGTTGTACTATGAAAGCTATAACCTTACCTAAGGTTTATGAAACACTAAAAAACGAGCTTAACGAGGTGGTTTTGCCAGAAGATATAATAGAAAGAGCCAAAAGACCCCTTCTGAGGATGTTGGAGCTGTCATGATCCAAAGGAGAAAAACCCGTCAGATAAAGGTAGGTTGGGTTCCAATAGGTGGCTCCGCACCTATTGTGGTGCAATCCATGACTTCTACCAAAACGCACCATGTTGTGGCTACCCTTGATCAGATAAACAGGCTTGCTCGTGCAGGTTGTGAACTAATAAGAGTTGCTGTGCCACACGAAGAGGACCTGAATGCCCTTGAAGAGATAGTAAAAAAGTCTCCTATCCCGGTGATAGCGGACATACACTTTGCACCTTCTTATGCCTTTAGGTCTATGGAAAAGGGGGTGCATGGCATAAGGATAAACCCCGGCAACATAGGAAAGGAAGAGATAGTAAGAGATATAGTCCAAGAAGCAAAGGCAAAGAATGTAGCTATAAGGATTGGTGTAAATTCTGGTTCTCTTGAGAAAGACCTTCTGGAAAAGTATAGCTATCCGTGTGCAGAGGCACTCTTTGAAAGTGCAATGCGCTGGAGCGAAAAGTTTGAAAAATGGGGTTTTTATAACTTTAAGGTTTCCATAAAAGGCTCAGATGTGCTTGAAAACATAAAAGCCAACAAACTTTTTGCAGAGCAAACGGATATACCCTTACACATAGGTATAACGGAAGCGGGTATGGGGCAAAAGGGCATAATAAAGTCTTCAGTAGGCATAGGTATTCTCCTTTACATGGGGATAGGAGATACCGTAAGGGTTTCCCTAACAGATGACCCAGAAGTGGAAGTAAATACAGCTTACGAAATCCTAAGAGCCTTGGGACTAAGAAAGCGTGGTGTAGAAATAGTAGCGTGTCCCACATGCGGAAGGATAGAGGTAGACCTTCCAAAAGTAGTTAAAGAGGTAGAAGAAAAATTAAAAGAAGTAAAAACACCTCTAAAAGTAGCTATAATGGGCTGTGTGGTTAACGCCATAGGTGAAGCCAAAGAAGCAGATATAGGGCTTGCGTGTGGCAAAGGTTTTGCATGGCTTTTTAAAGAAGGAAAACCCATCCGTAAAGTAAGCGAAGAAGAGATGGCTCAGGCACTTCTTGAAGAGATCCTTTTTAAGATGAAGAAAGCTTAAATTATGGTAAAATACCCCTTATGGCTGTCAGAATAGATATAAACAGCATACAGAGGGATATGTTTATTGAACACGCAGGTCAACCTCACAGAGTTATTGACTACGAGCATGTGAAACCCGGCAAAGGTCAGGCTTTTGTTAGAGTTAAAGCCAAAAACATGCAGACAGGAAATGTTATAGAAATAACCTATAAGTCCTCTGATACCATTGAGCTTGCAGATTTTGAACAGGTCTTTGCAGAATACTCTTATAACGACGGTAGCAATTACTACTTTATAAGTCAGCAAACTTACGAGATGATACCTGTTCCCGTAGAAAGCATAAAAGAAGAGATAAAGTTTCTAAAAGAAGGTATGACAGTGGTTGTGTTTCTTTACAAAGGACAACCTGTAGGTATAGAACTTCCCAAACATGTAGAACTAAAAGTTGTTGAAACAGAGCCAGCTTTTAAGGGAGATACCGCAGCAGGGGGTACAAAACCCGCAAAATTAGAAACGGGCGCAGTAGTTCAAGTACCTTTCTTTATCAACGAAGGCGACATTATAAAGGTGGACACAAGGAAAGGTGCTTATGTAGAAAGGATAAAGTGATGGACAAGGAGTTTATAAAGGAGCTAATAAGCCTGGTCAAAGGTAGCGACATAAAAACTCTAAGCATAGAAACACAGGAGTTAAAGATACATATAGAAACCTACCACAAAGATCACTCTTTTAAAGTAGAACTTCAAAAGGAGCCAAAACACATAGAGATCCTTCCACCATCAGAAAAAGCTGAGGAAGAAAAACACCTGCATGTGATAAAAAGCCCTCTTGTTGGCACTTTTTACAGGTCTCCCTCTCCGGGTGCACCACCTTTTGTTGAGGTTGGAGACATAGTATCTCCCGGACAGGTACTTTGCATAATAGAAGCTCTAAAGGTCATGAACGAGATAGAAAGCGATGTGCGTGGAAAGATAGTAAAGATATTGGTTGAAAACGGAGAAACCGTAGAATATGGACAACCTTTATTTTTGATAGATACGAGCGTGTAAGATGGAAGAAAAAAGCGTTAGCCTTTTACTATCTTCTGAGGAAGATACCTTTGTAGCCCAAACTTCCGTAGGAAGCATAAAGGTAGGACAGCAGGGATACAAACCTATGGAGCTTCTTCTTGTTGCCTTGGCAGGTTGTTCGGGTGTTGATGTCTCAAGCATACTCAGAAAGAAAAGACAGAAAGTAAAAAGTATAAAGATAGATGCCGTAGGGAAAAGAAGGGATGAGTTTCCAAGGGTGTATGAAAACATAAAGCTCACATATACCGTCATAGGAGAAAACATAGACAAAAAAGCGGTAGAATCCGCAGTGAGGTTATCCGTAGATAAGTACTGTAGCGTATATGCAATGCTAAGCAAAGCGGTTCCCATTCAAGTGGAGATACAAGTATGGGAAGAGAAAGAATAGTAGAAAAATTTAGTAGAGGTGAGAAGGTGCTCGTGTGCTACCTTATGGCGGGATACCCTGATTACGAGACTTCTCTTGAAGCTTTCAGGACTGTTCTCAAAGCTGGTGCGGACTTTCTTGAGATAGGTTTTCCTTTCTCTGACCCCGTTGCGGATGGAACTACCATACAGCGTGCTCACGAAGAAGCTCTAAAAAGAGGCACAAAGCTAAAGCATGTTTTGCGCATAAGCTCCACACTAAGGGAAGATTTTTCAGATACACCCTTCTTCCTTATGACCTATTACAACCCTGTGTTTAAGATAGGTGTTGAAAAATTCTGTGAGCTTGCAAGAGACAGTGGTATAGACGGTCTTATAGTGCCAGACCTTCCACCAGAGGAGTCTTGGGAACTAAAAAGCTACACTCAAAAGTATGGACTATCTTTGGTGCTGTTGGCTTCACCTACAAGCTCAGAAAGAAGGCTAACGCTCATATGTAAGCATACGGATGACATGACTTATTTTGTCTCCATTACAGGAACTACAGGTGCCAGAGAAAAACTTCCCATAGAAAGACTAAGAGCAGATCTGCAACGCTACAGAAAAAGCTGTGATAAACCTGTGGTAGTAGGTTTTGGCATTTCTAACGGAGAACAGGCAAAAGTAATAGGAGATTTTTCTGACGGTGTTGTAGTGGGAAGCGCGTTAGTAAAGCTTGCGGGTGAAAGAAAATTCCACGAGCTTTCCCAAAAGGTACAGGAGTTAAAATCATCGTTAAAATTGTGTCTAAAACCTTAGATAAATAAAAACCTTGAATTAACATGCTCTTTTTGAGATCTTATAAATCATGAAAGCTTCCCTTAAAGTAGAGGGTATGACCTGCGTAAACTGTGCAAGAACTATAGAAATAAACCTAAAAAGACTAAAAGGTGTAAAGTCAGTAGAAGTTTCTTTTGAATTGGGGAGAGTTCAGGTGGAGTTTGACGAGGAACTCCTTTCTGTAGAGAACATAAAGGAAGCCATAGAATCTCTTGGTTATAAAGTGTCAAAAGGCGCTGAAGAAAACAACAGGTCCCTCTTTATGCTTTTGTTTTGTGTATTCATAAGCTTGACCTTTATACCACTTATGTTTTTTCACAATATCCGTGTAGAGTTTGTCCTGGCATCTGTGGTACAAGTTATAGGTGGTTACAGCTTTTACAAGTCTGCTTACAGGTCCTTGATCTCCGGTGTGGGGAATATGGATCTTTTGGTAGCTCTTGGAAGTACGGGAGCGTATTTATACAGCGTGCTAACTATGCTGAAAGTGCTCGAAGGCTCACCTTTCTTTGAAACATCCGTCTTCCTTATAACTTTTGTAAGGTTAGGAAAGTATTTAGAAGAAAGAGCAAAGGAAAGAGCTGTAAAATCTTTAAAAGAACTCTTTGGCATACAAACCAGTAAGGTGAGACTGCTAAAACAGAACGGAAAGGAAGAGGAAAGAAATGTTCAAGAGGTATTCATAGGTGATGTAATGCTTGTCAGGACGGGTGACCTTGTTCCTCTTGATGTCTATGTGCTTGAAGGAAAGGTTGAGGTGGACGAGTCTGTGATTACAGGGGAGAGCAAGCCCGTTTTAAAAACAACAGGACAGCGCATATTCTCAGGAAGCTTGGTGCTTAATGGTTATGCTAAAGCTAAGGTAGAAAAAACTCTCGCAGGTAGTTATGTATCTCTGCTTATAAAACTCGTTGAAGATGCTCTCAAGCAAAAACCCAAGATACACAGAATAGCGGACAGAGTCGCTCACTACTTTGTTCAAGTTGTTGTAATCATATCTCTACTTGTGTTTACCCTATGGTATCTAAAGACGGGAGATTTACAAAAAAGTGTCAGCTTTGCCCTTTCGGTACTTGTCATTTCTTGCCCGTGTGCCTTTGGTATAGCGGTTCCGTTGGTTCTAACGGTGGGACTTTTGAGAGCCTACAGGAAAGGTTTATTAGTGAAAAATCCTTCGGTACTTGAAAGAATAAAGGATATAAACTTGCTTCTTCTTGACAAAACTGGTACACTTACAGAAAGCATCCCAAGAGTAGCAAAGGCGGTTTTCTATACGGAGGATGCTTTAAACTTGGCTTTTTCGGTGGCTAATGCTTCCAACCATCCTCGCGCAAAAGCTATAAGGGAATACTGCAAGCAAATGAAGGCAAAAACTGTTAGCGTACAAAACTGTACAGAGGTGCCAGGAGAAGGTATATACTGCGGAGATTATTACTTGGGCAATCCTTCAGCGCTTGGTATAAGCAATAAAAACTCTACCACCGTTTTGGCTAGGGGAAAGGAAATTATCGGAGAATTTCACCTTGAGGAAAGTATTAAGGATAAAGTAAAGGACGCATTAGATTACTTGAGAAGAAAAGGCATAAGGCTTGTTATGGTTACTGGTGATGTAGAAGAAAGTGCTAAGCGCATATCCACCCTCCTTGGTATAGAAGAATTTTACGCAAAAGTCAAGCCGGATGATAAGCTTGCTATACTTGAAAAATACCAAAGCATGAGCTACAGGGTGGGTATGGTAGGAGATGGCATTAACGACGCTCCGGCAATGGCAAAAGCGCATGTTTCTTTTGCAGTAGGTTCTGGAACTGACATAGCCAAAAGAGTGTGTGATGTGGTGATCCTTTCGGGCTTGCAAGGCATCAAAGACCTTTTTGAAATAACAGACAAGGTAAGCAAACGCATAAAGCAAAATCTTTTTTGGGCATTTTTCTACAACACTCTTGGTATACCCATTGCAGGAGGTCTATTTTCTTCTTACGGAATAGTGCTAAAGCCAGAAATAGCTGGACTTATGATGGTTCTCTCTTCTTTGAGCATAGTCATAAACTCCATAAGAAAGTGAAATTTTCTGTTATAATTAATAGGTCAGGAGGAAAGGCATGGCAGTTAGGATAAGGCTTACGCGATTTGGAAGAACTCACCACCCCATTTATAGGATAGTGGTTATGGATGCAAAAAGTCCCAGAGAAGGCAAGTATATAGACATATTGGGAACTTACGACCCTATAAACAAACGCTTAGAACTTAAGGAGGATAAAGTAAAAGATTGGTTGTCTAAAGGTGCGCAGGTCACAGACCGCGCCAAAAGCCTTCTCAAAGGTGCAAAAATACTCTAAGACAAGGAGGTAGGAACATGAGCCAGCTCAGAGACATCGTAGAGATTACCGCCAAGTCCTTGGTGGACAATCCGGAACATGTGAATGTGGTGGAAATTGAAGGAGAGAAAACGGTGGTTATTGAACTCAGAGTTGACCAAAAAGACCTTGGTAAAGTTATAGGAAAGCAGGGCAGGATAGCCAGATCTCTCAGGACCATCCTTTCAGCGATGGGGAGAAAAATTAACAAAAGGGTGGTCCTTGAAATATTAGAATAACGGTCCGTAGCTCAACTGGACAGAGCGTGGGACTACGGATCCCAAGGTTGCGGGTTCGACTCCCGCCGGACCGGTATCTGAGCTTTCATGGATCTTTCATACTTTCTGGGTTAAAATTATATATAAATTAACCTAAGGAGGTATACCATGAAAAAGTTGCTCTTAGTCTTAGGTCTGGCAGGAGTCGTATATGCACAGCCCAAAATAGAAATCAAAAACGCATGGGTTAGGGAAGTCCCCCCAGCGTCAAACATGAGCGCTGCCTACATGATAATAGAAAACAAAGGAGACAAGCCGGACAAACTCTTATCCGCATCTACCAATATAGCTAAAGTGGTGGAACTCCACGAAACAGTTGGTGGCAAGATGAGAAGAGTAAAAGCTTTGGAGATACCACCTGGCAAAAGCGTAGAGCTAAAGCCTGGAGGCTACCATCTTATGCTCATAAACTTAGTGCAGAAACCTAAGGAAGGACAAAAAGTAGAGCTGACTCTTAAGTTTGAAAAGTCAGGAGAGGTAAAGGTTCAAGCTGATGTGAAAAAAGCGGAAGAAAAAGGACACGAAGAGCACCACCATTAACGCTGCACATACAGAACTATACCTAAACCAATTAGTGCAGTTATGATGCCTGTTATGACTATCATACCCCATCCCATAGGATAATGAGAAGCTGCCCCCATAAAGATAAGAAGATCTCCAGCTCTGACATGCCCACACCTCCTCTTTTTTCTCTTTAAAATAGGGGATCGCTAAATAAGGATAAGATGATGACTCTCATAAAATCATTTCTCTCAAATATGTTAATATATTAAAAGAGAAACTCTAACAAGGAGGTGCAGCTATGGCTATTCACAAGCTACAACCAAAGGACCACCTCAAACCTTCAGACCTCAGGGGAATATCCAACGAGCAGATAGAACCTCACTTTGAAGCCCATTACAAAGGTTATGTGACAAAATACAACGAAATTCAAGAAAAGCTTGCGGACAAAAGCTTTTCAGACAGAAACAAGGCAAACCAGAACTACTCTGAATATAGGGAGCTCAAAGTAGAAGAAACTTTCAATTACATGGGTGTTGTTCTTCACGAGCTTTATTTTGGACATTTAAAACCTCAAGGACAACCTTCTGAAGCTTTCAAAAGGAAGGTAGAGGAAGACTTTGGCTCTTGGGATGCGTGTGTTCAGGAGATAAAAGCTGCGGGTATTGCCTTTAGAGGTTGGGCCATACTTGGGCTTGACATCTTTTCTGGTAGGCTTGTGGTTAACGGACTTGATGCTCATAATGTCTACAACTACACAGGGCTTATACCCATAATAGTACTTGATACATACGAGCACGCTTACTATGTAGACCAGAAGAACAAGAGACCTCCATACATAGATGCCTTTTTTGAAAGCCTAAATTGGGATGTTATCAACGAAAGGTTTGAAAAGGCTATGAAGGCTTATGAAGCGTTAAAAGACTTTATAAAGTGAGCCTCTTTCTGAGGCTCTTCATTTTTTTACCCAACTCCACAAGAAGGCTCCACCTTCTACAAGGTGGAGATGAATTGTGGTAGGATAGAATTTGATGACTAAGGCGGAGAAAATAAAACAAACACTTAAAGAAACCAAAGAAAGGAGAAAGAACCTTAGTCCTGTGGTTTATCAACTCAAAATCCAAAATCTTTCAAGGGTTAGGGAAGAGAAACTCAACAGAGTATTTTTAGAGGCGAAGTGGTTGTATAACTGGTTTGTAGCAGATATAAACAGGGTGAACATTCCCACAAAGGAGATTAAGGAAGTGGAAATAAAGGCGGGAGACAAGCTTGAGAAGAGGGAGATAAAGCTTTTAGGTTCTCAACTAAAACAGTCGGTTCAGGAGAGGGTGAAAGACAATCTAAGGGTGCTAAAAGGTTTAAAGGAGAAAGGCTATAAGGTAGGAAAGCTAAAGTTCAAAAAGGTGGTATCTTCCATAAATCTAAAGCAGTATAAGGTTAGCTTTGATATAGATTTTGAAAGAAATAAAGTTAGAATTCAGGGGCTTGGTTGGTTTAGGGTATTGGGCTTGCATCAAGTTCCACGGGATTGTGAAATTGCAAACGCACAGCTTATAAAAAAGCCAAGCGGTTATTATGTTTATCTGACATGCTATGTCAAAAAAGAATACTTCCAGAGAGATAAAGTATGGGACGCTGTAGGCATAGACTTTGGAGTAGCAAACAAGCTAACACTATCTAATGGTTTATCCATTGATTTTGAAGTAGAAGAAAGCAAGAGACTGAAGAAACTACAAAAGGAGTTGGCGAGGAAGGGGAAGGTTTCAAGGAACAGAGAAAAGGTGTTAAAGAAACTTCAAAGGGAGTATGAAAGGCTAACAAACATAAGAAGGGATATCCACAACAAGCTTTTGGCACTTCTTAGATATTATGAAACAGTTGTTTTTCAAGATGATAATATAAAGGGATGGCACGAAGGGTGGTTTGGTTCTCAAGTCCAATACGCAGGAATAGGAATGCTAAAGGCAAGGTTGAGGAACAACCTTGCGACTATTCCTGTGGAACGATTTGAGGCTACCACCCAAGAGTGTCATGTTTGTGGATATAAGCAAAAAATTAATCTCTCTGACCGTATATACCACTGTCCTGTCTGTGGGAACACCATAAACAGGGACCTAAACTCTGCCATCAACATTTTGAAAAAAAGGTTTGACCTGAGCCCAAATCAGGTCGTAGGGGTGGACTGCCCCGAACTTACGCCTGGATGTGGCTGGCGTAGGGGGGAGAGGGAATTGGTTGCCAAGATATTGGGTTCAAATCCCTACATCAAGACAGCTATCCTCGTTGAAGCAGGAAGCCCTCACTTGTAAATGAGGGAGGAGGTCACAAAAAGCACCACATGTGCCTTCTTTACAAAGTCCTTTTTTAGATCATCTTCTCTGTTGACCTCTGCAACTACAATGCCTCTCCTTAAAAGCCTAAGGCGTAGCCTCTTGGCTACCCTTTTGTCGTTAACCTTTAAAACCTTCATAGTATATACAGTAGGGAATAAAAGTTAAGATTTTATGAACACGAGCTTATAAGTGTATAATTTAAAAATTATGGTAGGATGGTTAATTAAAAAGATTATAGGAACAAAGAACGAGAGAGAGGTAAAAAAGCTCAAACGCTATATTAAGGAGATCTCCCAGAAAGAAAAAGAGCTGGACTCTCTTACCAATAGGGAGATTATAGAGCTTTCCAAAGAGCTGCATATGAAGGTTTCTACTGACGAGTATCTGCGAGAGAGAATAGCAAAGGGCGAGATCACTGATGAGGTGCTCCTATCTTTTGCACTGGTGAGGGAGGCAGGGAAGAGAACTATAGGGCTTAGGTTTTTTGATGTTCAGTTGATAGGTGGTCTTGTGCTTCATCAAGGGAAGATAGCAGAGATGAAAACGGGTGAGGGAAAAACTTTAGTAGCAACTTCTGCGGTTTACATAAATGCTCTTACTGATAAAGGAGTGCATGTGGTTACCGTTAATGACTATCTTGCAAGAAGGGACGCTCAGTGGATGGGTCCCATATACAAGTTTTTGGGGCTTGAAGTGGGGGTAATAAACTCTGATTACTCTTCTTACAAAGTACAGTGGGTAAGCGAAGAACTGGTTCAAGAAGCAATAGAGAAGGATCTGCGCGTTTGGCCAAAGGGTCACTTTGAAGAGATCCTTTCCTCAGAGCTCATAGACATGAGAGTAAAGAAAGCTTTCTTTACCAGGTTAGAACCTTGCGAGAGAAGAGAAGCATACCAAGCCCATACAACTTACGGAACCAACAACGAGTTTGGTTTTGATTACCTACGGGATAACATGGCTATATCCCTTGACGATGTAGTGCAGGTAAAAGGACATAACTTTGCCATCGTGGATGAGGTAGACTCCATACTTATAGACGAGGCACGCACTCCTCTTATCATATCCGGACCCTCTCAGATGGATACTTCCTCATACTACAAAGCGGATCAGGTGGTAAGAAGGCTAAAAAAGGATGAGGATTTTACAGTAGATGAAAAGAACAGGACAGTGCTTCTTACAGAACAAGGCATCAGAAAAGCAGAGGATATTTTGGGAGTGAATAATCTGTATGATTTGAAAAACATAGACCTACTTCACGCCATAAACCAGTCTCTAAGAGCGCATTACCTGTTTAAGAAGGATGTTCATTACATAGTCAGAGATGGAGAGGTGCTTATAGTGGATGAGTTTACAGGTAGGACACTGCCGGGCAGAAGGTGGTCTGATGGTTTGCATCAAGCTATTGAAGTAAAGGAGGGCGTTCCCATACAACAGGAAAACCAGACCCTGGCAAGCATAACCTTTCAGAACTACTTTAAACTCTACAGGAAACTTTCTGGTATGACAGGTACAGCAGAAACGGAAGCTCTTGAGTTTAAAGAGATATACGGTCTTGATGTAGTAGTTATTCCAACGCATAAACCTGTTAGAAGATACGATCATCCGGATATGGTTTACAAAACCAAAAAGGAAAAGTGGCAAGCTGTAATAAATTACATAAAGGAAGAGCACCAAAAGGGAAGACCCATTTTGGTAGGTACCGTGTCCATAGAGGACTCTGAGCATCTTTCTGAACTGTTAAAGAAAGAGGGTATTCCTCACAACGTGCTCAACGCTAAACATCACGAAAGAGAAGCAGAAATCGTAGCGCAAGCAGGTAGGCTTAACGCTGTTACCATATCCACCAACATGGCGGGAAGAGGTACCGACATACTCCTTGGTGGTAATCCCGAGTATCTTGCAAAAGAGATACTTGCCAAAAAAGGAAAGACACCAGAAACAGCTACACAAGAAGAGTGGAAAGAAGCCTTGGAGGAAGCTTACAGAATAACCCAGGAAGAGAAAGAGAAGGTAGTGCAGTTAGGCGGATTGCTCATTATTGGTACAGAAAGACACGAATCGCGCAGGATAGATAACCAGCTCAGGGGAAGGGCAGGAAGACAGGGGGATCCCGGAGAAACTAGATTCATACTCTCCCTTGAAGATGAGCTTATGCGTATTTTTGGCGGAGACAGAGTAAAGAAGATGATGGAATTTCTCAAGATACCCGAAGGAGAACCCATAGAAAGCAGGATGGTAACTAAAGCTATAGAGAACGCACAGAAAAGAGTTGAAGCCCAGAACTTTCAAATAAGGAAGAGGCTTCTTGAGTATGACAATGTGATGAATACCCAAAGGCTTACTGTATACAACATAAGAAGGGACATACTGGAAGGCAAGTATCTCAAAGAGTATGTGGAAGAATTTATAAGGGATGTGATTGAGGAAAAAGTGCATGAATTACTCCCGGAAGAAGAGCCTGAGCTTTGGGAAACCAAACCCCTTGAAGACTATCTTAAAGAGCTCACAAAAAAGGACATAAAACTCCCACCGGCAAGGGACAAAGAGGAGCTCATAGAAAAGCTTACAAATACGGTAAAAGAAATATACTCAGAAAAAGAAGAGACCTTAGGTAAGGAGCTTGTCTCAGAAATAACTAAGATAGTCTTGCTCAACAACCTAGACCACCTGTGGAGGGAGCATCTTCATGTTCTGGATAGGTTAAGAGAAGGCATATACTTAAGAGGATACGCTTCTAAGGATCCTCTTATAGAGTACAAGAAAGAAGCCTTTTACCTGTTTGAGAACATGATGTTTAAATTCAAGGAAAGCTCCATATCAGACCTACTGGCTGTTGAGGTAAGGTCTCAGGAGGACCTAAAGCAGGAAATACAAAGAGAGGAGGAGCAGACAGAGAGACTTCTAAAACAAGCAGTCTTTAGCGGTGTGGAGGGCAAGGCAGACCAAAAAGGTCCCAAGAGGAAAACACTAAAAGAAAGACTACAATCAAAGAGAAGGAGCTAAGTTCAAAAGCTCAAACACCCTCTTGTTTTTTATGTCTTGTCTTCTTTCCCATATTATGTTTTGCAGTTCCCACACATCTATGTAAAGTTCATACCTACTGACAGAGAGATTGTAATTTTTAGTAAACTCAAGAAGTTCCAAGAGTTCTTCTTCTGACGCTTTAAGCACTGATCTTTTTATATATAAGCTGAGCTCCTTTGCCAGATGCTCATCCTTTACATCCAGAGAAAGTTTTTCTGCCTTAGTAAGCACATCCTTTATCTCCTCAAGTGGAGAATATTCCTTTAGAAGTACAAGCAGCTGAGATTTTAAAAAAAGCGTAAGCCTTTCTCTTATGTACTGAGCGGTGTGAAATTTTAGAGATTTTGAGTGAAGCACCATGTCCTCCAAGAGAAACTCGTAATCTTTCATAAACTCTCTTTCTTCTTCTATGTAGTCCATAGCCCATTTTTCAAAAACTTCCTTAGCGTATAAAGAAGGTAAAGACGCAGCAGAAAAATCTCTCAGATGCTCTTCAAACAGGAATTCTTCTTCAGTTTCTGTATCTAAGAGCCTAACCGTGTTTTCCTTTATTACTTGAAAGTTCCACTTTCCTAAGCTATCGGTAGAATTTTTCAGTTCTGATAGGTACATAACGAGAGCACATTTGGAAATATTCTGTGGAGAATACACCTTTGGAAGTACAAGATTTTTCCACACACCGAGCCCATTGCCGTAAGCCTGTATGTTGCTGGGAGCATACTCTAAATGTCTCAAAAGCATTTTTTCTGAAATAGTATCTTCCAATAAGTCTATGGCTTTTTTGGCAAATAGAAGGTTGTTAACCGTCTCAGTACCTGATATCTCCGCAAAAAACCAGCCATCTGAGGAAAAAGATAGCTGAATATACTTTAAAGCGTTTAGAAGCTTTAGGACTTTTATCCTCTCCTCTTTGTTAAGCTTTTTCTTTGCGTATCTTGTGAAGTATTCATCCTTTGAACCACCCAGTATGACATCAATAAAACCGAGAATGGCTTTGTGTGCGTCAGAAAAATACTCTTCCAGTTGGTTATAGACTATCTGTTTTATCCTTGAACGGACAGCTTCCAACCCCTCCCTAAGAGGTTTTCTCCACATTTGGTGCCAGCCAGCCATTCCTCCGCTACTGCATCCACAATGATTTCTCCATCTTTCTATGCCGTGTGGACAACTCCAAGATGTGTTGAAGTTTATGTCCGTAGAAAGCTTAGGTGTTTTTTCTCTGTATAAAGATTCAAGAGTGGTGAAGTTTGAAGAATGGATAAACATATAAGATAGCCCCATCTCTCCGAACTTTTTGTGATGTCCAAAGGTCTCCCCATCCACAGCTATAAGGGTTTGGTCTTTTCTTGACTTTAACAGTTCAAGAAGGTGTTTTGCATCGCTTAGAAGCTCGCCAAAGGCTACACCCTGAGAGAGTTCCCCATCATAAACAAAAATATCCATATGGCCTTCTTGTGCATAGTATCTTAAAAAACTACCCTTTGTCTTTACTTGATGAGGTGCAAGGATAATGTACTTTATTCCGTATTTCATAAGCATCTTTAGAGTTTCTTTGTCCACCGCAAGTTCAGGTAACCAAAAACCGTTGGGTTTTCTGCCGAAGAATTTTTCAAAGGCTCTTATGCCCCAGAAGATCTGTATCTCTTTATCTTCTTCGGGGTCTAAGGGTAGTATGGTATGGTTGAAAGAGGTTCCTATGGCGTTGCCGGAGGCTTCTTTTATCTTCTTTAAAATTTCAGGATGATGTTTTTCTATCCAATCAAGCAGGGTCCAGCCCATATTAAAACTCATCTTTGAGTAGTTGTTTACTATTTCTTTTACCTCCCCCTCTGATCGATAATGAGCGTAAGCATTGGGAAGGTAGCATTCCCTGTAAATACGCTCGTTCCAGTTATCATAAGGATAAGCTGTGTCCTCGAGCATGATCTCCCCTATATAAGGGTTGACCCTGTAAGGTTGGTAAAAGTGTCCGTGAATTACAAAGGCGCTCATTGTTCTAAAAACACACCCATGCTTCCAAACTTTTCTATCCTTTCTCTCAATATCTCCTCAGTGTTCTTGGAGAGGAGCTGTTTTATGCATTTTCTTAAAAAGTACTTGAGCACTCTTGCACTTCTGACAGGGTCTATGTGAGATGCACCTAAGGGTTCAGGAACGATGTAATCTATCACACCAAGCCTTAATAGATCTTGAGCGGTCAGCTTTAAAGCTAATGATGCTTCTTTTACCTTAGACTGATCCTTCCAAAGTATAGCTGCGCAACCTTCGGGCGAAATAACGGAATAGATGGCGTTTTCAAACATAAGTACTCTGTTAGCAACAGCCAAAGCGAGCGCACCACCAGAACCTCCTTCACCTATAACTACCGCTACGGAAGGCACTTTTAGGTATCCAAAGGTGTAAAGACTTTCCGCTATGGCTTCTGACTGTCCCCTTTCTTCTGCACCTATTCCCGGATAAGCTCCGGGTGTGTCCACAAAGGTGATCACAGGCATGTGGTACTTTTCCGCAAGTTTGGCAACCCTTATTGCCTTCCTATACCCTTCTGGATGAGGCATACCAAAGTTTCTTTCCATTTTTTCCTTTGTGCTTTTCCCCTTTTCGTGCCCTATTACCGCAACGGGCATACTTTCAAAGTAAGCAAAGCCAGCAACGATGGATCTGTCATCACCAAAGCATCTATCACCGTGCAATTCAATGAAGTTTCTGAAGATCATATTTATGTAATCCAAAGTGTGAGGTCTTTGTGAATGGCGAGCCAAGAGTACTCTATCCCAAGGGTCAAGCTTTCTATAAAGTTCTTTGGCTTTCTTCCTCAACTCTCTTTGAAGTTTTCTCAGTTCCTCCTCCTTTTCTTTGTTTCCCAGCTTGTAAATACGCTTTAACTGATCAACCTTTTGGTAAAGCTCCAAATAGTCTTTTTCAAACTCAAGAACCATGATTTAAGATTATATCCAAACAAATATACTTAAAAGAGGTATTTGTGTTGACTAATGGTTTATATTATAATAATGTATTCAAGCTGGCGTAGCTCAGTGGGCAGAGCGCGGGATTTGTAATCCCGCGGGCGTGGGTTCAAGTCCCACCGCCAGCTTGTAAGCTACCCTCAGGAGGGGTGGCCGAGCGGCCAAAGGCAGGGGACTGTAAATCCCCCGGGCTCCGCCCTACGCAGGTTCGAATCCTGCCCCCTCCACAGCGGGCGTAGCTCAGTGGTAGAGCAGCTGCCTTCCAAGCAGCAGGCCGCGGGTTCGAGTCCCGTCGCCCGCTTTTTTAAAAAAGGTATATATTTTTCTAACATGATGAAGCTACGCCTGAAGATAAGAAGAGAGCATCCAGAAAGTGGGTCCTGTTACTACCAGAGCTTTGAAATTCCCTACGAAGAAGGTATGACTTTTCTATCCGCTCTTCAAAAGATAAAAGAGCATTATGACGAGACACTTACCTTTAGGCACTTCTGTAGAGCAGGTATCTGTGGTACCTGCACCATTCGTATAAATGGGTTTCCAAAGCTTGCCTGTAAAGAACAAGTTTTACCTTATCTTCTATCAGATGGAGATGTCCTTTTGGAACCTTTAAGAGGATTTAAGGTGATAAGAGATCTTGCCATAGATAATCAGAATGTGATAAGTAAGCTCAAAGAGCTGCGTGCGTGGATAAAAGAGAAGGCTGTGGAGTCTAAGATACCACCTACTGTCAGTAAAAAGTTAGAGAGCGCTGCAGACTGCATACTGTGTTTTGCATGCCAATCCTACTGCCCACAGGTGATGGAGGAGGAGTACGCAGGACCCCTTATCTTTGCAAAACTCTATAGGTTCTTAGAGGACCCAAGAGAAGAAAACCCTCAAGTGAGACTTACGCAAGCTATAAAAGGAGGTAATCTCTATCACTGCCTTTCTTGCAACAAGTGTAATCATGTTTGTCCAAAAGAAGTACAACCCGCGACCCTTATAAGAGAAATAATGACTTACGGAGGTTAAGTATCATGTTTAGAAGTGATAATGTCAAGAAGGGAATAGAAAGGGCACCTCACAGGGCTTTGCTTAGAGCTTGTGGGCTCTCTGATGAGGATTTTGACAAACCCCTCATAGGAATAGCCAACTCTTATATAGACATCATCCCGGGACATGTGCATCTGAGAGAGTTCGTACAGCCTATAAAAGAAGAGGTAAGAAAGGCGGGTGGTGTTCCCATAGAGTTTAATGTTATAGGTGTAGATGACGGCATAGCCATGGGACACTACGGTATGCATTACTCTTTACCTTCCCGTGAGCTCATAGCGGATAGTATAGAAACCGTCGTAGAAGCTCACCAACTTGATGCTCTTATATGCGTTCCCAACTGCGATAAGATAGTTCCGGGCATGCTTATGGCAGCTGCAAGGCTTAACATTCCTACCATATTCATAAGTGGAGGTCCCATGTTAGCTGGGGAAGTAAACGGTAAGAAAGTAGACCTCATAAGCGTTTTTGAGGGTATAGGACAGCTCAAAGCTGGAAACATAGATGAAAAGCAGCTAAAAGTTATAGAACAGCACGCTTGTCCTACCTGCGGAAGTTGTTCAGGTATGTTTACTGCCAATTCCATGAACTGCATAACGGAAGTCCTTGGTCTTGGACTTGAGGGGAATGGTACAGTGCCGGCTGTAGACCCAAGGAGAGAACTTTTGGCAAGGCGAGCTGCAAGACAGATAATGGAGCTTCTCAAAAGAAACATAAGACCGAGGGATATCCTCACCTTTGAAACCTTTGACAACGCCTTTGCGGTGGACATAGCCATGGGAGGCTCTTCTAACACTATACTGCACCTTTTAGCCATAGCCAAAGAGGCAGGTATAAATTATCCCATCTCAAGGATAAACGAGATATCAAAGAAAACGCCTACCCTCTGTAAGATATCACCCGCTTCTGAGTATCACATACAGGATCTTGATTATGTAGGGGGTATACCCACACTCCTTAAGGAGCTCATAAAAGGTGGTTATCTTCCCCATCCTGATCGGATTACCGTAAGCCTTAAGACCCTCAGAGAGATAGCCATGTCAGCACCAAACGCAGATGGGAGCGTCATAAGAACCATTGAAAATCCCTACTCTGAGGAAGGTGGTATAGCCATACTCTTTGGTAATTTGGCTCCAGAGGGTTCCGTAGTAAAAACCGCAGGTGTGGACCCTAAAATGCTTACCTTTAGAGGAAAAGCCATATGCTTTGATTCCGAAGAGTCTGCTATAGAAGGTATACTGGGAGGTAAAGTAAAACCTGGTCATGTGGTAGTCATAAGGTACGAAGGTCCAAAAGGCGGACCAGGTATGAGGGAGATGCTGTCTCCCACTTCTGCCATAATGGGTATGGGATTGGGAGATAAAGTGGCTCTTATAACGGATGGGAGGTTTTCTGGTGGAACGCGCGGTGCGTGTGTAGGACATATATCTCCTGAAGCGGCAAGTGGCGGTCCCATAGGCATAGTACAGGACGGGGATGAGATACTTATAGACATACCTAACAGGAGGATAGAACTACTTATAAGTGAAGAGGATTTCAAAAGGAGAATGGAAAGCTTTGTACCAAAATACAAAGAGATAAAAAGCTCGTGGCTAAGAAGGTATGTAAAGTTTGTGAGTTCAGCCTCTAAGGGAGCTGTGCTGGAAGCCTAAGGGACAAAAGGGCTAAGTATTCACGGAGAGCTTTTACAGAATCGTTGAGTACGCTCATTTTAGGCAGTAGGCTGTAAAGATTATACTTCATATCTCTCTTGAAGTCTGTAGGATAAGGTATAATGTCAAGTCCTTCTCTTTTAAAAAGTTCTACCGCTCTGGGCATATGGTAGGCGGAGGTGATCAGAATAAGCTTTTTGTAGTTTTTTTGATCACAGAGATTTTTAACATAGAGGGCATTTTCCAGTGTATCTCTACTTTTGACTTCTGTTAGTATGTCCCTTTTGTCTACACCAAAGTCCAAAAGCAAAGACTTCATGATTTCCGCATCGGGAAGATTTTCCGCTCCACCTGAAAGTATTATAGGCAGGTGCGTCTTTTTGTGAAGAGTAAGAGCAGTCAGGAGTCTTTTCATAGAATCTTCTTTTAGTATTCCCGTGTTGTAAGACCCTCCTCCTAGGACTACTATAGCATCTGCGTCTATCCTTTCGGGCACGGGAAATTTGTTCTCTAAGGGTGTTAAAAGGGCATCCTTTACTGGTTCTATGGAAAGCAGGTAAAGGCAAAGAGCACATGTCATAGAAAAATAGTAAGTAAACTTTTTCTTTCTTTCAAAAAAGCTTATGAGCAAAAAAGCCAAGATAAAAAAACCGGGTGGTAGAAAAAGGGAAGAAAGAAGTTTTTTGAGAAAGAACATCACCTTCTTGTTCTTGTGGCTATGATTACATCCTGAACCTTCTCTTTTTTGGCTATGTCCATGAGTGCAACCACATACTTGTGTAGTGTATCCTCATCTGCTTCTATTACTATGGAACTTGGTTTTTTGGTTTGTATCTGCCTATCCAACTCATCAAGGCTTATGTTTTTTCCTTCGTAAACATAAGAACCATCTTTGAGAACCTGAACCCTCATAACAGTTAGCACTTTTTTCTCACCTTCTTGAGCAAAAGGAAGCTTAACAGCAAGAAATGTCATGGGAGATTGAAAAGCAAGTATTGCTAAAAACAAAAATACCGCAAGGAGTGTATCTACCAAAGGTACCACATCTATGTAAGCTCTCTCGTCATAGTTTAACCTTCTCTTTCTCATTTAAGAACCCTCAGAGTTTCTGCAAGCTCTTGTTCCATCTTGTCAAGGATGCTATTGCCCATTATCCTAAATATCCAATAAGCGAGCAATGCTGGTATTGCAACAGCTAGTCCTGTGGCTGCGGATATGAGCGCTTCACTGATACCTGTGGCAAGCAAAGCTATTCCTTGTTCTGTTTGTGCAACTGCGAAAGCGGAAAACACCTTTATAAGACCCGTTATAGTTCCAAACAAACCTATTAGAGGAGAAACGCTCGCTATCGTGGAAAGCAAGGCGAGGTTTTTTTCCACCTTAGGAGCCAGTAAAGAAACCTCAAAGTTTAAATCTGATAAAAGTAGCCTTTTATCTACTTTGTGCTCTTTATACTCTTCCAACAAGCGATAAAGTATCTGGCTTGCAGGTGAGCTATCCAAGGAAAGCAGCTTTAGAGCACCCTCTACATCCCCGCTTGCAAGCAAGGATCTTACATCTTTGACGGATTTGGACAGCATGTTTCCTGACCTAATGTTAAAAAGCCGTTCTATGATGAGAGCCCAAGAGACAAAGGAAAGAAAAACAAGTACATAAACCGCAAATCCTCCCTTCTCAAGCAAGCTAAAAAGAGTATCCATCTTACCTCACCTCACACTTAGGTAATTCCTTTCTGAGAGAGTTTATCACACTTAGTTCTTCTTGTGAAGCGGTCTGAAGGTTAGCCTTATCAAGGAGACAAGAAGCATCACGCTTGGCATTAAGGTCTATCAGTAGCTTAACAGCTTCTATAAGTGCCTTATTATAGAGGGGAGAATCTTTATGATTTACAGTTATGTCTACTAAGTCCTCTAAGGCTTTCCTTTTTTCGTTTTCTTTCAGGTAATCAAGTGCTGATAAGTAAAGAGCCTGAGGTCTTACTTGTGGGTCCTTACTGAGCTTGAGATAATCTAGATAGCTTCTGTCTTTGGATGCCTTGTAAAGCTCTAAAAGATAGGTTTCGAATTCCTGAGTTCTGTATCCCTTTTCCATAAGAGCTTTTGCTAACTTTTGTGCATCTTGGTCATCTCCTAAGGACATGTATATACCTATTGCTTTGACTTTATCCTCATCTTCACCTTCTGCAAGAAGGTCCGCGATGCTCTTTTTGTCTCCTACTTGGGTGTAAAACTCTATAAGCTCATCGCGAGCTTGTTTTCTTTCTTGGGTATTACCTTCCTTATAAACTTTGAAGAGAAGCACTGCCTTCTTTCCGGGGTCTTTTTCTAAATGTGCTAACTCAAGTATGGCTTTGTATTTGAGTGGACTGTCCATAAGCTCAATAAGTATAGGCTTTGCCTTTTCTTCCTGACCGTTCTTTATGTATGTCTTGGCAAGTTGGTATTTGAGCTCATCGGACATGGGAGAGTTAGGATAATTCTTTAGGTAGTTTTCTAGCAGTGTTTCCATCTGTTTGTCCCCTATCTCCTTACCACCCATACCTATAAGAGAGAGTGTCGCGTACTTAGCATACTCGGAATTGGGGTAATTGCTGAGAACTTGGTAGTAATACTCTTTTGCAAGTTCAACCTTTCCTTCGTTGTAGAGAGCATCTCCTAATTTTAAAAGAGCCTTAGGTTTTAGCGGGCTATTCTGCGATATGGATTTAAAGTAGTGGGAGGACTCTGCGTACTTGCCTTCCAAGAAGTAAGACAGTCCTATAAGATACAGTTCCTCGTCTGTATATTCAGTTAAAAAGCTTCTTGCTAACTTGGTGTCTCCCAGAAAGAGCGCAGCTTTGGCTTTGAGGAGCCTTTCTTTTAGAGAATTCCTCTTTTGGAGCACTTGTATCACTCGATCGTAATCTTTCATATTAAAGTAAGCCAAGGCTTTATAGTAGGGGTCATCAAGGTACATTAGCGCCTTAGCCCAGTCACCTCTTTTGAAGTAAAACCAGCCTGTGTACTCTCTATAAAGGTCCGGATATCTTTCCCTTATCTCATCTAAAATGGGTTCTAAACCTTTGTCAGACCAATACGCACTTTCCAAATACCACTGATACTCCTCTCTGTTTTTTCTAGTTTTTTGCTTTAAAAGTTCGTAAGCTTTTGTGTATTCTCCGAGCTTTATGTAGGAGTACACCGCGTAAAGCACATTTCCCGATTCCAAGAAGTTATAAAGAGCAAGTCTGTAATCTCCCGAGTTATACGCTATAATGCCTGCCCGATCAAGAAAGCGCTTATCACCTGTGATGGAGTAAGTCAATCTGGAGAGTAGCACATTCCTTGAGGATATGATGCTGTAAAGATTTTCTGAAAGGGATGAGTTCATAGTTTCCAGTATGCTTGCATAAGATAAAGCGCTCTTGTTGTCTCCCCTTTCTGCGGAAATAACCCCAAGGTAGTAAAGAGCTATGTCTCTATAAGGTTTTGTAGGGGCTGAGTATTCTTTGAATATTTCTTCTGCTTGCAAGACTTTACCCATCTTATAGAGTACTATAGCTTTTCTTAGCTTTAGGCTGTTTGTGTATTTGTTTCCTTCTTTGCCTTGGTAAAACTCAAGCACATACTGGCAGTATTCTTGGAAAACTGCATTGATGCAGTAAGGCTTTGACATATTGCCAGACTTAATGTTAGCTACAGCTTCCCACATGGGGTCTGTGTTCTGAGGAACTTTGCCAGTGAGTTTAAAGCTAAGAGCATAGTAGGACTCACAGCTTGCCTTTTGGTATATATGCGAGTACCTACAGGAATCATTAAAAAGTTCTAAGGCTTTTTCCTCTTTTCCTTCTCTAGCGTAAATAACACCAAGAACATACTCAGCCATAGGTTTAAAGGGTGATGGCATAAGGACAACCTTAGAAAGCTCTTCTTCAGCAGGTCCGTATTTGCCCTCAAGGTAATAGTCCACGCCTAATCTGTAAGATATACGGTCTTTTGGCTCTCCACAGCTTATGCCACTTTCTTCTTTTAGCGGTTTTATCTGAGTCTGTTCCAGTTTATCTGGAGGTTCTAAAAGCCTATAGCTCAGGTCCATAGGTTTATCTTCTTGAACTTGTAAAGTTTCCGGAGGTAGGAGTTTGGGTTTTTCTTCTGTAGACTTGCCTATTAGCTGAACGCTCACATCAAACTCTTTCTTTATGTCTGCCGACACAAGGAAAAGTCCACACAAAAAAAGACTAAATAGCTTTATGAGCTTCCACATACAGATCTCCTAAGTGGCATGTGATGTTAAGCTTTAGTATAACATTCCTGTGCTCTTCCATGTGTACTACTGAATAGCTTGCGTTATCACAGCCAAAGCTCCAAAACTTAGAAAGGTCTACACCTAAAAGGGCGCAGTACATGGCACGCATGGGAACAGTATGAGATACCGCAACCACTGTCTGATCTCTGTGCCTTTCTTTTATATCATCAAGGAACTCCCTTACCCTGCTAAAAACAGACCTAAGGCTCTCCCCTTTTGGAAACTCCACCTTATGAGGCTCTTCAATCCACCTTCTGAAATCTTCTGGGTACTTTTCCATCACCTCTTCCACAAGCATACCAGACCAAATACCGTGATCTATCTCTATTATTCTATCCTCTTTTACAACATCAATACCCTTTACCTTAGCTATCTCCAAAGCAGTTGTGTAGGTTCTTTTCAGAGGCGAAGAGTAGATAACATCTATGCGTTCTTTTGAAAGTTCTTGAGCAAGGAGTTTAGCTTGTTGTTTACCTCTCTCAGATAGATGAGGGTCAAGAAGTCCTTGATACCTTCCTATAGGATTCCACTCACTTTCTGCGTGGCGCACAAGGATCAACTTTACCATAATCCGGATTCCATCAAAGCCTGCGAGTATTCAGCTACAGCACTACCCAATTGCACACTGTAGCCCAGTCTTTTAAGCGCTACCTCCAAAATACCTATAAGCATAAGTCCGTCCTTATCGCTCACACCCATGTGAGAGATCCTGAATATCTTTCCTTTAAGATGGTCTTGTCCACCTGCTACCCTTATACCGTGTTTTAAAAGTTCTTTGCGTATCTTTTCCGCATCTTGGCTTTTTACCGCTGTCAGGGATATGGATGGTCTCTCGGGGAAAATATCCAGACCTAATTTCTTTATGGCTCTTCTTGTACCTTCTGATATAGCCCTGTAGCGCTTCTCCACCTTGTCCATACCTTCTTCCAAAAGTATGGAAAGGGATTCCTTTAAGCCTAATATAAGGCTTATGGCTGGTGTCCATGCGGTTTGACCTTCTTTCTGTTTGCTTAGTTCTCTCTTTATGTCAAAATAAAAGGCTCTATCCCTTAACCTGTCCTGTGCTTTCTGAGAAAACCACAAAAGGGAAAGTCCTGGAGGTAGCATAAAAGCCTTCTGAGAACCACCCACCAGCACATCAATACCTATAGAAGGTTTTATGTGATAAACTCCGAGCGCTGTTATAGCGTCGGCAACCAAAAGGGCATCGCTTTCTTTACATACTTGCGCTATTTCCTCCACAGGATGGTAACTACCCGTAGATGTTTCAGATACCTGAAGCAAAACTCCCATACAGTCGGGATGTTTTTTGAGAAAATCTCTTATTAGTTCAGGGTCTGCGGACTTTCCCCATTCTATGCTGTACTCTATAACATTTAATTTCCAATGTTTGGCAAGCAAAAGCCACCTTTCACCAAACTTTCCACCGTTGACTACTAAGACCTTTTGTCCCTCTTCAAAGAAGTTCAGAATTGCTGATTCCATAGCACCTGTGCCAGAGGAGGAAAAAAGCACCAAATTGTCAGAAGAGTCCTCTAAAAGCCTTTTTGTCAGCTCTCTTACTTCCAAAAATATCCGCCTGAACTCTTCTGTCCTGTGGTGAATCATCTGCCTACCGAGGACTTCTCTAACCCTATCTGGAATTTCAACGGGACCGGGTGTGAAAAGCCTTTCTTGATACATGTTAAACTATTTTATCTCAATGTTAGGTCTTTTGCTTGCTTTCTTATCTTCTTTCTTTTGGGCTACTAATGACCTTATTACTAAAAAGCTCATACATAGAGGTTTTGACGAATATCTACTGCTATGGATAAGATTTCCCGTGTCTTCTTTGCTTTTACTACCCTTTGGTCTGCTTTTTTGGGATTTAGATGCCTTTGTCTTACTCAGCACTTTTCTTTGGCTTCCTGTGGAGGTCATGGCTGGTGTATTTTTTGTAAAAGCACTAAAGTACGCTCCTCTTTCTGTAGCCATGTCTTTTTATTCTTTTATGCCCTTCTTTTCTGCCCTCTTTGGCTTCTTACTCTTGAAAGAGACACCCAGCTTTTTAGGATTTCTTGGTATGTTTCTTATGGCAATAGGAGCTTTGCTCTTGACTGGCTTTTCTCCTGCAGAGTTTTTTAGGAAAAATGTAGGCAGTCTTTACATGATCATTTCCACATCGCTTTTTGGTTTTAACACGGTTCTTGGTAAGTTGGTGGTTATAAACAGCAACCCCTTCTTTTTCAGCTGGTACTACACCTTTTGTATGTCTTTTGGTGCTCTACTTTTGGTAGATAGGCACCATATAATCAGAGGAGAGAGTTACAAGGACAAAAGATTTGTTGTCTTAGGCGTATTTTTTGCTTTGGGGACCTTACTTTATAACTCAGCCCTTCTTTACGCTCCTGTATCTTATGTAGCAGCCATAGAGAGGGTTTCTCTACTTCTTAGTATGGTTTATTCCAGGATCTTTCTCGGGGAAACTGTCAGTCATCTGCTTCCGGGTGCTTCCTTTATGCTTATAGGTTCATTGCTTCTGAGTATGAGTCTCTAAGTATGAGTTTTTATAGGCTACATAGTTCTTTGATGACTCCTCTATAAGCCTTATCTCCTCCGGCTTTAGGTCTCTGACTATCTTAGCAGGAAGTCCTGCCACGAGCACTCCCGATGGTACTTTTTTCCCCGGTGTTAAAAGCGCGCCAGCTCCTATGATCACATGATCCTCTACCTGTACACCATCCATAACTACCGCTCCCATTCCTACAAGAATACGGTTTTTAAGCACGCATCCGTGCAAAACCACTCTATGTCCTACGGTGACATCATCACCTATTATTGTAGGATATCTTTCACGAGTTACATGCACCACACAGTTGTCTTGTATGTTAGTCCTTTTGCCTATTCTTATGTAATTGACATCTCCTCTTATGACAGTACCATACCATACAGAAGAGTCCTCACCTATTTCCACATCCCCTATCACAACTGCGTTTTCTGAAAGATAGACGGTGGGATGTATGCGCGGATGTATACCCCCGTATGGCTTCACAAGGGCCACATTAGTCCTCCACATTGTCAAGCACTTCTACACATGGAAGAGTATTACCTTCAAGAAGTTCCAGAAAGGCACCACCACCCGTTGAGACAAAATCTATGGAGTTATAAACCCCAGCTCTGTGTATGGCGTGATCTGTATCTCCACCACCTGCAATGGTAAGAGCGGAGGAATTAGCAAGGAGTTTAGCAGTCTCGTAGGTACCATCTTCAAACCTGTCAAACTCAAAGGCACCCATGGGACCGTTCCATATTATGGTCTGAGCGTTAGAGATTATTTCTCTAAGCAGAGATACGGACACGGGACCTATATCAAGCCCCATCCATCCTTGAGGTATTTCCTGCCAAGGCACGAGCTTTGTGGGAGTGCTTTCTGAGAGCTCCCTACCCAACACAAAATCAACGGGAAGATAAAACTTCACTCCCAGCTTTTTGGCAACTTCCATTATGTCTCTTGCTGTCTGTATAAAACTTTCTTCCACTATGGAACTTCCCACTTCGTACCCCATAGCCTTTATGAAAGTAAAAGCCATGGCACCACCTACGAATATCTTGTCCACTCTTTTGAGCAGGTTCTTTATTATACCTATTTTGGAAGACACCTTTACACCTCCCAGCAGGGCAACCACAGGCCTTTGGGGATTTACCATAGCTTTTTCAAAGTAAGATATTTCCTTTTCAAGGAGAAAACCCATAACCGCAGGCTTGAGAATTTTAGGTACCGTGTAAACAGAAGCGTGTTTTCTATGGCATGTGCCAAAGGCATCGCTCACATAAACCTCTCCTAAACTTGCAAGTTCTCTGGCAAAGTTCTCGTCGTTTTCCTCTTCTTCCTTATGAAACCTTAGGTTTTCAAGGAGCAAAACATCTCCTTCCTTCATTTTATCCACTAATGCTTTTACACCAGGACCTACGCAGTCCTCAGCCATTATCACATCCTTGTTTAAGTATCTTGAGAGCCTTTTGGCAACAGGAAGTAAGCTGTACTTCTGGTCTTTTCCCTTAGGTCTTCCCAGATGCGACATGAGTATTACCTTAGCCTTTGCGTCTAGCAGATACTCAATGGTAGGAAGAGATGCCTTTATCCTCGTATCATCTTCTATGTTCCCCTGCTGGTCTATAGGCACATTGAAATCAACCCTGACAAGCACTTTTTTACCAGAAATATTTATATCTCTTAGTTTCCTCTTCCTGAGCACCATCTATCCTTACCCTATCAAAAGTCTAAGTCTATATCTTCGTCATCAAGCTCCACGCTTTGATCCGATGTAAAAATACCTCTTAAGTTCATGGCTATGTTCTTTAGTGTTTCAAGATAATAAAGTACATCTTCGTAGAGGTGCATCTGAGCTTTGTATTTGCTGACATCTTCGTAAGATAACTTCTTTGTTCTGAGGAGTTTTTTAACAGCAAGCCTTGACATGTAGGCTCTTGAAAACTTCTCCTGCCACTCCTTCCAGAAATCCTGAGTGTTTACCGGACTTTTGACTATGAAGTACTCAAGATTGGACACCTCTTCTAAAAGCTGGACATCAAGGGGAGTGTTTTTCATGGATTACCTCCTTATTATCATTATAACCCAAAAGTTCTCTCAGCTTTTTTGCTGGGTCTTGACTTTTCATAAGAGTCGTGCCTATTAAAAAGGCGTCAACACCTGCTCTTTCAAGTTCAACAATGTGTTGTCTTTGACTTATACCACTTTCTGCCACTATGTATTTTGCTCCCATGAATTTGAGTTCTGGAGTGAGTTTTTGGGAAAGCTCTATGTCCACTACAAAGGTGTCCAGGTCCCTATTGTTTATACCTACCACCTTTGCACCAGCTTTGATGGCTTTTTCTCCTTCCTGAAGGTTAAAGACTTCCACAAGAGGGGTTAAAGAAAGCTCATAGGCATAATCTACAAGGTCTTTAAGAAGTGAAAAGTCAAGTATTCGTGCTATTAAAAGCACAGCATCGGCACCAAAGGCTTGGGCTTCTTCTATTTGCACCGGGTCTATGATAAAATCCTTCCTGAGTAAAGGAAGATTTATTGCCTGCCTTACTTGATATAGGTCTTCAAGAGAGCCGTTAAAGTAAGTTTGGTCTGTCAGAACAGATACAGCTACCGCGCCTGCAGTCTGGTAGAGCATTGCCTGATGGACTACTGAAACTTCCCTTATCCTGCCTTCTGATGGAGAAGCTTTTTTAATTTCCGCTATGATCTTGGTGCCCTCTAGGCACATGGCAGACTCAAAGGGTAAAACGCCCTTCCTTTGAAACGGCTTTGGAATGTATAAACGCCTCTCTTTAGCCCTCTTTACCTCTTCTTTTTTTATTTCTAATATGCTTTCAAGAAATCCCATTAAGGATAAACTCTCCTGTAAGATGTTCCTTCCTTTTTATATATGGCTTCAACACCAAAACCGCTTTTGAGAAGCTTGTCATATATACTCTTTGCTGTCTGATAGCCTCTAACCGCCATTACCACACCACACCGAGGGTCTATTTCGTCGGGTATAGGTATGAGTTTTGCTCTGCCTTTGAGAAACTTTTCCGCTCTTGTGCCTTCAGATATGGCACTAAAGGTTATAAAATGGTCAGGTTTTTTAACAAATGGGTTTATCTGCATGAGTACATGCCTTATGTGTAGTTTTACGCCTAAGGCATGAAATTTTACCCAATACCAAAGGGATGGTTCAGCTCCTGTAGAGCGCTTTTTTATCTGAACTATCACCTTGTTATCTTCCTTTTTGATGCTCAAAATCTCATTGCCCGTTTGCATACACCAGTTTCTTATGTCCAGCTCAAAACCTGGGTCTGTGGATATTACAGTGAGCACATCTCCTTCGCTCAGCCTTTTTATATGCTCTGAGGTCATCACCACAGGTAATGGACACATAAGACCAGAAAGGTCAAGAGTCTTTGTTTGGTATTGTTCCCCAAGACTGTTCATGAGACCACCTCACACCGCGAGTTTAACGCTGTCCTTTTTAACATTATCATCAAATCCAACTATATATAAATTTAGCAGTTTGGCTGACTTTTCAAGGGTGTCTTTTAGCTCTTTATCATAAAGTTCAAAGGGTGTGTTGAAGTAAAAGACCACATAGGCTGCACCTTTTTCAAAAAACACGGGTACATACAGAGCTAACCTCTCTCTATCTAAGAGTGGATCCTTACTCTGTATATCTCCTTTGGCGATTATGGTTATTCTTTTGAGGGAAAACCTTTCCTTTATGTGTGTGAGAAATTCTTCTGGAGACTTGTCCTCTATGGCTCTATCAAGTAAAAAAGACAGATACTCTTTTTCTTTAGCTTCTTTTTCAAGCCTAGAAAGGTCTTTGGATAGTTCCCTATAGGAAGTCCTAAGTTTTTTAATGTAGTGCCTCTCTTTTCTTATGCTGTCAATAAGGTCAGGAGATATAGCAGAAAGAAAGAGTGCAAAGAGCAGAGGAATATAAAAACTGCTGTATAACCCACCTACAAGTAAGAGCGTGAAAATACCAGCCCAAAACAGAAAAAGGGAGATCACTGGTAATCTGTTTACATAAAACACTGCGGGTGCAAGCAAGGAAAGGCTGCTTATAATATCATGGGTAAAAAAAGTAAGAGGTGGTAGCATAATAAGGTCAATGAACTTTCTTATGTTTCTGGTCTTTGTAGGATAAAGGTAAGGTAGTATGGATAAGCTCACATACATGGTAGCGAGAAAAATAATGATGGCTTTCTGTTCTGTGGGTTTTTTAAAAGCAGATATAATAAACATCAAAGCTATCAAAAGCCTAACTGTTAGAAGTATCAGGTTTACATCCTTTAGCACACTAATATTTTAAGGAATTTCCTTTACTTTTGGCTCTTCTTGGAGTTTTTTTAGAATATTAGGGTCTACTATACCCTTGAGCTCATCCTCTTGATGATTTTCTTGCTGTCCTGTACACACGCCTTGAGTACCATCAACAAAGTACATGGGTGTAGGACAGTTGACCAAAACTACTCCTTCGGGGACCGGGAAGTCTTCATTGGGATACATAAAGGCTGCAACAGACATAAAGTCAAGCCAAATGGGTAAGGCCACTTTTGCTCCTGCCATACCCCTACCCATACTTCTTTTTATGTCATAACCTACCCATACACCAGTGACTATGTAAGGAGAGAACCCAACAAACCACGCATCCATGTAGTCGTTGGTAGTACCTGTCTTTCCTGCTATTATCCTACCAAAGGAACTGGCAGAAGCTGCAGTCCCTTCAAGGACCACCGCTCTTAGCATATCTACAAGCACCCTGACTTCCTGAGGTGGAAGTACTTGCTCACATTTTGGTTGATGACTTTCTATTATCTTTCCGTCAGGAGATACTATTTTCTCTATAAAGTAAGGTTGACACTTGTTACCCAAGTTGGCAAAAGCTTGGTAAGCAGAGGTAAGCTCAAGGGGGGTAACCTCTATACTACCCAAAGCCATGGAATAATAGGGTTTTAATTCAATTCCCAAGTCTTTGCCTACCTGTATGGGCATGTCAAAGCCTATTTCAGAAAGAAGGTTCACGGTTGCGGTGTTTATGCTTTTCGCAAGAGCGGTTCGAAGAGTCACGGTACCGTACTCCTGACCTTCGTAATTTTTCGGCGTCCATTCCTTTCCTGTAGAAGGATCATAAAAGCTCTTGGGTGTTGCGTCTATCTGAGATGCCTGCGTGTAGCCTTTCATAAGGGCAGCGAGGTATATGATGGGCTTTATGGCAGAACCTGGTTGGCGCTTTGAGTAAACCGCTCTGTTATATGGACTTCTCAGATAGGAATATCCTCCCACCATAGCTCTTATGGCACCCGTTTTTGCATCTAAGGAAACAAGCGCACCTTCTAAATCAGGCAATACCTCCGCACTGACTTCTGCAGTTTTTCCTTTCTTTACAAACCTCACAAGCACATAATCTCCTTTCTCTACGGGCATTTGGTTTCTTTGCACAGTAAACTGGTAGTCCCCTACTTCCAACTTTAGGTCTTGGCTATTTACTTCTAAAACCTTGCCTATATAAACCTTCCCAGGCTTTAGTTCCACCTTCTGTTCTTCGTATCTCTTTTGAACCTCGTAAGGGTCATCTGGCAAAAAAGGTATGCCGTTAGCCTTTGCCACATTCATTACACCCCTTTTTAGCGCTTCCCTTGCATGTGCCTGAAGGTCCCTGTCTATGGTAGTGTATACCTTATATCCACCTGCCAAGATGGCTTCGCCGTAGTTCTCCACAAGGTAGTCCTTTACATAATCAAGGAAGTAATCCATGCCGTAATATCTGTTCTCTAACTTGACCTTTACGGGCATAGAAGAGTAGCGTTGTAGCTCTTCTTTGGTTATGTAGCCATCCTCGTACATCCTCTGGAGTACATAGTTTCTGCGTTCTTTGACCCTCTCTGGATTTCTAAAGGGATTGTATTTGGTAGGAGCTTTAGGAAGTCCTGCAAGAAGTGCAGCCTCATCAAGGGTGAGGTCCTTTACATGTTTTCCAAAGTATATTCTTGATGCAGCTTCAACACCGTAAGCTCCCTGTCCAAGATATATGTAGTTTAAGTACATCTCAAGGATCTTGTCCTTGCTAAAAGTCCTCTCTATTTTTATTGCCAAGAGCATCTCTTTTAACTTTCTTTTAAAGCTTCTTTCGGGAGTGAGGAATAAATTTCTTGCAAGCTGTTGAGTTATAGTGGACGCTCCTTGGGTTATTTCTCTCTCTTTTACATTGGCCACCAAGGCTCTTAGCACTGCAACGGGATCTATACCAAAGTGCCTGTAGAAGTTTCTGTCTTCTGCGGATATGAAGGCTTCTCTCACATAAAGTGGAATGTCTTTCAGAGGCACATAGTACCTTCTTTGTACAGCTACATCCCCAAAAACTCTACCCTTATAGTCGTAAATCAGCGTAGCTTCTGGAGGTTTCCAATCCTTTAGCTTATCCACAGAAGGAAGGTCAGAAGAAAGTATGAAAATTGCAAAGAGAATAAGCACAAAAGACATGCCAAAGAGTAAAACTAAAAATCTGCGCACTTATTACATTATATACGGCTTTACCACGATTATGTCCATTATAATTATATTACTTTGAATACGCTGGGTGAGAAATTAGTTTAAAGCTAAAGTTTGGTAGTAAAAAACCTGCTGAGGGAGGGAGTATAATAACACTCACTAACCCCCAGCAGGAGGTACTAAAATGCTTAACATTCCAATAATCCATCTTTATAACACAATTCTACCCATTATGCAAGAGGTAGAAAGCTCTCTCAAACTCAAAAAGTCTAAATCAGGCAGAAAGCCTAAACTCTCAAATGCTCAAATAGCTACCCTCTTTATAATCTCTTACCTCACCAACTGCCCTGTTATGCGCCTTGCTCAGCTACTCATTGAACCGCG
>Ga0081473_136213_pt1 | contig 74133 bp, 69 predicted proteins | sample CisSprmetagenome_FD_70977 | JGI IMG/M metagenome (GOLD analysis project Ga0081473, IMG submission 70977) | Hypoxic/sulfidic aquatic microbial communities from Cistern Spring, Yellowstone National Park, USA v2 (version 2) | ecosystem: Environmental > Aquatic > Thermal springs > Hot (42-90C) >...
TCGACTATATTGAGCCGTCCGGCCCTGATGGCGGGCGCCAAAGCGCCCAGCATGTTGACGGCGACGACGAGTGCGGCGGTCTCCAGCCCTATATTCCAGGGCACGCTCAGAGAGGGGCTCGCTCGAGAGAAGGCGCCGCGGGGGGCGGCCGTCTGCGGGAAGAAGCTTATCGGGATGAAGCTCAGCAGTATCAGCGCCACGACGCCCGCCGCTATGCCTATAGCCGCTATTATTAGGGCCTCGTAGAGCATCATGGCGGTTATCTGCCTTCTCTTGAAGCCAACGGCCCTCAGTATGCCGAACTCCTTGGTTCTCTGCAGCACCGATATCGTCATCGTGTCGTAGAGCCAAAGCGCCGTTATGACGGTAGAGACGCCCGACACTATGCCCAGGAACAGCTCCAGCCCTGTGAAGAACTGGTTGACCGTCTGAACTAGGGACTGGAGGTTGAGTACCTCGGCGTTGGGGTACACCGCCTTGAGCAGATTCTGCACCTCGTCGAGGTATTGGGCGCTCTTCAGCGACACGACGATCACTCGGTATGTCGAATCTCCCGTGATGGCCCGGAACTGGGACTCGTCTAGGATCACGGAGGTGGTCGTGTCGATGGGGCCTGGATGCTGGGCGGACAGTATGCCGGATATCGCCAAGGCGTAGGATCTCCCGCGGTAGTTCAACGGCAACGGGTCTCCCACGTTGAGCAGCTGGGCTCCGGTGTTTTCATCGAAGGCGACGAAATAGCCGACTAGGGCCAGGCCGCCTCCGACGTTGTTGGACCCGTCGTACATGGCCGACTCCGGCACGATGACCCCTATGCCGTCGCTCGGTATGCCGTAGAGCGTGGCCCCTTCGACGACGCCGCTGGGGAGCCTGACCGACGCTATAGCTGATGAGATGGGCACCACGGCGGTGGCGTACGGGGCCACGTAGGTCTTCACCAGCGCGACGTCGGCGTCGGTGAAGCTCCCCAGGACGAACACGTTGTTGACGCCCAGCCCCTCGAAGAGGTTCAACGCGGAGGATCTGAAGGCGTTGCCCAGGGCCAGGGCTTCGGTGAGCGCCACGAAGGCTATAAACACGCCGACGATCGCGCCGATGGTTCTGCCCTTCCTCTCCCTCAGGGAGCCCCAGGCCAGCCTCGCCTCGACCAGCATGAGGCCGGTTGCGGCCCACCTTAAATTCTTTGCTCACAACGAGGATACGACGTTGCGGGCCCAGATCTGGTAGAGGCCCTTGAGGTGCACGAGCGGCGTGCCGGTGACCATCCTGTAGGTCAGCCACCTCTTGAAGGAGTCTGCGTCGGTCTGGGAGCTCCACTCGTCGGGAGATATGTCGATATACCCCCTGCTGATCTCCGACGCTATGGCCTGCGCCACGATCGAGGCCTGCCAGAGGGATCCCCAGCCGATGGGCGGAAGGCCCAGCTTCAGCAGGGCCGAGTCGCCTATTAGGTACACGCGGTCGTACTGCGTCTCCAAGGTCTCCGGCCTTAAGTCGAGGCCTGCGGCGAGGGGGTGGGGCCTGACCGCCGGCACGGCGATGTGCAGCTCGTCGACGGCCTTATGGGGCGGCGGGTCGTCGGTCACCTCGACGCCCGCCTCCTTGGCCTTGGCCTTCCAGGGCTCCAGCAGGAATTGATAGTCGTCGGAGACGTAGACCAGGTGGATCGACACCTCCTTGTCGGGGAATCTGGTCTTTACGGCGTAGGCTATCTCCTGGAACCCTATCACCGGCGTGAACTCGCTCACCACGAACCGCACCGCCTTGGCCCTCTTCATGAGCCCGTACAGCTTCTCGGAGCCCTCGACGCTCCAGTACTCAGCCGTCCCCAGCTTGTAGGAGCCGGGAGCCAGCACCACGTAGTCGCCGCACACCGACTGCGAGCTGGACAGCCTGACGCACCTCCCGTCCAGAGCCACCGCGTGGTCCCAGACGTGTTTAACCCTCCTCATCTGCGTCAAGGGAAATATCAAGTCCTTGAAGTCCACCAGGCCGCCGTACGCCATAGGTATGCCTATGACGAATTCGTGCACGGGCTTGGGCTCCACGAGCAGCATCTCGGCCTCCGTCGCCTGGAGGAACCTATACGCGAAGTAGATCCCGGCTATCCCTCCGCCCACCACGACAACTCTCTCCATTCAATGTTAGTAGACCTTAAAGGATATAAAACTTGTGTAGGGAAAGGCTCAAATAGCGCCTCCATCTCCCGACACATGGAGGCTCTGGTCACCCGCGTGGGCGAGAAGGAGAATCCCTACCTGGTGGAGTTCTACGACGTGAACTGCCCGTTCTGCGCCAGGGCCGCTCTGGATGTCTGGGGCGACCTCATGTCCTCCGGGGCCTACTTCGAGCTGGTGTATCTGCCGGTCCACTACGCCATCTGGAAGGACGCCGGCTCTCCGAGGACCGCCGAGGGGTCCTATCTGGCGAACCTCTCCGCGTTCTGCGTGGACGACCCCGTCCAGCGGGTTAAATACATCCTGGAGCTGTTCAAGATAACAGCCTCGGTCCGAAACGAGCCCAAGGCCATAGAGGAGCAGCTGGAGTACGCCGGAGGCAGATTCGGCGAGTTGAGAAGCTGCGTGAGGGAGAAGGTCGGGCGCCTCGCAGACGACCCGGAGCTGGCCTACGAGCTCGCCCACGAGTACGCCCTCTCCATAGACGCGGTGGTGACCGGCGTCCCCACCGCCGCCGTGGTGGACCGCGGCAGGGCCGTGGAGGTGAGGGACGGCTTGGGCGAAGTGGAGGAGCTAATCAAGAAGTATCTCTCCGGCAGGAGGCGAGCGCCTTCCTGAGCCTCTCGGCGGCGTCCCCCCGGCGCGGCGTCCAGAGCGTATGCCCCCGCCCGCCTCGCCGCGGCGCGTCCCGCATTTTTATACGCGGATGAAATGTCATGGAGGCCATGGGCTTCGGCCTCGCCAGGGAGATCCTCAAATACGCCGAGGAGGAGCTCGGAAAGGCCTTGAGGCTCAACGACGTCTTTCTGTACAGAAACGCCGCCGATAAGGCCTTCCTAGCCCTCGTGGTGGCGGTCAACGCCTACATAGGCGTCGTCGAGGGCGTCGAGCCGGTCAGCCACGGCGAGAGGAGGAAGATCTTGAGGAAGATCGGCAGGGAGGATCTGAGGGCCCTCTACAGCGACCTCATGAAGACCCTACACGAGGAGGCCTTCTACCAAGGCGTCTACCAGCCGGACGAAGTGGAGTACGCCGTGAGGAAAGTCGAAGAGGTCGTGGCGCAGCTCGAGGAGGAGGCCAAGAGGAAAGCCGCCGGACAGCGCTAGGCTCGCCCGCCGCGTCGTGGACGCGGAGGCCATCTGACGGACGCCCCCGCCAGCTGAGCGGTCACGTCGATGGACCCCTGCGCCATCCGCCAACGCGCGCCGCCGTACTCCGGGGCTCGGCGGCATCTTAACGCGGGGGGCAGTAGCTGTAGACCCGCTCTGGCTGGCGTATGCGGCGACTGTTTTTATCCCTCAAGACGCGGGGATCTTCTGCGGTATAGGCGGAGCGACTCGTACCGGCCCCATGTCGAGAGGCCCTCGCCGACTCGGGCTCGGCTGAACGCATAGCCGAGGGGGATATGGCGACATACGTGATTCCTTCGATCGACTATAGCCGTCTGTCCGTACCGAGCCGCTCCATAGGGAGGTCCTTGAAGGGGCCGAGGGACGTCTGCGACGTGTTGGCTGGTCGCCGTCAAAGACGGCGGCCGTCTGCGTCGGTGGCCGGCGCCGTCGGCGACGCGCTAGAGCGGCGCCTCGGCCACAGCGCCGCGCCTCCAGGGCCTGTCTATGACGAGCCTCGCCTTGTAGTTGCCGAGGCCCAGGCCCCATATCTGGCCCTGCTCTATGCCTATCTTTCTAGCCGCCGAGGGACTGACGGCGCCCCTGAGCACGTAGACGCCGGGTCTGCCGGCCACGGGGACGGCCCCTGTGGACGGTTCGCCTCTGCTCTCGGCCAATCTGATCTTGAGCTTCTTCGGGCCCAGATCGGCGGCCATCTCCACGCGGGCCGACCTGGCCCTCACGGGCCGGAACTCGAGCGCGGCCTCGACCGCGCCGCCTCCCACCCGCACCTCCGCCTTGGCGTAGTCTCCCTCCTCCGTATGGAGGCTGAGCTCCGCCGGCCCTCTGTCGCGGACCAGGCTGGGCGTTACGGCGGCGATGTGGTAGCCCGGGCAACAGCCGTCCCGTATCTCGTAGGCCGGAAGCCAGAGGAGGAGCCAGTTGTGCCCCGCGGCGGCGAGATACCCCGAGGCGTGGCCCCAGTCGAACGTCTCGAACATCCGCGCGTCGCCGCTAGGCTCGAATCGGTAGTCTTGTCTGCTGTATTCCCCAGCCAAGTCGAAGTAGGAGTACACGTAGCCAGGCGCGGCGAGGAGAGGCCTCCTCAGCACCCCGTCGCATCCAACCGAGTCGAGCAACGCCGTCAACCGCCTCCTGTCTCTGTCGTAGAGCAGGGCGCTGGCCGCCGCGGCTGCCGCGACCGCGGCGAAGCCGGCCGGGATAGACAGCGCGGAGATCATCAGACCGACAATGGCCGAGACCGGCAGTATGGACGCCGGCAGGCTGGCGGGGTGGGTCAGCAGCTTGATGCACGTCGCGCCTCCTGCCTCCGACACGCCGTTGCCATCGGCGCCAGGGGCATCGGCCTGGAGGGCCTCCATAAAGGGCCCGAGCCCGGCCAGGCGCGGCCGACCTGCGGCAGAGGCGGCGCGCCCCTCGGCGTCTAGACGAGGCCGGGATGCATAACGCCGATCCGTCCGCGCCGAAGCGTCGGACGTAGGCTCGCCGGTCCCGACTCTACGATGCGGGCTGGACAGCGCGATGGGGCCCGCGATGCCCAGGCGGCCCGACCTCACGGACGCTCCGATCCGGCTGTTTAAGACATTAACGCCAGCGGCAGAGAACCGCTGGGCCGTGCGATTGCTCCTCTTCATCAGATCTGACTTCCTCAACACGGAGGTCTTCCCAACTCTCCTCACGCCGAGGCGCGGAATTAACGGCGGCATCCCCTCACGTAGCGGCCTACCGCCTCCAGCCCGGCGGATCCATCGAACAGCTCGGCCCACCTCTCCCTAAGCCTCGGGTCGAAAAACGCGCGCCCACATGCGTTGCCCACGTCCATATGCGTCGGCGGATAATAAATTCAGCGGTCCGCCTGCTAGGCCTTGCCGCCTGTGCCGAGCGCCAATAGGCCTCTTATGAAGTAGCGGCCCAACGCCACGAAGACGAGGAGGGGCGGTAGCGACGCTATAAGCGCCGCGGCGTACATCTGGTTGTAGACGTTGCCCGTCTGGCCCGTGAAGCTGAAGAGGGTCAACATGACGTGTTTCCCGTAGCCTCTGGTGAGCACCAGAGGTATGAACAGGTTGTTCCAGCCCTGTATCGTCAGGAATATGGCTGTGGAGACGTAGCCGGGGCCCATAAGGGGCAGAACCACGCTTCTGAAGAGCGTGAAGTCCGAGGCGCCGTCTATCTCGGCGGCCTCCACCACTTGTCTGGGGAGGGCCGTCATGAAGATAAACATCATCAATGTGGCGAATGGGATGTAGAAGATCGAGAACGCCAGGGCTAGGCCCGGCAACGTGTTGTATAGGCCTAATGTCTTCATGAAGTCGACGAGGGGGACCAAGGCCACTTGGTAGGGCAGATAGGTCGCCACGGCGATCCCGGTGATCAGCCCATCGCGGATGGACCCCGCAAGCCGCATCAACGCGTAGGCCCCCATGGCCCCTACGAACGCCGCCGCCAACGCCACCGGGATCACCACGATCGCGGTGTTCAACAGGGGCACGGCCAGGCGACCCGCCGCCGACGCTAGGTTGCTGGGGTCGATGGCGGTGGGCGGGGACAGGACTGAGGACGTCATCACCTCGGACAAGTTCTTGAGGGAGCCGACCACCATGGCGTAGAGCGGAATCGCCCAGACGGCCCCCATGGCTATTATGATTAGATACGAGACGACTACGCGGGCCTTCATATCCTCAGCCACTTCCTGAAGCCGAACATGGAATACGGTATGACTATGGCCGCCGATAGGGCCAAGATCACGACGGCCGTGGCGCTGGCCGTGGCGAAATACAGCGTCGCGAACTTAAAGAAGGTATATATCACTAGAGTGGACACGAAGGGGTTGAGGAAGAGCATGGTGTAGGGTAGGTCGAACATCTGCAGGGCGAAGAGCGTGTAGAACACGGTGGCTATTATCAGAGCTTGTCTCGACTGGGGCAGCACGACCCGCAGCATCACGGAGAGGGTGCCGGCCCCGTCTATATAGGCGCTCTCTATCTGGGACCTATCCACGTTGTAGAACATGGCGAGGTAGAAGAGGACGCCCAATCCGGCGTACACCCAGACGGAGACCAGCGCCGCGCTCCAAAACGCGTTGTCGCCCTGTAGCCAGAGTATCTTGGCCCCCAGCGCCGCGTCTATACCCCTATCGGGGTCGAAGAGCCAACGCCAGATTATGCCGGACGCCGCGAGCGAGACCGCGAGGGGGTATATGAAGAAGGCCGTGGCCGCGTTTCTGGCCCGCAGGCTCTCGATGTTGTATACGGCCGACGCCACCAATATAGCGATGAGGTTCCCGGCCGCGACCAGCACGACCACCCACAACAGAGTCCTCGCCAACGCCGACACGAAGTCCGGGTCCGAGAACAGCGAGGCGAAGGTCTCCAGGCCCACGAGCTGGGGGCGAGGATGCAGTATGGAGTAGTTGGTCATGGAGATATAGACGTTCCAGAGCATGAAATAGTAAAGGATGCCCGCGAAGAAGAGAGCTGGGATCAAGAAAAAAAGATGTGTCTTCATAGTTGTGTTTTCATGCTAGGAGGTGGCGTTGCCCCAGAACTTGTTGTTGGGGAAGCCCATGTACCAGCCGCTCCACTCCTGCCTCTCGGTGGAGAGCGCCTTCGCCACGGTCGAGTACCACAGATCCGCCCTCCCTGTCTGCGTCAACACGACCACCTGCTGCAGTAGGTTCTGCCATACGTCGGAGAACAAGCCGCCGTGGGTCAACGAGAAGACGTAGAACCTCGCGTCGCGGTACTGCTGGGCCTCCCACTGCTGCACAGTGGTCGGGTAGATAGATGCGCTGATGTTCTTGTAGGTGGCTATGGAGCCCTTTATTGGGTTGAATATGGCCTGTCCTCTAGGCCCGGCGAAGAACGTGGCGAACTCTATGCCGTACTGAGCCTCGGGCCCTACGGGCACGGCCACCGAGTCTATGACGAGGCTGTAGACGCCCTGCGTGCCGGGGAACGGGGCGAACACTATGTCGCAGTTGGGCGTTATGTTGTCGACCGGACACATGGTGACGTTAGGATACACGTTGTGTATCAAGCCGACCGCCCAGTCGCCGTCGACATGGGCGATGGCCTTGCCCTGCACCACGTCGGCGACGGCGCCCGTCCAGTCGACGCCGGCCCAGTCAGGCGAGAGGTACTTGGTCAGGTTGAGGTAGAGCTGGGTGGCTTGGACTATGGAGGGGTCGTTCGGCGGCAGCGTGCCGTATAGGAATTGCATGAACTTGTAGGGGCCTGCCACGGCGAGGAATACGTTCTCCCATGTCTGCAACAGAGTGAACTGGTCGGCGCCGCCCAAGACTAGGCAAGGTATGCCGGCGGCGGCCGCCTTCTGACACACCGCTATGAGGTCCTGGACCGTCGTAGGCACGGATGCGCCGATTTTGTCGAGTAGATGTTTGTTGTACATTATCAAGTTGGCCCTATGGACATCCACGGGAAGGGAGTACATGGCCCCGTTGAGGGAGCAGGACCAGGCGACGCCGGGGCCCTGCTGTATCAGCCCTATCTGTTGGGCGTAGGAGGTCATGTTGACGAAGCTATTGGCGCCGTTGGGGGCGGCGTATATGTAGCTTATCATCTCGGGGCCGCAGTGCACTTGGAAAGCGGCCGGCGGCTTGCCCGCCTGTATCAACGTGAGTATCGCTATCTTAGCGTTGACGCCGGCCCCGCCCGGCACAGCAGTCTTCTCGACGTTTATGCCGTAGAGTTTGGTGAAGTTGCCTATGACCGCGTCTATGGCGAACCTCTCCAAGCCAGCCCACCAGGTATAGAAAGTTATCGTAGCAGGGGCGGTAGTCGTAGCGGTGGTGGCAGTCGCCGGCTGGGTAACTGTGACCGTCACCGTCGTGGGTTGGCCGCTTACGGTCACCACCGAGGTCGTGATGAGGGATGTGGTCACCGTGGTCGCCGGCGGAGCGGGGGCTGGTGGCCTTGCCAGGAGGGCGGCGATTATGGCCACAATTATTACTACCACCACAATGCCTACAACTAGACCTGTGCGCATAGGGTTTATAACCAAAATGACTTATTAAGATTGTTGTCGACGCTAGCCTAGTTTAGACCCCATAGGATCGTTCTGTATACAGACGGAAGTTGGGACAACCGGCGAATATAAAAGTGTTTTCAGAGACTAATCGGTTCTTATACATTTTGAAGTGGTGGGAAAAAGACTACTATGTCTGGGTCCTTGTTGGGGGTCTTCATGATGAGGAGTCTATGCCCGCTACGGCCATCAGTATGAGGCTGACGCCCCGGCGCTTTGTACCTCAATATACTTTTCCCATACATGGACTTGAGAAAATTAAATAAAAATTATAAAGATCTACTTCTCTCGGCGTGTGGCCCAGGGCGGCACGAGGCGGTGACGGCGAGGAGGGCTCTCGAGGCGGCTGTCCCCGATCAAGAAGCATCTCTCCGGCAGGAGGCGAGCGCCTTCCTGAGCCTCTCGGCGGTGTCCTCCGGCGTGGTGTCCAGAGTGTATATCCCCGCCCCCGTCTCGGCGCTGGCGGCATATTTCAGCCTCCCGTCCGGTCTATACATGCCGTAGATCTCGAAGTGCAGGTGGTAGTACCGATGGTCGCCCCTCAGGGGGGCTTGGTGCAGGACCATCATGTAGGGCATCGGCCTCCCCACCGCCTTCTTCAAGGCGCAGAGGACCGCCTTGAGGACGCGGGCGAGCTCCGCGAGCTCCTCGTCGTCCAACTGGGTCAAGAGCTGGACGTGGCGTAGGGGATAGACGTGGACTTCATGCGGCCATCTGGCGTAGTACGGCACGAAGGCAGTCCAACGGGTTCCCCTCAGCAAGGCCCTGCCTGAGGGGGACTCCCTGGCCACCACGTCGCAGTGGAGACAACGCCCGCGGCTGCGCCAGTACTCCTCAGCCCTCTCGAGCTCTCTCGCTATGCGCTCCGGCACTACGGGCAGCTCGTATATCTGGCTGTGCGGATGGGTGAGCGACACGCCTATCTCCCTCCCCTTGTTCCTGAAGTAGAGCAGGTACAGGACGCCGGGATCGGACGCGGCCCTGGCGGCCTCGTCCCTCACCATCCGCAGGACCTTCTCTATCTGCTCCACGGGCAGATCGCTGAGGTCGTCCAGGTCGTGGCTCGGCGTCTCGACGACGACCAAGGCCCTGCCGTAGGCCCTCGCCGTCTCGTAGAATCCGTCGGGCCGGGGCGGCGGCGCGTCGGCGGAGACGACGGGATATCTGTTGGGCAGGATCAAGACGTCCCACCCATGGCCTGTCTCGGGCGCGCCTGGGTCGAACGGGCAGAAGGACTCGGGTTGCCAAGGCCGCTCCAGCCTCCTCGGCGCGACCACTATCCAGTCGCCGGTGGTGGGATCCCGCCTTATCTCGCTCATAGATACTCCACGCGGAGGCCGTCGTCGACCTTCAAGACCCAGCTCCGAGCCTCGCCGATTCCCCTCACGGCGTCTGCCGCCGACTCGGGCGCCAGAGCCATGACGATGCCGCCTAGGCCTGCGCCCGACAGCTTGGCGCCGTACGCGCCTCTGGCCAAGGCGCCCTCGACCAATCTGTCCAGCTGAGGAATGCTGACATCGTACAGATCGCGCAGAAGGCCGTGTTGATACGTCATGACGGCCCCCACCCCCCTCGCCCTCCAGTCCTCGCCGTCCAGCGGCGGCAGATACGGCGCCTCGGCCCTCCTGCCCCTCAATATATCCAGGGCGACCATGGTCGATCTGTGCATCCTGATCGTGAAGAGGATGCGGTTGGCGTACACGCGCGGGATCCTCCCGAGATATGGCTCTAGCTCATCTTCGTCCAACTCCTCCCATTTGACTTCCCAATGCCGCTCCGACAGCTTCTCCCTTATGCCGGGCGGCGCCACGGCGAGCAGCGCCCTCAGCCCCTCGTCGAGCTCCCTCTGCCTCTGGGGATGCACCTCGGCCGTCGAGTGGCGCACCCCGCTGTCCAGCGCCACGAAGACGCCCTCGCCCAGCTCAAGCCGCTCCACGTCGTAGGGAGGCCTCGTGTTGATCAGGGAGATCCTTCCGAAGGCGGATCCGTACTGGTCCAGCCTGCCGCACGGTATGCCCATCACCTCCCTCTCCGCGCGATAGGCCGCCTCGGCCACGAAGGCGGGATCCGTGGGCCCTCCCCATAGGGCCGATAGGGCGCCGACGGTCGCCACGAGGAGCGCGGCGCTTGAGGCCATGCCGGAGGCTATGGGGACCTCGCTGACAACCTCCAGCTCGCATCCGCCCACATCGACGCCGGAGCTACGCAGCGAGGCGACAGCGGCCTTCACGTAGTCCGCAAAGCCCCTCCCCGCCGGCGGCTCGCCAGGCCTAAACTCCGCGGGCTCGCCCGTGTTGAGGGACCTGGCTCTACACGTCCCGCGCAGGCGCCGGGCCTTGACGCGCGTCCGTAGGTTGACCGCTACGGACACGACCGGCAGTCCCTTGTAGTCTTGGTGCGTGTTCAGAAAGTCGAGACGGCCCGGCGCGGAGGCCAGTACCTCGTAGCTCACAGCACGGCCCTCTCGTCTTCGCCGAATACCTTGATCTTCTGGGGCCTCACGTACACCGCGGCCTCGGCCCCCTCGGGCGGAGGCCTGCCCACCACCTCGACCCTGGCCTCCAGACCGTCCCACTCGATCAAGGCCGTCGTGACGAAACCCGTCACCTCCACTATCTTCACTCTGCCCTTGGGTATCGCGACGTCGTCTTCGCTCTGCGGGGCCTCGGCCACGTATATGTCGGCGGGTCTAATCCCCACGTACACCTTCTTCCCCACGTTCTCGGCCAATGCGGGGGAGCTCGGCAGAGGTATCTTCAACGGGCCGGCGTCGGCCAGATAGCCGCCGGCCTCCTTCACGAGCTTGGCCTCGAAGACGTTCATGGGCGGATCGCCGAGGAAGGTCGCCACGAAGAGGTTTGCGGGCCTGTCCAGAAGGTCCTCAACGTTGCCCACCTGCTGTATCACGCCCCGTCTCAAGACCGCGAGCCTATCGGCGACCGAATAGGCGTCTTGCTGGTCGTGGGTCACCAAGATGGTGGTTATCTTCAACTCCCTCTGTAGTCTCTTCACGAAGGCCCTGGCGCTTATGCGTATTCTGGCGTCCAGGTTCGAGAAGGGTTCGTCCAGGAGCAGGAGACGCGGGCGTTTGACGAGGGCGCGCGCTATGGCCACCCTCTGTTGCTGGCCGCCCGAGAGCTGGCGGGGGTAGCGGTCCAAGAGCTCCCCTATGCCCAATATCTCGGCGACCTCCTTCACCCTGGCCTCTATCTCCCTCTTGGGCATTTTCTTTATCTTTAGGGGAAACGCGATGTTGTCGAAGACCTTCATGTGGGGGTAGAGGGCCCAGTTCTGGAACACCATGCCGACGTTTCTCTTGGGCGGCTCCACGAATATCTTCCTCTCGGTGTCCACTATCACGTCGTCGTCGAAGAGAATCCTGCCCCTCGTCGGCACCTCCAAGCCGGCGAGCACCCTCAGGAAGGTCGTCTTCCCGTGGCCGGAGGGGCCCAATACGACGAAGAACTCGCCGTCGTCTATCTTGAGGTTGACGTCCTTAAGGGCTACGACGTTCGGCGGAAATATCTTGTCCACGCGCTCCAAGGCGACCACTACCATGGTCTTACGTACTATTCAGAATTTAAATTTAGGTGTTGATCGATTCAAGGTGGAGCGAGCCGCCCAGCCGCCTGAGGGCCTCCTCCACCGCCCCCTCCAGCTGCGGGTCAACGCCCTCTCTGTAGTGGTGGGGGGCTATCTCCACATATATGTCGGGCTCCACGCCGTATCCCTCTATCCCCGTCCCTACGCCCTCGGCCCAGAATGCGTATTTGGGCTGCGTAATTATGGTGCCGTCGGCCAGCTTATACCTGGTGTCTATCCCCACGGTGCCGCCCCAGGTCCTAGTCCCGACGACGGGCCCCAGCCCCAGCGACTTGAAGTCGTAGGTGAATATATCGCCGTCGGAGCCGGCGTATTCGTTGGCTATGAGGACGAGGGCTCTGGGCATCACCAGCTCGGGATACGGAATGGGCTTGAAATATCTGGTTAGAAACGCCCCGAAGACCCTGGCGGCTAGGCGTTGTATCAGCATGCCCGACGTATGTCCGCCTCTGTTGAACCTGACGTCCACCACGAACGCCTCTCTGTAGCCCTCCGCTATGAGCGACTTGAAGAACTCCGAATAGCCGTAGGGACCCATGTCGGGTATGTGCACGTAGCCGACCCTCCCGCCCGTCCTCTCGTGGACGTAGCGCCGGTTCCGCTCGACCCAAGCCCTATATATCAAGTGCCTCTCGTCCCTCAGCGTCTTGACCAAGAAGCGCCTGGCCTCCCCGCCTCTACCCGCCTCTATCCACACCAGATCGCCGGCTCTGTTCAGCAAGGCGGCCTCCGGCGGGGTCTCCGGCCCCAGCTCGACGCCCCCTATCGACAGCAGACAGTCGCCCTCCTTGACGTCAACTCCGGGCGCCGCCAGCGGGCTGCGCTCGCCCTCGTTGGCCGGATCTCCGACGAATATCCTCTCGACGCGCCAGCACTTGCCGTCCCAGCGGAACTCCGCGCCGAGGCCGCCCACCGGATACGGCTTGTCTACCTCGAAGTCGGGCACTATCTCGTAGGCGTGGCTGTTGCCGAGCTCGCCCTGCATCTCGTTGATCAAGTCGCTCAGCTCGTAGCGGGTGCCGATCCTGTCCAGAAGCCGCTCGTACCTCCCATAGACGGCGTCCCAGTCGACCCCGCTCATGTCGGCCCTCCAGAAGTTCTCCCGCATCAAGAGCCAAGCCTCTCTGAACATCTGCCTCCACTCCTTGGCCGGCTCCACGTAGATCTTGACGCGGCTTAGGTCCAACACGCCGCTCCTCCTGCCCGGATCTCTCGACTGGAGGTCTGGCTTCCTCTCCACGTCGATCAGCCTCAATCTCCCTTCTTCCTTCACCAAGAGGTACCTCCCGTCCTGCGAGGCCCTAACGGCGGAGACGCCGCCCGCGAGCTGGTCCTTGGTCTTGGTCTCGAGGTCGTATATCTCGACGACGCCCCTCCTCTCCTGGGCGGACCAGAGGTAGTACTTCAAGGCGCCCTCCACCTCGTATCTAAGCCACGCCGCCTTGCCGCCCCTCAGCCCCACGACGGCGGCGTGGATCCCCTCCTCGACTGGGAACGGCTCGGCCCTGGTCTGTATCCCCTCTACGTCTATATCCTGGACAGGCCCCTCGCGCCTCCTGTACTCGATGAAGGGGGACACGTCGTCCTTGCTCAGCGGGATCAGATAGGGCCGCGAATGCCTGGCGAAGACGTAGTAGAACTGGACGGGGTCCATGGCCGGGTTGAACGCCCTTCTCGACAGGAAGTAGAGATACCTCCCCTCGGGGTCGAAGGCGGGGCTGTAGTCGAAATTCGTCGGAGGTGTTGCGTCGTAGACTCTGCCGGACCTCGCGTCGAGAAGCCTTATGTTCTGGGTGTAGGGGCCCGACGGCCGGGAGTACGCCAGCCAGAGGCCCGAGGGATGCCAGGCGAGCTCGAGTATGGGCCCGTAGTCGCTTCTATCCACAGGGCTCTTGGCGCCCGTCTCCACGTCCACGAGCCAGAGCTCGCCCCTGTGGTTGGACACGGCCAGCCTCGCGCCGCTCAGCGCCAAGGCCTCTATCAAGCCTATGCCGAGCTCGAGCCGCCTCTGCCTAACGCCGTCCCTTCCGTAGATCTCCACCACGCCGTCGTACGTCGCGACGGCCACCCTGTTGCCGTCGGCGGACGCGCGCCTGTACCTAACCGAGCCGCCCCTCTCGCCCAGCTGGACCACGGCCCCCTCCCACGCCGGCATGTAGAAGGCCTGTCCCCTGGAGATCAGGAGGACGGCTTCGCCGGAGTATGTGGAGAAGTCCTCGAGGTACTTGAACGGCTCCACGAACTTGGGCGCCCTCTGCTTCCGCGAGAGGGGGATGTCTATCTCGAGGAGCGCCGTCGAGCCGCTGGCCGGGTCGAACACATATATGTCGCCCCCCGCCTGGAAGACGACCCTGCGCCCGTCCGAGCTTGCGTTCCTCACGTGGAACTCCCTGAAGTCCGTATGCCTCCTGAGGCCTCCGCCCGAGGGGTCGACGGAGTAGATGTTGCCGACCCCCTCGTGGTCCGACACGAAGAATATGCGGCCCCCCACCACCATGGGGGAGGTCACGTTGCCGGGGAGATCCACGAGCTTCTCGAACGTCCTCCCGCCGTCCCTGCTTATCCAGAGGACTCCCCTCATCCCCCCTCTATACCTCTTCCAGTAGGGCAGGTCGTAGTTGTTTCTGCCCAAGACGATGAACCCGTCGCCGTAGAGCAGAGCCGTCGCGGGGCCTAGGCCCAGCCTCTCGTACCTACCGTCGAGAGAGACGGCGTATAGCTCCCTCCACTGGGTGAAGGGCATCTTGAAGTCGCTGTACACCAACACCCTCCCGTCCGGCGTCCAACCCGCGACGCGCGTGAAGGGAGAGCCGAAGTAGGTCAGCCTCCTGGGCTCTCCGCCCTCCGCCGGGATCACGTAGGCCTCGGCCAAGGTGCCCTGGTCCGTCTGTTGCAGCCTCGTGAACGCTATGTAGCGGCCGTCGGGGGAGTATCTGGGCCTTAAAACCACGCCGAAGTCCGAGGTCAGCCTCGCCGCGGAGTTGCCCAAGTATCTCCAGAGGTCGTCCTCGGTCACGAACACGACCTCGTCGCCGTATATGTCGGGATGCATGTAGTAGCCCCTCACGGAGCTGAGCAAGGGCCGGTTTTTTATGTTATGACGGGCGGCCGCGGATGGGAGGGGGCTAGGCCGTATCTGGAGCCGGCTGGGGGCCGGAGTCCAGCAGTTGGGCTACGCCGTAGTCGTCCACGATGACTACTCTGTGCCTGAGGGCCTCGCGCCACCAGGGCTTGCGCAGCGCCTTGGCGGCCTCCTCGGGCGTCCAGCATATCGGCTCGAGCCTCGGCGGCGCGTCGTCGAGCTCCACGCACCTAGTCACGAAGTCCCTTCCCCTGAAGTGCTCCGAGATCATCACGACGTCCACGTCGCTCCATAGGTTGAAGTCGCCCCGCGCGTAGGACCCGTAGAGTATCGCCGTCAGTCTGCCCAGCCTCTCCCTCAACCTGAGGGCGTATGCGCGGACCTCATCGACGACGCGCTCCCTCTCTGCCAGACGCGCCTTGATGACCTCGTCTAGCGGCATGGCGAACATCCCTTTATCCACGCCAGGATCAGTCCGGCGCAGTCCGAGGCCTCAGCCGCCTCCTCCCTCGTGTACCTCTCGAAGGGGGCCCCCTCGACCAAGGCGTCGGGGTACCGAGGCGTCGTGTACATCTTATCGAGGTAGCCGACGCAGAACCTCAGCCTGTCACCTGCGCCGCCGCAGTGGCTTCCGAGCTCGCCGAACAGAGCGACCAAGTTGCGGCCGAAGGCGGGCTTGCCCATGGCCCTCAGCAACGCCTTAAGGGAAAACTCGGCCGTCTGCTGGGCCTTGAAGCACGCCCATGAGTAGTTGCCGGAGCTCATGTCAGCATCTATGGACCTAAGGGTGTACTCAGCCTGCCTGATCCATCTATAGTACTCGTCGCAGTCCAGCGGCTGCACTGAGGACATGGCGCAGCTCCCTATAAAGATTTCCCGCGGAGCGACCGAGGGGCGGTTGGGCCTACGTCCAGACCGACGGGCGCCCCATCGGCGGATTGAGTCGCCGGTCGGCGGAGCGCGCTTTCTTTTTATAGGGGAGTTTTTATCGTGGTTCGGGTCAGGCTGCATCTGCTCATAAGGGGGAAGGTGCAGGGGGTCTTCTTCAGGCAGTCCATGAGAGACGTGGCGAAACACTACGGGGTCCGCGGCTGGGTCAGGAATCTCCCCGACGGCAGGACGGTCGAGGCCGTGCTTGAAGGCGACGAGGAGGCCGTGAACAAGGTGGTTGAGTGGGCCCACTACGGCCCGCCGGGCGCCCGCGTGGAGAGCATCGACGTGACGCGCGAGGAATACCGCGGCGAGTTCGACGACTTCAAGATACTGCCGACGCCCAAAAATATTTAGGGCATATACGACACATGGAGGACTTCTACTTCGAACGTTTCGACGAGAGGGGGGCCGCGTTCTACGAACTCCTGGTGAAGCTGCACGTATTCGACTGGGCCTATTCGGCGACGGCGAAGCTGGTGGAGGCCGCCGTAGATAGGGGGTCCCGCCTCCTCGAGGTGGGTCCCGGCGTAGGGAAGCTGGCCGGCTTGTTGGAGCGGAGAGGCTACAGGGTGGTCGGCGTAGACGTCTCGCCGGCTATGTTGCGCAGAGCGCGTAGGAGGACGTCGGCGGATCTAGTGGCCGGCGCCAGCTGGGCGCTGCCGGTGCGGCCCGGCGCGTTTGACGGGGCGGTGGCCCTCTTCACGCTCCACCACTGGGGCCCCCACAGGGAGTCGGCCGAGGGGGTTGCGAGGGCCTTAAGCCCCGGCGGGCGGTTCGTGGCGGTCGAGGTGGACAAGGACCGCCTTCCGCTGGTGGGCGACCACAGCTGCTCGGAGAGATGTCTGAGGGACGTCCTGGGCGCTCTGTTCGACGTAAAGATAATACGTAGGTATCCCCTCATAGCGGCCGTCGCTGAACGGAAAAATAGGTGACGTTGTCGCTTCATGGACCTAGATAGGGATATAGAGCGTTGGGTCAAGAGGCTGGGCCTCAACGTGGTGGTTCCGCCGAACGCCCCGGAGCCCTTCCACATATCCACGGCGCCTCCGACGGGCATGCCGGTCCTCGACGTTGTGAGGCCCAAGGACGCCGAGTTCTACGTAATAGCCATGGGCATAGCGGTCCATCCGGACCACAGATCCGCGTTGGCGTCCATGAAGGAGCAGGACAGGAGGAGATTCCTCCTGGAGCTCAAGAGGGCCGTGGCCTCCATGGGGGTTGACTTCGCCTTCCTTCCGCCTGACGCCGAGATCCCCGACGCCGTCCAGGTCTCGCGGCCCGTCCTCGCGGAGGGGCTCGACGCGCAGAGATTCGTCGACGAGTACTACAGGGTCAGGAACGCCGGCCTCCTCGTCATAATCTCCTTCGCCGAGACGTTCAGAAGAGCCGCCGGCCAGACGTCCCTCTACGCATGAAGGCGCTCCTTCTCAGAGGCCCGCGCGAGGTCGAGGTGGCGGATCTGCCGGAGCCGGAGCCGCCGGCCGGCTGGAGCCTCGTGAGGACAGAGCTGGCCGGCATATGCGGCACGGACAAGGCCTTCTATCGGGGGACCTACCCCCTCTTCAAGAGGCCGTTGGTGCCCGGCCACGAGGTGGTGGGCGTCGTAGAGGAGGGGCCCCTAAAAGGGCGAAGGGTTGTGTCGGAGATAAACTTCGCCGACCTGACCTGCGAGTACTGCAGATCCGGCCTCTACACGCACTGCCCCTACAAGAAGACGCTGGGCATAGACTTCGACGGGGGGATGGCCGAGTACTTCGCTGCGCCCAACTACGCGCTCCATCCGTTCGACGGGCCGCCCGAGCTGGGCGTCTTCGTGGAGCCGTTGGCGGCTGTGCTGAACGCGTTCGCCATACGCCCTCTGAGGCCCGGCGAAAGGGTCGCCGTGATAGGCGTCGGCAACATGGCCCTCCTCGCGGTCCAAGTGTTGAGGCTTCTCGGCGCCTCGGAGGTGGCCGTGATCGCGAGGCGGGAGAGCAGAAGGCTTAAAGCCCTCGAGGGGCTCGCCGACGCGACGTACATAGGCGAGGCGCCCGCATCCCGCTTCGACCTGGTCTTCGAGGCGTCCGGCGACCCCAGGGCCCTCGACGTTGCGGTGTCCGCCGCGAGGCCCCGCGGAGCGGTGCATCTGAAGTCCACGCCTGGCTCGCCTGCCGCCTTTAACTCCACTCTGGCGGTCGTCAAAGAGGTGGCGATAGTGGGCAGCCGCTGCGGCACCTTCAGGGAGTTCAGGGAGGCGATGGCCCTCCTCCTCTCGGGCAAAGTCAAGCCGGCGCTGGACGCCGTATATCCCCTGGAAGAGGGGCGGAGGGCCTTCGAGGAGTCGCAGGGCGACGTCTTCAAGATCGCCGTGAGGCCTTGAGGCGAAACCTAGATAAATCCGGACCCAGATCGCAGAATGCGCCCCTGGCTTCCGCTCCTGTTGCTGTCGGCGTTGGCGCTTGCGGCCTCCGTACAGATCCAGGTGGTTGACGGCTCCACGGGCCGCCTGTTGAACGGCTCCATGGTGATGGTCTGGCAAGGCGGCGAGCTGGTCTACGTAGGCTACGGAAGCCCCACCCTGGATCTAGCCCCCGGCACCTACCTGGTGGAGATATACGCCTTCAACGCCTGGTTTAACCAGACCATATCGGTGCCCGGCGTGAACCCCATACGGATAGTGATCCCCACGGCGCTCCTCTACGCGAGGGCTTGGGACATGGCGGCTGGGAAATACGCCGACAGCTGGACCGTGGAGATCCTGGGCCCCGGCAACGCGACGCTGGCCGCAGGCCGCGGCGTCGCCGAGGCCGAGGTCGTGGCGACCGGAGCTCAGTACAGAGCGGCCGCCGTCACGCCCTACGGAGTCCTCTACGGCGATTGGACGACGCCGCAGCCGGGACAGAACTTGACGCTGGTGGTGCAGGTGCCCACGGCCTTCCTGCAGCTGGAGGCCTACGACGTAGCCCTGGGGAAGCCGGCCAACTTCACCGTACGGATCAGCGGAAACGGCGTGGAGGCCTACGGCGTCGGCGCCGTCCGGCGGGAGCTCCTGGCGGGCCGATACGACGTCTCGGTGGTCGCGAATCTGAGCGGAGGCGTCTTCAGCTACGACACGACCGTGTCGCTGGAGCCCGGCGAGAACCGCTCTGAAGTCCTGCGGGTGCCCACGGCGGTCCTCTACCTGTACGCGCAGACGCCGACGGGCTCGCCGATCCCGAACGCCACGATACTTCTCTACGGAGGCGGGCGGTTGCTGGTCAACGCCACCGGCCCCTCGGTCGCGGCCGAGGTGTTGGGCGGGCAGACGTACACCGCCGTCGCCCGCTACCGCAACATGACCGCGACGGCCGACGTGGCCGTCGAGCCCGGCGCCAGATTGCCCGTGTATCTCAACCTATCCGCCGCGGTCGGGACTACGATCAGAGTGACGCCGCAGCCCGCCACGTCGACGTCCGCATCCAGCGCGGCGACAAGCACGGCGAGCGCGACAGCAGGGCCGCGGACGGCGGCCGCAAAGGCTACCACAGCGGCGCCCGCCGCAACGACCACCGCCGCGGCGCCTCGGCCCCCTCCCGCCGCGTCGTCGCTCTGGGCCTTGTTCATGACGGCCGCGGGGGCCTTGGCGCTGGCTCTGGCGTTGGCTCTGCTCGCCTTGGTCGCGATGGCGGGGAGGAGGTTAAAGGCTTCCGAAGATCTTGGTCCTCCAGAGGTCGTAGAGGCCGCGTAGATGCACTAGAGGCACGCCTTTGGTCATCCTGTAGGTTAGATACTGCTTGAACTTATCGGGGTCCTTCATGTAGGTCCATTCGTCTATCTCCACCTCGGCCGCGCCCTCCTTTATGTCGCTCACTATGGCCTGGGCCAGCACCGACGCCTGCCATATGGCGCCCCAGCCCAGGGGCGGGAGCCCCAGCTTCATGAGGGAGGTATCGCCTATGAGGTAGGTGCGGTCGTACTGTGTCTCGAACAGCGGGCCGACCTTGAGGCCTTTCGTCAGCGGATGGGGGTTGAGCTCGGGCACCACCACGTGTATCTCCGCCTTGTCTTCGGTGGGCGGCGGCTCCTCGCTCAATGATATGCCCAGTTTAGCCATCTGGGCGCTGAAGGTCTCGAACAGCCACTTGTAGTCGGGGTGGACGTAGACCAGATGTATCGACACCTCCTTCTGGGGCCAGAGGGATTTCACGGCCATCGCGATCTCGCCGAACCCCATGACCGGGTAGAGCTCGTCGATTATGAACCTCACGGCGGGCGCCGTCTCGGCGGCTCTGTAGAAGGTCTCGGCGCCCTCCACCGAGTAGAAATCGTCGCCTATCTTGAACGCGCCGACAGCCAGCACGTTGTAGTCGCCTCTGATCACCTCGCCGCTGGCCAGCTTCAGCCCGCTTTCCCTGACGTCGACGACCTCGTCCCTTACGTGCTCCACGCGCTTTAAGGAGTCCAGCGACATGCGTAGATCGTCGAACTTGACCAAGCCCGCGAAGGCCATGGGTATGCCCATCACGAACTCGTGATAGGGCTTGGGGTCGACGAGATAGACCTTGACGTCGTCTAGAGCCGTCACTATCTTGTGGGCGAGGTACACGCCTGAGATGCCCCCGCCGGCGATGACGACGCTCTTCATGGACACTCTTTACGTTCTGAATATATTAAATTTGCGAAGCGCCGAGGGAACACATCCCGTATATAAATCTTACGTAGAGCCGTCGACGAGTCCTGCGGACGCTCCACCGACTTGACGGCCGGAGCGCCCCTTTGAGGACCACGGATGACGATCACGGACGGGCGGGCTCTCTGGCCTTAAATTAATTCGGCATAATGCTTAAACGGAGCTGCTCAGATCCGGAGGACCCCGCGCCGCGGGGCGTATTAACCTTTATGTTTTTCCAACAGGAGCTCCAGGGCGCGCCGAATCGCCGCGCTTCTGCCATCGTATAAACCGATTTCGACAAGCGCGCCGAGTCCCTCCAGGAGGGCCCTAGGCAATCTGAACGACACCAACGCGGTTCCGCGGTCCTCCGCCATGCGCCGCCATGAGAAATCCCGGTTAAATTTCTTGCGTAGCGATATATAGAATAGATAAAAGTAATTGAATAAAAATGAAAGAAAATTTTTTCTATATAATAAAATTTATTGAAATGGCTTTTACGATGGCATTTTAAAAACATAGGCATATCTGGCGGCATGATCGACGTGTTGCCCGCAGTGGCCGCGGCGCTGATCTGGGCATACGCCTCCGTGTCCTACAGGGGATATGTGGAAAAGCTCGGCGTGTTTAAGCTCAACGCGCTCCGCATGTTCTACGCGTCGCTGGCGCTCCTCATCCCAGCCCTATATCTCGGGTTGGGCCGGGGGGCCGTATATGCCGCGCTCAGCGGCATCCTCTCGCTCGCGTTGGGCGACTCGCTCTACCTCAAGGCGCTCAGGACGGCGGGCGTCTCGCTGGCGGTTCCCGCCGCCTACAGCTACGTGATCTTGGAGCAGTTTGTCGCCGTGTTGCTGGGCGAGCCCCTGAAGGCCGCATACCTGGCGGCGGCCGGCCTGACGGTCGCCGGCGTCTACCTCCTCGTGGCTGGGCACGACAGGGGGAGCCTCGGCGGCGTCCTCTACGCTCTGGGCGCCGCGGCGGCCTGGTCGGCGGGATACGCGGCGGTGAAGGTGGCGGGGGTGGGGGGCCTGAGCCCCATATCCATAGCCTTCGTCCGCGTGGCGGCCGCGCTCCCCGTCCTGGCGTCCCTCGCCGGATCTGGGGCCGTCAGGGGGATGAGGTCCACCTGGAGGACCGCCCTGCCCGCGATAGCGGTGCTGGACCTCGGGGGCGGCTCCGCCCTATTCGCCTACTCGGCCGTCGAGGCGGGCCTCGGCCTTACGGTCATAGTGCTGGGCGTGACGCCCATAGCGTCTCAGCTCATGTCGAGGGCTCTGGGCAGAGAGAGGCCGACGGCGAGGGAGTACTCGGCCGCCGCGTTGATCCTTCTGGCCATAGCCATATCGTTTATATAGCCTGGATCCGGCCCGCCCGTGTTGATCGAGAGGCTTTATAGGGACCTGCCCCGCAACCTCCGCCTGTTCGAGCGGTCTCTCTCCCTGGAGAAGGAGATCTACGGAGATACGTACGTATCATCTAGGGCGGTGGCCGAGGCCCTCCTGTGCCCCAGAGCCGCCGCATTTCGAGCCGCCGAGGAGGAGGTGGAGGTCTTCGCAAGGGCCCTGAGGGACAGGGTCAAATACGCCGCCATGCTGGGCGTAGCCGACGCGGGCTACGTCGACGCTCTGGCCAGGAGGGCGATGCGCGGCGACCGGAACGCCGTTAAGGCTCTGCTGCGCGTGGGCAGGGATCTCGGGCCCGGCGACATATCGGCCGTCCTGCCCAAGCTCAAGGAGGAGTTCGAGGCGGCGAGGAGAGCCGCCGGGAAGGTGATAGTCTCTGCCGCCAGAGGGCCCGTGAGGAGGGCGGCGGCCTACGTGAAATATGCCGAGGTCTACCCGTACGCCGGGATGGGCCATAGATATGGAGACCACGTGTTCTACGCGGTGGCCGGCGTGGGTCCGGACCACGTCTACCTCTTCAGGCTTGCGAGGAGCCGGGATAGAGGCAGGAGGCTCGCGTTGGCAGAGGGCGACGTGGCCGCAGCGGCCTTTAGGAAAAACAACATAAAGCTTCATATATATGTGCCGGAGGAGGCTATATACTCCTTCTCCGAGAGGCCGTCGGACCCCACGCCTAGGTATAGGGCCTTGATCGAAGGCGTATGTAGACCCGGCGCAACCTGCGCGTTCTGCAGATATAGGGAGGTGTGCGAATGCGTCGGAGATATCCCGCGGCGTCGTCACGCCGGCTCACAGAAGCCGTGACGGCCCCTCCCGGCGCGTCGCTGTAAGTCTGGCGGCGGGGCTATTTATCCATTTCCGGCGGCAGGCCGCCGTCCGTGTTGCGGACGAAAAACCTAGCCCCTCAGGGCGGGCGTCAGTCCACCTCCCTTAGGTACCTGAGGAATATATAGCCTGCGGCGGCGACGAATGCGCCGGCTATCGGCATCAGTAGAGCAGGCCCCGCCTCTATCAAGTAGCCGGCCGCGGCGGCGCTGGGCGTGGCGGCCATGCGCATAGATATGCTGGCGAGCGCGGGCGTCGTCGCCTCGCCCCCCTCGGCAGCGGCCCCCGATATGTAGGAGGATCGGGCCGTGCCCCCTATGCCGACCATGGCGTTATAAAGGGCGTAGATCGCGGCGAACGCGGCAGGGTGGGGGATGAGGGGCAGGACGGCCAGGAGGGCGCCTGAGGCGAATCTGCTGGCCGCGGAGGCCTTGACCAGGCCGAGCAGTCTAACGAAGACGTGGGCGAACAGGGCGGATAGAGAGAACGCGGCGTTGCCTATCGCGTATATCACAGCTATTAGCGCCGGCCCCATCCCGAGGTATGTATTCATCCAGAGGGAGAGGAGGGAGTTTGACAGACCGATCCCCACCCCCGCCACCAGCTGGCTTAGGGAATAGGCCAGGACCGTGGCGCCCCTCTTCTTCACTGCCCTGAACGGATTCGCCCGCCGGACGGTCTCGCCGCGGCCTAGGGACAGCAGGACCAGCGCGGCGGCCGTGGAGACGGAGAGGACGAAGAAGAGGGAGGCCTCCCGCAGGGCCGTGAAGGCGACGAGCAGAGACCCGGCGATTCCGCCGGCGGTGGACAGGAGGTTTACAATCCCCAGATCGCGCGTCCTCTCCACCGCGTTTGACGTATGGCGGCGCACCAAGGCCATTATCAGGGGGACGAAGCTGCCCCGCGTAGAGCCGGGGCCCAGCATGCCGACCCCGCCGATCCCCAGGGCGATGCCGACGGCCCAGGGGTTTCTGTACGCCGCTATGGCCACAAGCGCGGACGCGAAGGCGACCTCGCTGACGGCGAGGCCTCTCGCATGCCCTATCACGTCGCCGAGGGCCGCGTAGAGGATGGACGTGCCCAGGGATATGAGGCCGGCCGCGGTGACCACCAGCCCGGCCGCAAGCGCGCTGCCGGTGAGCTCCCTGAGGTACAACGGCACGACGACGGCCAGATAGCCCGTGGCCAAATTCCTCAGGAACCTCTCCAGGCCTATGGCCAAAAGGTACCTCTTCACGCCCGATATGTCGGTACGTTTTAAAAATATTGAGCCGCGCCGGCCAACATATTTATCCTCCGGATGCCGGCGGCTTGTGGACAGTGGGGACGCGGCCGCCGATATCTTCGCCTGCGCGTTGGGCATAGCTCGTAGGTCCTCGACCGCATGAGGTACCTGCTGACGACGGTACAGGGGCTGGAGGACGTCGTCGTGGAGGAGGTGGTCGAGAGGCTCGGGGCGTCGTCGGCGCGTTCGGCCTACATGAGCGGCCGGGTGGTGGTGGAGGCCGACGTGGCTCCCTCCGCTCTGCTCGCGCTCCGCTCCGTGGAGAGGTTCGGCGTTTTCCTAACCTCCGGCGCGTTCTCGGCGCTGGGGGATATAGCGGATGGGGTGAGGGCAGTCCTGCCCGAGGTGCTCTCCTACGTATCGCCCCACGTGACGGCCGGCGTCGCCTGCGAGAGGGCTGGGTCGCATCCGTTCACCTCCAGGGATGTGGAGTCGGCGGTGGGGTCCCTGCTGAAGGAGGCCGGGGTCGCCATCAGCCTGGTGGACCCCGACATCGAGCTCAACGTGGACGTGATAGGAGACGCCTACTACGTCTGGCTGACCTCGGCGAGGAGGTCCCTCAAGGATAGGCCCTACCGTAGGTATCAGCACTACGCGTCCCTCAACCCGGTGGTGGCCTACGCCATGGCCAGGCTGGCGCGGCTGAGGGACGGCGAGACGTTGTGCGACTTGACCTGCGGAGGGGGGACCATATGCCTGGAGGCCTCGTCGGTAGCCCGCGTCAGATGCATCTGCGTCGACGTGGCGCTAAGGCACGTCAAAGGCGCCCTCGAGAACCTCTCGGCGGCTGGCGCCGACGCGGACGTCCTGTGGTTCGACTCCACTAAGCTCCACAGGGCGCTCCGCCCGGTCTGCGACGCCTTCATCTTCAATCCCCCCTACGGCGTCCGCATCCCCGCCGATATCCACAAGCTCTATAGGGGGCTGGTGAGGACGATGGAGCTCCTGGCGAGGCCGGGGGCCCGGCTGGCGGTCGTGACCCCCAGGTGGCGGGCCTTCCTCAGGTATTTCCGCGGCGAGATCCTGGAGAGGCGGGTTATATACCAAGGAGGCATCTACAGCTCCATAATACTGGGAAGAGTTAAATAGGGGCCCGGCCGCCGTGGCGTGCTGGCGCTGGCGGCCTTCCTGGCGGCTGTGGCGCTGGTCGTCTGGGGCACCTTGACGAGGAGGCTGGACGTGTCGATAACTCTGCCGCTGGGCGCTGTCCTCTACGGGGCGCTGGCCCTCGGCCCCTCGGCTGGCCGGGCCGCGCTGGCTGCGTTCAACTACTCCATGTTCGAGGTCCTCGCGTCGCTGGTGTTGGCCATGGCGCTCGGCTATCTGATGAGGTCCAGGAGGGAGGCGATAGCCAGCGGGCTGACTGCCGTTGGGCCTAGATTTGCGGCGTTCGCGATTCCGGCCGCAATAGGCCTCCTCCCCATGCCCGGCGGCGCCTACGTATCGGCCGTCGTCGCGGATCCCCTCTACAGATATATGGGTCTGGAGAGCGACGAAAGGACGTTCCTGAACTACTGGATGCGCCATATATGGGTGCCCGTGTGGCCCCTATTCCAGGGCGTGTTGATAACGTCGGCAGTCCTCTCCGAGCCCGTGACGAGGGTCGTATCGTGGTCTTGGCCAGCCAGCGTCGCGGCAGTCGCCGCCGGCGTTGCCATCGGCGCCCCCCGCGTGAGGCGGACGCAGATGGGCGGAAGGCTGAGAGATGCGGCGGCGCTCTGGCCTCTCGCGGCAGTCGCCGCGTTGTCGTTCCTCTTGCCCATATATGCCGCCGTCGCCGTCACCCTCGCCGCGTTCACGCTGGCGTACAGAACGCCCGCGCGGGATGTGGCCGCCGCCTTCAGATATGCGCTGACGCCGCGGATAATCGCCATAATAATATCCTCCCTCGTCTTCTCCGAGTACATCAGGGAGAGCGGCTTTGGGCAAGCCCTCGCGGGTTATCTAGGCGGGGCCGCTCTGTTGGCGGTCTTCGCGGTGCCTCTGCTCATTGGGATAGCCACCGGCCTGGAGTTCACCTTCGCCGGGCTTGCGTTTCCCCCGCTGAGCCCGTTGCTCCACGGCTATAACCTATCCCTTGCGTTTATGGGGGGCTTCCTGGGGGTCATGTTGAGCCCGGCCCACAGCTGCTTGGTGCTGACGCTCGACTACTACAAATCGGACGCGCGCAAGGTCTACGGACTTCTGGCGAGGGCCGCTGCCGTCGCGGCCGCGGTCGCCGCATCGCTGTACGCGGCGTTGGCCCCATTCTGAGAAAAGATTATATACACATGCCCGGATGCGTGCGGTGGGGAAATATGTAGCCGATATCTCCGTCATCCTGGACGGCTCGCTTAAGGAGGCCGTCATCTCCGGCAACATCAGGGGGACCCTCTTCCTCCTGGAGGAGGCCGTCGACTACCTGGAGCGGCTCGCCAGGCAAGGCGACGGCGTCGGGCTGGTGGGGGTCGAGGAGCTCAAGGACCTCAGGACCTCCCTGGAGAAGCTGGGGCTGTCGGAGCTGGTCCGCGTCGAGTACGTCCAGGCCGGGCGCCGCCAGGCCGAGCCGGAGGAGATGCCCTCCCTGGTCAGGAAGTTCGCGAGGGAGAACGGCGCCGTGGTGGTGACCAGCGACCCCTTCCTCAGGGACTCGGCCGCGGTTATGGGCTTGGACGTGATGTATCTGGGGCGGGAGCGGGGTCCGCTTCAGATCGAGCGCTTCTTCGAGAGGGACATAATGTCGGTGCACCTCAAGGAGGGGGCGCCGCCGCAAGCCAAGGCGGGGAGACCCGGCAGCTGGCGTCTCGTCAAGCTCTCGGACGAGCCCATGTCGCGGGGGCAGCTGGAGTCCATCGTGCGCGAGCTCATCTCGGAGGCCGCCAAGGGCGGCGGAGGCACCAAGCTGGAGATAAGGAGGCCCCACTCCCTCATAGTGCAGCACAAGGATCTGCGCATAGTGGTCGCCTTTCCGCCCGTCTCGGACGGCCTGGAGATCACCGCCGTCAAGCCTCTGGTTAGGAGGTCCCTGGAGGACTACAACCTCGACCCCAAGGTGGTGGAGCGTCTGGAGAAGAGCGCAGAGGGTATACTCATATCGGGCCCGCCGGGCGCCGGCAAGACCACCTTCGCGCAAGCCCTCGCCGAGTTCTATCTGTCCAAGGGCAAGATCGTGAAGACCGTGGAGTCGCCTAGGGAGATGATCCTAAGCAGATCCATCACCCAGCTCTCCAAGAACTACGCCACCTCGGAGGAGATCCACGACCTCCTCCTCTTGTCGAGGCCCGACTACACCATATTCGATGAGATGAGGGACACGGCCGACTTCCAGCTGTACGTGGACCTCCGCCTGGCCGGCGTGGGGATGGTCGGCGTGGTCCACTCGACGTCGCCCATAGACGCCGTGCAGAGGTTCGTGAGGAGGGTAGAGCTCGGCATGATACCGTCTATAATAGACACCGTGATCTACATGAAGGACGGAGAGGTCAAGAAGGTCTACTCCCTCTCCATGACCGTCAAGGTGCCGGCGGGCATGAGGGAGGAGGACCTCTCCAGGCCGGTGGTCGTGGTCAAGGACTTCCTGACGGGCGAGCCTGAATATGAAATCTACGTATTCGGCGAGGAGACGTTCGTGGTGCCGTTGAGGCGCGGCGAGGGGAGGGCTCCCAGCAAGAAGTTGCTGTCGGCGGTGGTGTCGGCGCTCAAGCGCTACGTGCCGCCGCAGGAGATAAGGGTTGAGGAGGTCGACGGCGTGGTGGTGGTCAAGGTGCCCGAGGAGTACCTGGCTGTGGTGGCGTCCCGCGGCGCCGGCAAGCTCGACCGTCTGAGGAGAAGGTTTTCGGTGGACTTCAGAGTCGAGCCTCTGTGAGGCGGGCTTGTATGATCGAAACCAATATATAATACCCCGCACTCCCCCATGTGGCCGCCGACCAGTATTATCAATACTACGAGGAGAGGACCCCCACGGGCGTCTGGTATATCGATCAGCTCCTCGGGGGCGGCTTCAAGAGGGGCGAGATCTACCTGATAGCCGGCGAGGCGGGTCAGGGCAAGACCATCTTCAGCCTTCAATTCCTCAAGACAGGCGCCGAGCTTTACGACGAGCCCGGCCTCTATATCACTGTGGATGAACCCTCCGAGGATGTCAAGAGGGGGGTCAAGTCCTCCTTGGGCTGGGACCTCGACGCGTTCGAGGAGCAGCAGAAGCTCATCTTCGTGGATCTCAGGACCCACTTCAAGGCCTATTCCCAAAGCGAGAAGGTCGTGGCGGACCCGCGGGAGATAGCGAAGGTCATCATGGACAACGTGAAGAAGTTCGGCATCAGGAGGCTCGTGGTGGATCCCATAGCGCCTCTTTTGATAACTTCCCACACGGACGTCCTCTGGGTCAGGGAATACATGAGGGAGCTGGTGTTCCAGCTCAGGAGGCTCAGGGACGTCACGACGGTCATGACCTCCGAGATCCCCACCGGCGAGAACAAGATAAGCAGATTCGGCGTGGAGGAGTATCTGGCCGGCGGAGTCATCAAGCTGGAGCTACAGGAGTATAGGGGCTTCGTCTTCAGGGTTATGTTCATAAGGAAGATGCGGTGGACGGCCGTAAGGCCCCAGAAGCTCGTCTTCGAGATATATCCCCAGTACGGCATCTACGTCATAGACCGCCTGGAGAACTTCATGAAGTCCATAGACCGGTTCTACTTGGACGTAACGCAGCAATACGGACAACAGGAATACCAGCAGTACGCCCTCGCCAAATAGCCGGGACGCGGACCGCCCGCCGACGGGGCCTACAGACCCACGCCCGGCCGGAGGACGCCAGACGCCGAGGATCCGATTTATATCGTCGCGGCGCGATCGAACACGGCGCTGTCTGCAGACTGAAACAGTATAGCCCATGGCGCCGGGGGTGGGATTTCTGGGCGGCTCGGCCTGAACCCACGCCCCCTTGCGGGGACGGACTCTCCGCCGCGCGATAGCAGGCCCGCGCCTTGGACCAGCTCGGCCACCCCGGCTGGGCCACGCCAGCGCCGAGGTATTTAACGTTTTCTCCGCCGGCTTGCGTCGAAGCCGGACGTCGCCTCTCAGCGACGGCATCCAGGGGCGCGGATCGGCCTCTGCCGCCACAGGATAAAAACTTTCGCCAACCCCCACTGAGCCTCCCGTGAGCTGACTCTATTTAAATTCTGGAGATAATCTTCCCGTGTTCGGTCTCGCTTTTTCCCCTAATGGCCTGGCCTCTGCCGAGGTATGAAGATAGGGTACGTGATAGCTGGCTCGACCCCCACGGAGTTTCTTGCGACCCTAGACCCCGAGCGGCCCATAAGGCTGTACGAATACGTGGCTGTGGACAGCGTGGAGATCCCGCCCGACGTGGAGGAGGCGGTCCAGGTTAGGCTTGTGGGCCAGATAGTTAAGATGATCCGGGACCCCTACCAGCTCAAGAGGGACATCCCTCTCTACAACGTGGTGGAGGGGGTTTCCCACGACCTGCTGGAGGTCCAGATCGCCAAGGTCAAGATCTTGGGCTATTTCTGGAACGGCGAGATACATATGCCGAAACTGCCGCCGCGGATCGGCGCCCCGGTCTATCTGGCCCGGGACGACGAGGTGGCCGAGCTCTACGGCTCCGGCGAGCTCTGCGTCGGGCGCCTCTCGGCGAGGCCTCTCGACATCTGCCTCGACGTCGAGGGGCTGAGGCGGCACGTGGCGGTCATAGCCGCCACGGGTAGCGGCAAGACGTGGTTCTCCGTGGTGCTGATAGAGGAGCTCCTCAAGAGGGGCGCCTCAGTGGTCGTCCTGGATCCCCACGGCGAGTACGTGGCCGCTAGAGACACGGCGCAACGGCTCGGCGGCGTCGGCGCCTTGACCGTCAAGGTGTCCGGCCACCACGCCGGCGACGTCATGTACAGAATAGGCGTGCTCGACATGGATCCCGACGACCTGGCCGACGCGGCCGGGGTTCCGCCTAAGGCCACCAAGATAAGGTACTCCATATACCTCGCCCACGCGCTCGCCAAGGCCGCCTACGAGGCCGGCGCGAGGAGGATGGGGCCTAGAGGCCTCGCCGCCATACTCTCGGCGGCTCTGCGCGGCGACCAGAACCTGAGGAGGTCGTTGAAGCAGTGGGGAGTCGACGGCGAGAAGATCGACGAGAAGGTAAACGAGCTGGCGGAGCTGGCCAAGAAGGACCAGCACTCTATCTTCAGCGCGGCGGCCTACCTGAGGAGGCTCGCGAGGCTCGGCGTCTTTGCCGCCAAGACCACGCCGCTGGGCAAAATAATGGCCGACCTCACGGTGGTGAACCTCGCGGGCGTTGGCGACGAGATCCAGGACTACGTCGCGTGGCACATGTTGACGCGGATCTTCAGGGCCAGGGTGAGGCACGTGAGGGGTCTGCCGGGCGTGAAGCTCGAGAAGCCCGTGGTCGTCGTGGTCGAGGAGGCCCATAGGTTCGCCCCGCCCAAATCGGCCAGGAGGACTAGGTCCTACGAGGCGGTCTCGCGGATAGCCGCCGAGGGCAGAAAATTCGGCGTCTACCTCGTGGTGGTGACCCAGAGGCCCTCCAGGGTCGACCCCGACGTGATGAGCCAGATGCAGTCCCAAGTGATCATGAGGATCGTCAACCCGAAGGACCAAGAGGCGGTGAGGGACAGCAGCGAGCAATTGGCGCAGGACTATCTGGACAACCTCCCGGGCCTCGACAGAGGAGAGGCGGTCGTGCTGGGGCCCATCGTCAAGCTGCCCGCCGTGATTAGGCTTAGGGACAGGCTGCTGGACTACGGCGGCGCCGACATATCTCTGGTCGAGGCCTGGCGCAGACAGGATGTCGACGTAGCTACAATCTGGACGCGGATATTCAGATCTCCGCCGCCCCCTTCGGCGGCGCTTGCGGCGTCCAGAATATCGGTGAAGTCCGCGGAGCAAGACGGCGGCGTGTGGAAGGCCGTTACCTCAGACGGCGCGCACGTGGAGCTCTCCATAGAGTCAGGCTACGCCAAGTGCAGTCTCTGCGGCTCCTCCGGCTGCGCCCACGTCTATAGGGTCCTCTCCGAGGTGGTCAAGGTGAGGAGGGCGGCATGAAGATAGCCCACATAAGCGACGCCCACCTGGGCCGACAGCAGTACCACCTGCCCGAGAGGGAGGAGGACTACTTCCAGGCCTTCGCCGAGGCCCTCAGACTGGCCAAGGGCGCAGACGCCGTGGTGATCACGGGCGACCTCATGGACACGAGGAGGCCCTCCACGAGAACCCTCCTGAGGCTTCTCGACATACTCGGCGAGTCCGGCCTCGCGGTATACGCCGTCGGGGGCAACCACGACTACAGCCACCTGAGGCCCGAGGAGACGCCGCTCCGCATATTGGACAAAGTAGGCGCCGTGAGGCTGCTCTGCTTCCAGGAGGCCGATCTGGGGGGCGTCTGGCTCTACGGGGCCTGCGCCACCCCGAGGTCCAGGGCTGAGGAATACAGGGAGAGGGTGCTCTCGGCGAGGCCCGGCTCGGTCCTGGCCATACATCAAGCCATCGAGGGCGTCAAGGCGAGGTACCCCTCGGCCGTGGACGAATACACCATGCCGTCAGCCGTCTTCTCCGGCGTCAAGGCGTTGCACATAGCCGCCGGCCACGTGCACGACCACGGGGTCAGACATCCGATAGGCGCGCTCTGGGCCGGCTCGCTCGAGATATGGGACTCCGCAGAGTTCGAGACCTGGGACTGGAGGAGGGGCAGATGGGACCTCTACCAGGAGGCGGCCCCGAAGGGCTTCTACGTCATAGACGTCGCGGGCCGGTCGGCCTCCGCCAGGGAGGTGTTGCTGAGGCCTAGGCGCAGGATGGTCAAGCTGAGGATATTCCTGGAGGAGGAGAAAGACGTCGAGGCGGCTCTGGAGGAGGCCTCGGCGAGGTTCGACGCGCCCGGCGCCGTGGTGAAGGTGGAGCTCTACGGCGAGTTGCGGGACGACTTGAGGCCGTCGCGCCACGCGGCGGCGTTCTCCCGGGCCCTGTACGTGGACGTGGTGGATAGGACCAGGAAGCCCGGCCGCGCCGTGGTTAGGGTCGGCTCGGCCTACGAGACCATAGAGCGGCTTCTGCGGGAGAGGCTAGGGGCCGGGGCAGACGCCGTGGTGAAGGCTCTGGCGTACGCGAGGGATGGGGACCGAGCCGCCGCGAGGAAGGTGCTGGAGGAGTGGCTCTATGCTGAGGTCGATCGAGCTTAGGAACTTCAAGGCGCACGAGGAGCTGGCGGCGGACTTCGTGGAGGGCGTCAACTTCATATACGGCCCCAACGGCGCGGGCAAGAGCAGCCTCCTCGAGGCTATCGCCGTGGCCCTCTACGGCTCCAAGTGGATCCAGAAGGTCAAGGCGCGATGGGCCGATCTGGTCAGGCGGGGGGCCGCCGAGGCCTCGATCCAGCTGGCCTTCGTGGGGATCGACGGCGTGGAGTACGTCGTGGCGCGGAGGTTCGGGCAGTCCGGCTCCATATCCTCCGGCACCTATCTGCTCGCCGACGGGAAGCCGGCCGCCAGAGGGGACCAGGACGTCACGGCGGCTGTAGCCAAGGCCCTAGGGCTGGGCGTCGAGGAGTTCGCCAACCTGGCCTACATAAGGCAGGGGGAGCTTAGGAGGATACTGGCGGAGCCCGACTACATAGACAGGCTGTTTCGCCTCGACGAGTTCGACTGGCTGGACGAGGTATTGAGGGACGTCCTGTCCGACGTGTCCAGAAGGAGGGAGAGGGCCTCCGGCAGGCTGGAGGAGCTGGGGAGGAGGGCCGAGGATCTGTCCAAGAGGGCGGTTGAGCTCGAGGCGCAGTCGGCGGAGGCGAGGAGGGAGGCGGAGGGCCTGGCCCAGTACTTCCAGCTCTACAAGAAGGCCGAGGAGGAGCTCGGCGGCTTGAGGGAGCGCGCGGCCGCCCTGGAGCAGGAGGCCAAATCCCTCAAGTCCCTCGTGGAGCGGCTCGAGGAGGAGCTCGTGGAGCTCGACGTGGAGCTGGACAGGAAGTCTGAGGAGTTGAAGGAGCTGGAGAGGCTCGAGGGGGAGCTGGCCTCGTTGCCCCGGCCGGACCCCGCCGTGGAGGCCAGATACTACGAGGCCAAGAGGGTGGTCGACCTGCTGGCCGCCGCCGATCTGAAGAGGGCCAGGTCGTTCAGGCCGGAGGAGCTGGAGGCGGCCCGCAGAGAGGTGGAGGAGCTGAAGGCCAGGAGGGCCGACGTTCTGGCTAAGCTCGGGCTCGCCAGGGAGGTCCTGAAGGTGGCCGGCAGAGCATCCGGCGGGAGGTGCCCCGTCTGCGGAGGCCCGCTCACCGAGGAGACCGTCAGGAGGCATGAGGAGGAGGCCAAGGCGCTCGAGGAGGAGCTCAGGAGGGTCGAGGCGAGGATCTACGAGGCCGAGTCGGCGGTGAGGAGGCTCGAGAGGGATAGAGAGGAGTATCTCAAGGTCAAGGACTACCTGTCGGTGGACTTGGCCGAGGCCAGGCGGAGGCTGGAGGAGCTCAAGAGGCTCTACGAGGCGCAGAGAGACCTCGAGAGGAGGAGGGCCGAGATCTCGGCGAGGCTGGCCGCCAGGGATAGGATCGAGCGCGAGCTGAGGGGGCTCGAGGCCAGGAGGGCCGAGGTCGAGAGGAGACTCGGCGAGGCCAGGCGGAGGCTGGAGGAGGTAGAGGGCCAGCTCTCCGCCTTGAGGCCCAGGCTGGCTGAGCTGGGCAAGTCCTACGAGGAGCTGAGGGCCAAGGCGGAGGCGTACCTAAAGGCGGCGTCGAGGGCGGAGGAGCTCGCGAGGCAGCTGGGCTCCGTCAAGGCGGAGCTCGAGCGGGTCTCCAAGGAGCTCGAGGCAGCCAGGGCCGAGGCCGAGAGGCACGGGAGGGCCGAGGAGAGGGGGAAGGCCGCAAGATCCGCGTTGAGGGACGTCAAGCCTGTGGCGAGACGCATATTGATAGAGTCGGTCAACGCCGAGCTCAACGGGGTTTTCCTCAAGCTTAGACACAATGAGTCCCTCCGCTCCGCGGAGCTTGCCCAGATAGACGACAGGTACTACGTCGTCGTGTCGAGATCCGACGGGCAGAGGTTCCGCCACACCGAGCTCTCGCTCGGCGAGGCCAACCTGGCCGCCCTCGCGCTTAGGGTCGCGCTTGCGAGGGCCCTGCTGGGAAGGCCGCCGTTCTTAATACTCGACGAGCCCACGGAACATCTAGACGAAACCCACAGGAGGAGGATAGTGGAGCTCGTCAGGGATCTCGCCATAGACGTCAAGACGGTCCTCGTGACCTCGCACCTAGGCGAGTTCGAGGAGGTCGCCGACAGGCGCATAGACCTCTGACCGCGCAAGGCCTCCCACCTCCTCTCGCCCCAGGGGCTCCTTTAGGGTAGCTCATCGGCGCCCTCCTGCGGCCGAGCTCATGGAGCCGCCTAGGCCGGCACCACAGCCGTACGAGCACATGGGGGCTGAAGATGCGCCGAAAACAGGCCTAAGGGCCCCCTATCCACCAGGGGCGAGGCCTTTGAAGGCCCTGTAGCTAAGGGCGCCCCACCGTTGCGGAGGAGGCGAGGCGGGCCCCGCTGGAGCATCCGAAGACACTTGTCGAGGTGCTGACCGCCGGACCCCAGATAATGCGGTTGTTGAACGCCATAGCTACGCCAGACCGCCCATTGCGGCCGTCCCAGGCCGGTGGTCGCGGAGGCTTAGGGGCATGCTAAAGCGTTGTCTAAGCCTTCGTGTATTACATAGCGTCTGCACCTCCGCAAAGGGAGCTGTGTCCCATCTGAGGCCCTTGCCACGTGATTCTGATTAGACCTCCTCCCAGCTCCAGGGGCGTGGACTCGGCGGAGAAGCCGCGTCGGTTATGGCCCTGCCGCGGACTGTCGAGACATTCCTTTGCTATTAACTATTTAAAGGGATTCCGCACCTCTTCGTCATGAGCTTCGGCAGGCCGCCCAACGGCGTCTACTTCCTCAAGACCGGAGTGGAGCTGAGGGCCTTCATCAACTTGCTTAGGAAGTTCAGGGGATACGCCACGACGCTCATAACGCTCTACATCAACGGCGAGAGGCCGATGCCGGACGTCCTGGCTCTGCTGAGGAGCGAGTGGTCGACCGCCTCCAACATAAAGGACAAGACCACGCGGACGCACGTGCAGGACACCCTCGAGAGGATCGTCAACAACTTGAAGGGGGAGGCCAAGGCGCCTGAGAACGGCATGGCCGTGTTCGCCGGGTTCCACATGATCAACCCCGGCAACTACGAGTGGGTGTACTACGTCGTCGTGCCGCCGCAGCCCGTCTACACCTTCAAGTACATATGCGACACGGCGTTCCACACGGAGCTCCTCGAGGACATGATAAAATCGAGCGTGGCCTACGGCATAATAGTCGTCGAGAGGGGGGAGGCGGTGCTGGCGGTGCTGAGGGGCGGCCAGTACGAGGTGCTCAAGACCGTCCAGTTCTTCGTCCCCGGGAAGCACAGCGCCGGCGGCCAGTCGGCCAACCGCTACAAGCGACAGACGGAGCATCTGGCCGAGGTGTTCTACAAGCTGGTGGCGGAGGAGGCCAACAGGGCCTTTCTCTCCATGCCAGGCCTCAAGGGCCTGATCGTGGCGGGGCCCGGCCCGACCAAGGAGGACTTCCTGGAGGAGGGGGGGCTCGACTACCGGCTACGCGACAAGGTGCTGGCCGTGGTCTCGGCCTGTTGCGCCAACGAGTACGGCGTCAAGGAGGCCATTATGAACTCGCAGGAGCAGCTGAAGGAGACAGAGTACGTCAAGGCCAAGGAGCTCATGGACAGGGTGATGTACTATGCGGTGAAGAAGAGCGAGTACATGGTCTACGGCAAGGAGAACGTCGTCAGGGCTATGGACATGGGCATAGCTGAGGTCGTCGTCGTGGCCGAGGAGCTCGGGGAGGACGAGGTGCTCGACATAGTCATGAGGGGCGACTCGAAGGGGGTGAAGGTCGAGATCGTGCCGAAGGGCGTGGAGGAGGGGAAAACCCTAGTGCAAGCCTTCGGCGGGTACGTGGCCCTCCTCAACACGCCGGCCTGGGTCCTCGAACAGCAGACCGTCGCCGCCCGCTGAGCCCGCCGGAGGGGGCTGAGAGGGGGCGCCTGCCCGCGAGGCGGCCCTATACGCAGACATCTCGGCCACGTATTCGGCCGACAGCACGGCTAGGCCTACGTACTCGACCGGCGGAAGGAGGGACAGCACGTAGCCTACGGCGAACAGGGCGAGCGCCACTCTGAACAGGCCGAGGGATGTGCGCCTGTGGAGATCCCTCAGGGTGAGGGCCTTGGCCGCGGCCAGGAGGAGCTCGAGCGCGAGGACCACCGCGACGATGCCCAGCAGGGCGGGCTCGCGGCCTATGGCGACGTACAGCGCGGCCGGGCTCGCCAGGGCGCGGACGGCAAGGGCCGGACGGCCGGCGAGGTAGGCCGCCACCGACGCGGCGAATATCAGAGCCACGGCGACCAGCGCCACGGGCCCCCACGCCAGCCACCAAGCCCACTTGAAGCCGAGCCTGTGGAGCGCCCTATACCCCCTGAAGATGTAGAGGAAGAACACGGCGATGAGCCCAACGGCCAGGACGGCGAGGGCGGCGGAGGCGGCGAGCAACGCGGATCTCGGCCCCAGGAGCCCTACGGCGAGCACGACGAGGCCCACTAGAATCAACGCCAGTTGGTACAGGAACCCTCTGTAGAGAACCTCCATGGCCTCTCTGAAGTCCACGAGGCCGGAAACGCCGACATTAATAAATATTCAGCGGAGACGGCCCATGGGCTCCGCCAGGCCCGACGCGGCCGAGGTCCCCGTCGAAGCGCCCGAGGGCCTCCACGCCCTCTTCCTGAGGGGCCGCTTCCCCGAGGAGCTCAACGTGGAGCTCTTCGGCGGCTGGGGCAGGCTCGCCGTCGTCAAGATCTTCAGGGGGCGGCCGCCCCACTACGCCCCCTGGGCGGAGCTGTTCGGCGCGTCGCCGCATCTCTACGGATCGCCGGCCGAGCTCGCCATATTTAGATGGATACACCGCGCGCTGCCCTCAGGCTCCAACCTCTACGCCGAATACGTCGGAGACGCCGAGACGGAGAGGCAGCTGAGATCCGGCGTCCCGCCCCCAGCGACTAGGCTGGGCGCAGTGCTTCTGAGGTCCGGCTTCCTGGCCACGGCGGATATGTACTTCCCTGAGGGCGGCAGAGAGGGCGGGCAGAAGATCAGAGCGGTCAGGCTCTAGGGCCAGTCGGCGTGCCTACCCCGAGGAGTCCTCTGGCCCGATGGCGCGAGGCGCCGTCCCGGCCCATCCTCCGTAGGGCTCGGGCGGCCGGTCGGAATCGGCCTACCCCACGTCTCAGCCGGCGTCCAGCTCCCTCACGTGCTCGTCGGGGAGCTTCCAGCCGTAGGCGCCGGCGAACTCGAGGACGCCCTCGGGCCTGGTGGTCCTCGGTATGGGCACCACAGCCGGCTTGTCCATGAGCCAGCGCAGAGCCACCTGGACGGGCGTCCTTCCGAGCCTCTCGGCTATGCGCCGTATCCTGTAGTTCTCGACGACCGCGCCTCTGGCCAGAGGGCTGGCGGCCAGGTAGAGCAAGCCCTCGCGTTGGGCGTAGGGCAGGACCCCATGCTCGTCGAGCCTGTTGATGTAGCTATAGACATTCTCCAACGCCGCCAGGTCGTATTTCTTGGCGCATTTCCTCGCCCGCTCGGCCGTATCCACATCGACGTTGCTGAGACCCCAGAACCTTATGACGCCCCTATCGATCAGCTCCTCGAAGGCCCTCACGGCCCTACATATGTCGGGGAGCGGGCCGTGCGGCATATATACATCGATGTAGGTGCCGAGCCTCCTCGCGCTCGCCTTAGCCGCCAGCGTTATCTTCTCCACGTCGTCCGGCCAGAACTTGGTGATGACTATTACCTTATCCCTATCCTCCCTCGCGAAGGTCGAGAGGGCCCTCCCCACCAGCTCCTCGGCGTGGCCCCCGCCGTATATCTCCGACGTGTCTATAACAAAAATGCCGTTGGCCAAGGCGTTGGCGAGGACCGCGAGATGCCGCTCGTCCCTCGACGTGTCGGCCCGCCAGAGGTCGCCGCCGAGGCCGGAGGTCCCTAGGCCCAACGCCGAGACGCACCCCACCGCCTTGAAACACTTCTTCTCCATGTATCCCATCTGCCGTTGATTTAATAAGATTCCCAGCCCAGATCCAGGGCCGGCCTCCGCCGAGGGAGAGGCGCGGTGGAGGTCGGGGGCCGAAACGTAAATAAATAGATGCCGTGTCTGGCATGGTCAAGGTGGTCAAGAGGGACGGGAGAGAGGAGGAGTTCGTCCCCGAGAAGATAGTGGTCAGCGTGTTGAAGGCCGGCGCGCCTCTGGACGTGGCGAGGAGGATAGCCAGGAAGGTGGAATGCGCCGTCTCCGACAGCGAGACCGTCACGGCCAGGGACATAGCCAAGGTGATCCTCGCCGAGCTCAAGAAGGCCAACGAGGAGTGGTACAGAAACTGGGTGATCTTCGACAAGGCGGTGAAGCGGAGACATACCGACAAGGAGCTCCAAATCTAGCCTTTTCTGGCCTTATACGGCTCCGGCCGGGCGCCCGTTGGGTAGGCGCCGAAGACGCCGGGAAAAACGGCTATTTCTGTAGGAGCCTCTTCAGCACGTAGGGCAGTATCCCGCCGTGCTTTATGTACTCGACCTCGGCCCAGGTATAGACCGCGGCCTTCGCCTTGACCTCGTCCACACGCCTGTCCCTTCTGTGTATCCTCAGGGTGACCTCCTTGCCGGGCGCCAGATCCTCGAGGCCCAGCACGTCCACGGTCTCAGACCCGTCCATACCCAGGCTGTCGGCCGTCACGCCGGGCGGAAGCTGTATGGGCACTATCCCGACCATGGTGAGGTTGGAGCGGTGTATCCTCTCGAAGCTCTCGGCTATCACGGCCTTTATGCCCAGGAGCTTCGGCCCCTTGGCCGCCCAGTCCCTGCTCGAGCCGGCGCCGTAGGTCTTCCCGGCGAGCACCACTAGCGGCGTGCCCTCCTGTCTGTACCTCTCGGCCGCCTCGAAGACGGTGGTCTTGATCCCCTCGGGGTATTTGATGGTGTACCCGCCCTCGAGGCCCCCGCCCATCTTGTTGGTGTAGCCCTTGCTCCAGAACGTGCCTCTGACCATCACCATCCAGTTGCCCCTCCTGGCGCCGAATGTGTTGAAGTCCTTGGGCTGCACGCCCATGGACTCCAGGAACTTGCCGGCGGGGCTGTCCCTGGGTATCGAGCCGGCGGGCGATATGTGGTCCGTGGTTATGCTGTCGCCCAGTATCAAGAGGGGCCTTGCGTTAACTATATCTCCGGAGATCGGCCTCCCCTCGAAGAGAGGCGACGGCTGTATGTACGTGTCGTCGGGCCTCCACGGGTAGAGGTCGCCCGAAGGCGCCTTGAGCTCGCCCCACTCTGGGACCAGCTCACCCGCCTTGGAGTACTTCTCGACGTATACCTTCGGGTCCATGGCTCTGGACACGGCGTCGTTGACCTCCTCGGGCGAGGGCCATATGTCCCTCAGATAGACGGGCCTCCCGTCCCTGCCGTGCCCGAGGGGCTCCCTGGAGAGGTCCTTCAGCACCGTGCCGGCCAGCGCGTAGGCCACCACCAGCGGGGGCGAGGCCAGATAGGCCGCCTTGACGTCCGGATGTACCCTCCCCTCGAAGTTGCGGTTGCCCGACAGAACGGCGGCGGGCATCACGTCGCCCTCCCTAATCGCCTTGGCCACGGGCTCGGGCAACGGGCCCGAGTTGCCTATACAGGTGGTGCAGCCGTACGCCACCACGTGGAAGCCCAGCCTCTCGAGATGCTGCAGGAGGCCGGCGCGCCTCAAGATCTCCTCGACGGCGCGGGAGCCCGGCGCGAAGCTGGTCTTGACGTAGGGCGGCACCTCCAGCCCGGCCTCCACGGCCTTCTTGGCCAGGAGGCCCGCCGCCGCGAGCAGATAGGGATTTGAGGTGTTTGTGCAGCTGGTGATGGCCGCTATGGCGACGTCGCCGTCGCCGAACTCCACCCTCCTCCCGCCTATCTCCACCTCCACGGCCCTCCTCTTCTCCCGCCTCTTCCTCTGGACCAGGAACTCCAGAAAGCTCTTGGGCACGTCGGCCAGGCCGCGCCTCTGCCACGGGAGGGTCGGGCCGGCCGCCGACGGCTCGACCGCTGAGAGGTCGAAGTCCACGACCTGGCTGTACTCGGCCCCCTCGACGCCGCCGAAGACCCCCTGCTCCTCGTAGTACCTCTTCACGAGGGCCGCGAGGTCCTCGGGCCTGCCTGTCGCCGCGAGGTAGTCTAGGGTGTTGCCGTCGACGGGGAACAGGCCGGTCGTGGAGCCGTATTCGGGCGCCATGTTGGCTACGGTGGCCCTATCGGGGACGGACAGCTTGTGTACCCCCTCGCCGAAGAACTCGACGAAGGCGTCCACGACGTTGACCTTCCTCAAGGCCTCGGTGACCGCGAGGACTATGTCGGTGGCGGTGACGCCGGGCTTGGGCTCGCCGTAGAGCCTCACGCCCACGACCCTCGGCACCTTTATGGTTATGGGCTCGCCCAACATGGCGGCCTCGGCCTCCACCCCCCCGACTCCCCAGCCGACGACCCCCAGCCCGTTTATCATGGTCGTGTGGCTGTCCATGCCCACCAACGTCTCGAAGAAGGCTGAGTCGCCCTCGGTCCAGACGACCCTGGCCAAGTACTCCAGATTCACCTGGTGGATTATGCCGGTCCCCGGCGGGAAGACGCGGAAGTTCCTGAAGGCGCTTTGGGCCCACTTGAGGAAGACGTACCGCTCCCTATTCCTCTCTATCTCCAGGCGGATGTTCATGGACAGGGCCTGCGGAGAGGCCCAGTGGTCCACCTGCACCGAGTGGTCCACGATCAGGTCGACGGGGACCCGCGGGTTTATCAGCTTGGGGTCCGCCCCCGACTTGACCGCTATATCCCTCATGGTGGCGAGATCCACGACGGCCGGCACGCCGGTGTAGTCCTGCATCACGACTCTGGTCACCTTGAGCGCCACCTCGCCCGCGGGGTTCTTGGGGTTCCAGCGGGCCAGAGCCTCGAGATGCTCCATGTTTATATCCCTCCCGTCGAAATTGCGGAGGACGTTCTCCAGGAGGACCCTTATGCTGTAGGGAAGCCTCTCCACGTCGTAGCCCTCCGCCTCGAGGGCCTTCACCCTATAGATCTTATACGACCTGCCGCCGACGGATAGCTTGGCCTCGGCCCTTGTATACGGCATAGGATAGACTCTAGACGTAATATATAACTCATACCTTCTCCATCTGCCCTCTTGACGGCTCGACAAAGAGAGAACGACGAGCCTCGCCGTAGGGCAGTGGATCGGTGTCGGCGATCGACCCGACCGCGTGTTCCTAGCAATCGCTTCGGCTATCGCGAGCGCCTACAGAAGTTCGGCCAGTAATTGATAATATCTTGGAATCTATTTAATTAAGTCCATATTCATATCGATTGATTTATAACTATGGGTCGACGACCCTATCGACATCACGTCTACATACTTGGCGTAATCTGCTATATTTTTCTCATCGACATTGCCCGACGCCTCGAGGACGGCCCTCTTCCTCAAGCCTCTACTCATCAACTCCCCATGTACTTTGGCCGCATCGCTTGGGCCCATGTTGTCCAGCATCACTATGTCGGCGCCGAGCTCGGCGGCCTTTACGGCATCCTCCACGTTCTCAACCTCAACCTCTATCTTAGCGATAAACGGCGCTCTCTCCCTAGCTAGCACCAACGCCCTCTCGAGCCCTCCAACGGCCCTTATGTGGTTGTCCTTGATCAAGATCGCATCGCCTAGGCCGAACCTATGCGGGTCGCCGCCGCCTATCGCAACGGCCTTCTTCTCCAGATATCTGAGGAACGGCGTCGTCTTCCTGGTAGCCGCAACCCTTACTTTTGGGTTAATTTCCCTAGCCTTGTCGAGGATTCTTTTCGTCATTGTGGCTATGCCCGAGGCCCTCATTAGGACGTTTAACACGACTCTCTCGACCTTTAACAGCTCGGGCTTTTGTCCCCTGATGATTAATATACAATCGCCTGCCTTCGCCGTCTCGCCGTCTCCTCTAAGCACCATAAAGTCGAGCCCGAGCAACTTCAGGAGCTCGGTCACCTCCTCCATGCCGGCAACTATGCAGTCCTCTTTGACTCTAATGCAAGCCTCGCCATACTCCCTCGGCACTATCGTGCTGGTTAAGTCCCAGAATGGGTTGTCTTCCCTCAAGGCGTCGAGTAGTTTATATGCAAATAGTCTAGCCTCGATCATGGCGAATGGCATCTGAATAATATATGAAATTTAGTCCCAGACCAATTTGGGCTATCAGCTCTATAATGAACGCCGACGCTCTCCCTCCTGATAATCGCAGCCCTAGCGACGAGGCTCGGCAACAGCGAACCTTCAAGTTCATCAATAGCCCTCCTGAGCCCCTCCTCGCTCCTAACTATCCCGACGTATCTCCACATCAAATCTCTAGCCATGTTTAAATCCACGCCATCCGCCTCCCGGCACTCCGCGTCCACGACTAAGTCGTATCTGCCGATCGCCGGCGTGTTCCAGACGCCGCCGTTGACGTAGGCCTTAAATGCCCTAACGACTAGGTAGCTCTGGACTAAGGCCTCCAGCAAGCTATTACTGGCCAGCCTATTGGCGCCGTGAAAGAGACTCGACGACGCCTCGCCTATTGCGAAAAGACCCTTAACGTTCGATCGGCCTAGTGCATCCACCGCAATGCCGCCGATAGTGTAATGGGCTGCCGGCGTTATTGGCACCAAGTCCCTATCCGGCCTAACGCCGCGAGCCCGAAGGAAGTCGTTTATAGCGGGGAACTTGTCCTCGAGGTCTATCGACGAGATATCTAGGTAAACGCCGCCGGTCCTTATAAGCTCTGCATATACAGCCCTGCTGACAATGTCGCGGGTCGCCAACTCGGCCCTTTCATCGTATTTACTCATGAAGTACTCACCATCCTTATTCACAAGCCTAGCGCCCTCGCTCCTAACGGCCTCAGACACTAGGAACAAGTCCCCATTAATCATAGCCACGGTTGGGTGGAATTGCACGAACTCCAAATCCCTAACCAACGCGCCAGCCCTTAGAGCCGCCTCGATGCCGGACCCATCACCATCATTGGTGCTGTATAGGTATAAACCCGAATAGCCGCCGGTGGCGAGGATAACGGCATCAGCTCGCACGACATCCCCATCCTCAAGAACCACACCCATAACCCTATCACCATTAACTTCAACACCACCCAACCTACCCTCGACTACCTGGACGCCTAACTCCTCGACAGCCTTAGTTAAGATACTCATAACCGCCTCACCAATTTTATCACCACCAATCCTGGCCCTAACAACCCTAGCCTTACTGTGACCGCCCTCCAAGGATCTCCTCGCACAAGGCTCGAAACCATGCTTAACTAACCAATTAAGGGATTCGCGGGCAAACCCAATATAGCCCCACACAACCCATCCATCGTTTAGATGCCTACCGGCCGCCAACGTGTCGTTGACGTGGGATTCAACGTCTGAGCTATCAATGGGTACAGCGATCCCGCCTTGAGCCTTCCAGGAACTACCGCCACGTAAGTCCCTCGTCACCACAACAACGTCGTTCAACCCCTCTTCCCTGGCCCTTATCGCGGCGCTCAAACCGGCTATCCCAGAGCCAATTATTATTAACTTCGCATGCATCACCTAAACTCAAGCATCCTCGTTATCGAAACCCTAGCCCTCCTTGCAATATCCTCAGGAACCCTCACGGGATAGACGAGATCTCTCAACGACCTATAGACCTTGTCCAAGGTTATCAATTTCATGAAACCGCAGACAGCACTCCTAAGGGCTGGTGCAACCTTGGCATCAGGGATCTCCCTCAGCACCCTATCTATCAGACCGGTCTCAGTGGCTATCACGAAACTATCGCCCCTCGACTCCTCGACAGCCCTAACCATGCCCTGCGTTGACGAGACCTTAACCCTAACCCCCAGTTTTCCCGCATCCTTGAGTATGTCAACAGTACCTGAACACTCGGGGTGTACGAGCAATACTGAATTCCCATTCTCCATAGCAACCCTGGCGAGGACATCATACGTGATCCTATCATGCACGTAACAGGCGCCGTTCCAGATGTACAAGTCGTCCCTACCGGTGACATACCTTATGTAATTACCTAGGTTCCTATCAGGCACGAAAAGCACAGGCCTATCTCTCGGTATTGACTCGACTATCTTGTGGCAGTTGGCTGAGGTGCAGACGTAGTCGGAGACCGCCTTCACCTCGATCGATGAATTTATGTAGGCTACAACGACGCCGTTTGGGTGTTCCCTCTTCCACTTGACGATGTCCTCGGCTCTAATCGAATCAACTAACGTACAACCCGCCTTGGCGTCGGGTATCAAAACGAGCTTATCTGGATTGAGCACCGCCGCAGTCTCCGCCATGAAGTACACGCCGGCGAATACTACGACCCTAGCGTCGGTATTAGCCGCTTCAAGCGATAGGTCCAGCGAGTCGCCCAAGAAATCGGCCACGGCTTGGACCTCACGTCTTTGGTAATTATGGGCGAGAATCACCGCGCCCCTCTCGCGTTTAAGTCTCAAGACCTCCTCGACCAAATCCGGCATTAAGCGGCCTTGGGCTCGTTTAGGAAATATGCGTATGGCGTAAAAGTTCGGATCCATCCGCGATCTGAGCCTCAGCATCAATAGGTCCATCGGGCAAACCTTGCTCCGCCTAACGACAGAGGGCCGACCCCCTCGGCCCCTTGGCGACATATAGATACGCCGTCCCGTACGCGACCCTCGCCGAGGGGCGGGCGAAGTTAAGTCCATCTTCCTTAGGCGCCCCGCGGGCGCGATGAGCCGCGGCCCAGCATCTCCCCTCCCGAGACCTCGAGGGCCGCGCAAAGGCGCCCATGCCCCGAGAGGAACCTCCAAGGATCGGCGTTGTCGACAGCTATATTTATGGGGATTTTATCTAAGGCCATGGACCTCTCGAGCCTCGTGGAGAAGGCGTCGCGGTCTGTCGTGGGGGCGGTCACCAAGCTGTCGGACGTCTGGGGCCTCGAGGAGGGCCGCTCCTTCGGGACTGCGTTCTCGGCCGGCGGCGGCCTCTTCCTGACCGCCTTCCACGTGGTGGCGGGGGCAGACGCCGTCCTTCTGGTGACGCCCGAGGGCGAGACCGCCGAGGCGCGGCCGATCGCCGGCGACCCCAACGACGACTTGGCCCTCCTCGCCTCCGACCTCTCGGCCCCGCCGATACCCCTCGGCTCCGCCTTGAGGCTGAAGGTCGGCGAGCCCGTCCTCGCCCTGGGCTACCCCCTGGCCATGCTCGACAAGCCAACCGCTACTTTCGGCATAGTGAGCGCCGTGGGGCGGAGCCTGAGCGTGGGGGATAGGGTCTTCGAGTTCCTTATCCAGACGGACGCGGCGATAAATCCGGGCAACTCCGGCGGCCCCCTGATAAACTCGGCGGGGGAGGCCGTGGGGATCAACTCGTCCATAATAGCGGGGGCGCAGGGAATAGGCTTCGCCGTCCCTATAGACCTGGCCAAGGTCATGATCGACATGGTGAAGAGGTACGGGCGTTACGTGAGGCCGGCGCTCGGCGTATACGTGGCCGCGGTGAACAGGGCCATGGCGGCTGTGTACAGACTCCCGGCGGATCGGGGACTCCTGGTGGTGGCAGTCCAGCCGGGCTCCTACGCCGAGGAGGCGGGGCTGAGGCGCGGCGATATAATAGTCTCGGTCGACGGCAAGCCCGTGGAGAACGTGTTCCAGCTACGGCTCGCGGTCTCGGAGGCGTTCGCCGAGGGGAGGACCCCGAGGCTGGGGGTCCTAAGAGGCGGGAGGCGCATTAACTTGTAGCGGCCCCGCCGCCAGCCGTCCCTAGGCCCCTAGAGGCCTACGGGCGGCTGCGCTCCACGCGTTAGGGTTTTATAGAGCTGGATGCTCCAAGCCATGTACGCGGCGGTGTTGATCACGGCCCCGGACCGCGAGAGCGGAAGGAAGATCGCGAGGCATCTCCTCGAGAGGAGGCTGGCGGCCTGTGTGAACATAACGCCCGTATCTTCGATGTACTGGTGGGAGGGGAAAATCGAGGAGGCGGAGGAGGTGATGCTCGTGGTGAAGACCACCAGCGACAAGATCAACGACGTCGTGAGGGAGGTGAGGTCCATCCATCCCTACCAGTTGCCGGAAATCGCGGCGTTGCCCATCGTGGCCGGCCACGCCGAATATCTGGAATGGGTCAGGCGGGAGACCCACGCTTGATCGGCTCGACTCGGCGCGAGGGACGCCGACCCGCAAGCCCCCTTGAGTCTTTACAGCGCTGTCCCGCCCGGCGGACGTGCCGAGACCCAGTCAATAGACCCACGGCGCATATTGATGAGGGACGCCCATGCGCTGGGCCTCAACGAGCACGTTAGGCCCATCTGCCGGCCCCTCCTTGAAGGGGGTGGGCGCCCGCGGCAGTCCGCATCGTCGTAGGCGCAACGCCGATGCCTGCCCTTCAGCTGGGTCGAGGCTTCAGTAGCGGCAACCGCGTGGGGGCGCGGCGCCGCGTCTGGAGGCGACCTGCCGACCTGTTAAGCTTTTAACTTTAGGCCTCCTTTGCCGTGTGTCCGTCTGCGACGTGTTCAAGGTGCTCGACCTGGCGGCTAGGCGGGGCGAGGCGGCGGTCGTCGTGAGGGTTCTCGACGGCGGGCGGGCCTACGTCGACGCCGTGGTGGGCGGCAAGCCCCTTCTGGGCTTGGTGCCGGACGCGGTTGTCAGGGCTGTGGCCGGGCTGAGGCCCGGCGAGAGGGCTCAGCTGGAGGTCGGCGGCATGTCGATCTCGGCCGAGGCCTTGTTGGTGAGGCCGACCGTGATAGTGGTGGGTTTCGGCGAGGTGGCGCGCCGCGTGTCTGAGGTGGCGGCCGCGGCGGGGTACTACGTGGCGGCCATAGGCCACGAGGCGGAGGGCGCCTTCTATAGGGGCGATCTGCCCGATCTGGAGCGGCTCGTCTCCGAGGGCTCTATCGTCGTGGTCGCCAACGAGGGGGGCCACCCCAGCGACGTGGACGTAGTGGAGCTTGCCGTCAGGCGGGGCGCCGGCTACGTTGCGCTTCTGGCAAGCCAGAGGAGGGCCGCGCTGGTCGTCAGGGAGCTGGAGAGGAGGGGGTTGCCGAGGGAGGCCGTGGCGTCGAGGCTCAGATCCCCCGCGGGGCTCGACATAGGCGCCAGGACCGCGGGCGAGATCGCCGTCAGCGTAGTGGCGGAGGTGGTGATGTATCTGCGCGGAGGTAGCGGGAGGCCCATGAGGGAGGTCAAGGACCCCTACAAGGTCGTGGAGGAGGCGGAGGGCGATCTCTCTAGCTATAGGTGCGAGTGGAGGCCCCAGCCCGGCGCCTAGGCGCAGTGGAGGGCCCAAGGCGGGCGGCGCAGTCGGGGAGGAGACCGGCCGGTCCGGGCGACCTCAGCGGAGCCGGACGGCTCGGCCACCGTCGACGGCCGTCGATGTAGCGGCCTGCGCGGCCGTCGCCTCAGGCGTTGACGCCACCTCTGCTGGCCGTCTGTGTCCGTTGCCTATATATGCCATAGGGCTCGGCTAGACATGGACCCGAGGCACAACGTCTGGGTTAAGATAATCAGGGACAGGGCCCCGCGGCCCTAACAGAGGGCCGGACGTCGCGATTTAGCCGCGGCCATTACGGCCATCCAGGCGCCTGTTGCCGTAGCATTTCCGTCCCAGGTTTGCCGAATTTGAGGCCATGGGGACGTCGGTACGTACCTATCGCTAACGGCGACCGAGCTAGTCTAAGGTTTACGTCTCCCCGCAACTTTCTAGCCGATTGTTCCGTGGCTTAAAAATAAGGGGTTGCGGCTATGCCCTACCTCTAGCTAGCTCCAGCAAGTATTTATGCATGGCGGCGGTGGTCAGCTCCGGATGGAATGCCGTGGCCAGCATCGAGTCCTCCTGGGCCGCCGCCACGACCTCGCCGGCCCTTGGGTGCTTAAGCCTCGCGATAGGCCTGGCCCCTCCCCAGACCCTGACGATCGCAGGCGCCCTTATGAACACAGCCCTCAAGGTGCCGAACCTCTCGACCTCGACGTCGAGCTCGAACGAGTCCCTCTGTCTGCCGAAGGCGTTTCTCACCACGGCTATGTCCATCACGCCGAGGATGGGCTGGCCCGTCTCGCCGACGGCCGAATCCCTTACCTCTTTGGCCATAAGTATAGCGCCGGCGCAAGTGCCCAGCGTGGGGAGACCTCCGGCGACTGCATCCCTCAGCCTCTCCAGATAGCGCCTTGCCAGCAGACCGATGGCGGTGGACTCTCCTCCCGGTATAGCTAGCGCCTTCAGGTCGCCGAGCTGGCGCCCCTCCTTAACCTTCACCACGTCGACTCCGACCCCCAGCTCCTCGCCGGCCTTCCTGAAGGCCTGCTCGTGCTCCTCGACGTCGCCTTGCAGTGCGAGGACGCCCACCTTCATACCCCCCTCGTCTGGAGGAGCTCCTCCGGCTTGAGCGTTTTCACGTCTATTCCCGCCATGGCGGTCCTCTCGCTTACCATCCTCTGCGCCTCCACCACAGCCTCGGGGTCGTCCCAACGGGCTGTGGCGAGGACTATTGCCTCGGCTCTCTCCTTGGGGTCCTGCGACTTGAATATGCCGCTCCCCACGAAGATTCCGTCAGCCCCAAGCCACATCATGAGCGCCGCGTCGGCAGGCGTGGCGATGCCGCCCGCAGCGAAGGTGATCACGGGCAATCTCCCCATCTCAGCCGTCAACGCGACGAGCTCCAGAGGGACTTGGCACTGCCTCGCGTAGTCTCTAAGCCTCTCCTCCTCCCCGGCCCTTCTTGCGGCGTTTAGCTCGTTTATAGCCGTATATAATGTCTTGAAGTGCTTGACGGCCTCCGCCACGTTGCCGGTCCCGGCCTCGCCCTTCGATCTGATCATCGAGGCCCCCTCCGATATCCTCCTCAGGGCCTCGCATAGCTCCCTACAGCCGTTGACGAAGGGCACCGAGAATACCCACTTGTTTATGTGATGTTGTTCGTCGACCGGCGTCAACACCTCGGACTCGTCTATTAGGTCGACCCCCGCCTCCTCCAGCAAGAAGGCCTCGTAGTAGTGGCCTATCCTCACCTTGGCCGATACGGGGATCGTGATGTGCGACATGACCTCCTCTATGACCTTTAGGTCGGCCATCCTGGCGACTCCGCCCGCCTTCCTTACGTCGTAGGGCAATTTGTCGAGGACCATGACCCCGACCGCGCCCGCGTCCTCCGCTATCTGAGCCTGCTCCACGTTGGTGACGTCCATTATCACGCCGTTTCTCAACATCGCGGGGAACCCCACCTTCACCTTGACCGTGCCCGTCCTCACGCCGTCCGCTGAATAGGGCCTGGGCCATTTGAACCCCCTCTCCTTGAGCCTATCCCTCAACTCGGCTAGGCCGTAGAAGAAATCCCTAAGCCTCTCCAGGTATTCGAAGCCGTTCGCCACCGACATGCGGCTGTCGATACGGCTGACTTTATGGTTTATTGAACGTTCAACATATCGGCGATAATGCTTTAATATAATTTGAATAAGTTAATTATGGCCAAAACGATCGTCGAGGAGGCGCGGGAGGGGAGGATCCCCGAGGAGGTGAAGCTGGCGGCCGTGCGCGAGGGGGTCGACGGCGGCAAGCTAGCCAGGAGAATCGCCGGAGGCAGGGCCGTGTTGATCCGAAATATCAAGATGCCCGACAAAATGGCCGCGGTGGGCGTCGGCCTGACCACGAAGGTCAACGTGAATCTGGGGACCTCCAGCGAGGTCGTGGACCTCAAGGCCGAGCTCGAGAAGGTGAGGATAGCGAATAGGTGGGGCGATACGCTCATGGATCTATCCGTGGGGGGAGACCTGGACGAGATACGGAGGGCCGTGATCGGCGAGAGCAAACTGCCCGTGGGGACCGTGCCGATCTACCAAGCGTTTATATACTCGTTCGGGAGGAGGGGAGGAGGCGCCTATTCCGACGAGGACGAGCTGTTTGGGACGGTCGAGAGGCATCTCAAGGACGGCGTGGGGTTCGCGACGATACATGCCGCGGTGACGAGGGACCTCGCCATCAAGGCCTTGAGGGGCGGGAGGACCATACCGGTTGTCTCCAGGGGAGGAGATATGATCATAGGCTGGATGTTGCACAACAACAAGGAGAACCCCTTCCATTCGAGATGGGACTACGTCTTGGAGCTCTTCAAGGAATACGACACAGTGATATCCATAGGCGATGCGTTGAGGCCTGGCGCCACTGCCGACAGCCACGACGAATTCCACGTGGCCGAGCTACTGGAGACGGCTAGGCTGGTCAAACGGGCTAGGAAGGCCGGGGTCCAGGTCATGGTGGAGGGGCCGGGCCACGTCCCCCTCGACGAGATAGTGTGGGACGTCAAGCTCATGAAGAGGCTCACGGACGGCGCCCCCCTACTATGTGTTGGGCCCGTTGCCGACGGATGTGGCGGCTCCCTACGACCATATCGCCGGCGCTATCGGCGCGGCTCTGGCGGGGGCGGCGGGCGCCGACCTTCTATGCTACTTAACGCCGGCCGAGCACCTGGGCCTTCCCACGCCTGGGCAGGTCGAGGAGGGCGCCGTGGCCTTCAGAATAGCTGCCCATGTGGCCGACGTGGTCAAGTTGGGGAGGAGGGCTAGGTCTTGGGACGACGAGGTGAGCAGATACAGAGGCGGGCTCATGTGGAGGGAGATGATATCGAAGTTGATATACCCCGAGAGGGCTTGGTCCATCTATGCCCAATACGGCGAGCCGAAGGTGAGGGGCTGCACCATGTGCGGAGGATACTGCCCCATGCTCATGGCGTTACAGCAAGCGAGGAGGGCCTCAGATTGATATGGCCGAGGCCTGGCTCTGGAGCACCTGGGTCAAGGCCGATAGGCTCAAGGACGCCGACGTCGCCGTGGTGGCGGCGTGTCTGCCCTTCGTCAATCCGAAGCTGTACGAGGAGATCTCCAGGGGGAGGACGGTGCTCGCGTGTCCGGAGAGGGAGCATCCGGCCCTAAAAATAGCGAGTATGGTGCGGTCCTCGCGTCCCAGGTCCATCACGGCGGTCTCCATAGACGGAAGTCCCCACTGCTCTCTGCTACACGCCTCGGTCAATGAGGCCGAGTACATAATGGACGAGGAGATACCTAGGAGGCATTTCGTCGTAGTTGACGGGAGAGAGCTCGTGGAGATATCGCCGGCGGCTGTCAGAGTCGCCAGATATCTCTCCATAGTCGAGAGGGCTGTCAGAGAGAGGCCGGAGATCCTCAGGGAGCTGGAGGCCCATAGCCTAGAGCATAGAACGGCCCTCGCGCGCCGCTTGAGGCGATCTGCCCGAGAAGAATCGAGGCGCGGGCCTTGAGGCGTATCTCCGTCCGTTGAGGCGGGCCGGGGCGCGGGCCTCTTCGCCAGACCGCGAGGGTTTGTCTGCCCAATCGATGCGTCTGTCTTTAGTCGGACAGCCGACTACTCGAATGGACGTGGGCCCTCGCCTAAACGAGAGGCCGAGACCTCCATCTAGGAGATCGCCTTAGCCCTGTCGATGCGCCTACAGCGGTTCGCACGCCTCTCGTCCTAGGCCTCCTCCAGCCCTCTTATCAACTGCACCTCGACCTCGTCCCCCTCGTCGTAGCCCTCCCGGTTCTCCGGCACCACCAGGATGGCGTTTCCCCTCGTGAGCGTCGAGAGGACGCCGCTGCCGGTCACCGCGAGAGGCTCCACGTATATCCTCCCGTCCCTGACGTAGGCCCTCGCCCTTGCGTAGGTCCTCACGTTTATCGGCGTAGTTATCCTTCTGGTCAAGACGCCTCTGGCTGTAGGCGCGGGCTCCGGCCTCCCGCCGACCATCTTCAAGACGGCAGGCCTCGCGAATATCTCGAAGCCGACGATCGCCGCCACGGGGAAGCCCGACAGGACGACCACGGGCTTTCCGCCCACCACGGCCGCCCCGTTGGGGCGCCCCGGCCTAGCGGCAACCCCCCTCACGTAGAAGTCGGCCATGGAGGAAACGGCCCTATGGGTCGCGTCGGGCCCCCCGACGGACGCGCCGCCGGTGGTGGCGACCACGTCGAAGTCGGCGAGCGCCCTCTCCAGCGCCCTCCTTATGGCCTCCTCGTCGTCGGGGACGAGGCCTAGATAGTGGGCGTCCGCGCCTGCCTCTCGGAAGAGGCCGATCAGGGCGAACCTGGTCGAGTTCACCACTTTGCCGGGCGGCGGAGGGCCGCCGCGCACGTCGTCCACCTCGACCAGCTCGTCCCCTGTAGATATCACGGCGGCTCTGACGGAGTATATCGGCACGCGCGACATGCCGAGCGACGCGAGGACCCCCAGGTCCCAGGGCCTCAGCCGCGTCCCGGCCCTAAGGACGAGCTCGCCCCTGGAGAGGTCCTCCCCCCTCCTCGAGACGTAGTAATACTGGGGCACCGGCCGATATATCTCCACGGACCCTCCCCTCTCGGCCGCCTCCTCGTAGGGCACCACGGCGTCGGCCCCCTCGGGCAGAGGGGCCCCCGTCGCCACCTCCACCGCCTCCCCCGCTCCCACCACGCCCTGGTAGGGCCTCCCCGGCCCGGCGCGCCCTACCACCTTCAGCACGACGGGGTTGGTCCTGGCGGCCCCCAGCGTGTCTACGGACCTGACCGCATACCCGTCGAAGGCCGCGCGGTCGAAGGGAGGGACGTCCACCTCGGCGACCACGTCTCTGGCCAGATACCTCCCCAGCGCCTCGCCCAGCGGCACGTCGACGACGGGAGGCCTGTGCGATACCTTGGAGAGGAACTCGGCAACAGCCTTGTCGACCGGAGTTAGGCTCTTGAAGCCTCTGGACACGTGGCGGGATGCGAAGGCACTATTTAGCCTTTCTGCCCAACACGAGGAGGTAGCCGGCCTCCCCGGCCTTGGCCTGCAGGTAGCGCGCCACCTCTTCAGGCGCGGTCTCGACGGCAAGAACCGCGGCGTATATCCGCGTCCTGGCAAACTTCTCGGCGGCCTCCACGGCCCTCCTCAGCTGCTCCAAGGCCCTGTCGGCCTCGTCTACGGTGGGCACCGCCGACTTGACCTCGGCCACCACCAGCGGATCCGGACAGAAGACGTCGACCTCCTTAATGCCGTCGATCAACAGAGCCGCATGCACGATCGGGTTGCAGGTAAACCCCTTAGCCGCGAGCCACTCCCTAATCCACTGGGCCGTGTAGAACTCCAGAGACACCCCGAGAGCCTCCTGTATCTGCGTCAACGCAGACCTTATCCAGCGGAACTCCTCAAAGGCCCTCTCCCATCTCTTGTCGTTCTCCTGCCAACGCCTCTCGTTCTCTTCCCACCGCCTTGTATTCTCTTCCCAGCGCTTCCAATTTTCCTCCCAGCGGCGTTGGTTTTCCTCCCAACGTTTCGCGTTCTCTTCCCACCGCCGCCAATTCTCCTGCCACCTCTTCTCGTTCTCCTCCCATCTTCTCCAGTTCTCCTGCCACTGCCTTGCGTTTTCCTCCCAGCGTTTCCAGTTTTCCTCCCACCTCTTCTCGTTTTCCCTCCAGCGTTCTTCCTCCATCTGGACGAATTTGTGGAAGTCCTCCCTAAGCCTCCTCAGCTCGTCCAGAACCTCCCTAAGGCCTAGAAGGCCGGCTACGGCCAGCCGGAACTCCTCATCCTCCTCCAAGGCCTTAAGAAACCTAAGCCTCTCCTCACGGGAAAGAGCCACGTGGTGTGACGGGCTAGTTGAAATATTAATCTTTCGGGCGGCCGCCCGAACGGCCTCATACTTACGGCGGCTTCGGGTATGTGCGGTTCTTTAAAGCGTCGATCCTCAGACGGCCTTCTTGTTCGCTCCCGCATCTCGACGCCGGTCTGCTCCGGCGGTCAGCACGCCCTCAGTCGAAGTTAGACGCTCGGCATCCCCAGGGATGGCGGCTGGAGGGATCCGTCGGCCGGCGACTTCGGCATCCTGCGTCGGCGGGTCTGCGGGGAGGCTCTCGTAGAGGGCTGAACGGGCGTTCCCTGGAGGGCCTCCGCGCCGCGTCGACGTTTCGCCGCCTCGTCGAGCCGTTCGACGAGGGCGCGAGCTATATAAAGTGGCCTTTACTTATCTATATGCGCGCGTTGTTCCCCGGGAGGTTCCAGCCGCCGCACTGGGGCCACGTCAAGGCCGTCAGGGCGATATTGGACGAGGTCGACGAGCTCGTGATATCGGTGGGGTCGGCCCAGTTCAACTACATACCGAAGGACCCCTTCACGGCCGGCGAGAGGATCTGGATGTTGAGGGAGGGGCTCAGGGAGGGGGGCGTCGACCTCTCGAGGGTGGTGATAATACCTATACCCAACGTGGAGAACAACGCGGAGTGGCTGGGGCGCGTGAGGTCCTACGCGCCTCCCTTCGATGCGGTCTACACCGGCAATCCCTTCGTGGCCATGTTGTTCAGAGACGCGGGCTACGAGGTGCGGCGGCAGCCCATGTTCGACAGGGAGAGGTACACCTCGACGAGGGTCCGCGAGCTCATGCTGGCCGGCGACCCTGGCTGGGAGGAGCTGGTGCCGAGGTCTGTGGCCGAGATAGTCAAGAGGGTCGGCGGCGTTGAGCGGCTGAGGATAGCCGCGAGGGGGGAGGCGGAGCCGCACGTGTGGTGATGAAGGCCGCGGCGGTCCTCCTGCCCCTCCTGGCGGCGCTTGCGCTCGCTACGGCCACGCCCATAGGCCACGTGGTCATCGTAGTCGAGGAGAATAGAGCGTTCGACAACCTCTTCGGCATCTACCCCTTCGGATGCCCGCCGATAGTCAACAACGTCACCCTGTCCGTCATGTGGCCCTACGGCCTATACGACAACTACGCCCAGCTGGAGCGCAGCTGCGCCGAGATCCCGTGGATATCCGTCCCCAACGTCCCGTGGGCGCCCTGGCTGGGCTCGAGCCACCCCTACTACGTCGGGTCGGCCGTCGAGGAGAACCCGTCGGAGGGCTGGACGCAGTACCACGGCGACTATTGGTTCGGGAAGCCCGTGGGATTCGCGTTCTACTCGGGGCGGCAGTCCCTGGCGTATCTCTCCTACCAGCAGGCCTGGCCCCTCTGGGACCTCGCGGAGGAGTACGTCCTCGCCGACGACTTCTTCGCGCCCGTGCTGGGCCTGACCGAGCCCAACAGGGTGGCCGACCTGATGGGGAGGCCGCCCGGCTTCTACACCGACAGCGCCGTGGCCGCGGTGCCCTTCAACGAGTCCGTCATGTACCAGCTGGAGGAGGCCGGCGTGTCCTGGGGCTACTACGTGTACGGCTACGGGGGAGGCGTGCCCTACCCTCTGACCGCCTTCTCGGGCGCAGAGAAGTACGAGAGCCACTACGGCGACTACCGCGACTTCATTGCGAAGCTCGGCAACTGCTCCATACCGGCGGTATCCTGGGTCATGTTCTTCGGCGGCTCCGACGACTCCTACGACATGCATCCGCCCCACAACGCCACCGCGGGCGCCCTCGCCGTCTTGAAGCTCGTGGATGCCGTCGAGCGCAGCCCCTGCTGGAACTCCACAGCTGTATTCATAACCTTCGACGAAGGCGGAGGCTTCTACGACCAGGTCGCGCCGCCCGCCGTCGACGGGTTCGGCCTGGGCCAAAGGGTGCCGTTGATAGTGGTCTCGCCGTACGCCAAGGAGGGCTACGTGGACAACGACACTATCAGCGACTACACGATACTGGCGTTCGTGGACTACAACTGGGGCCTGCCCTACCTCACGCAGGAGGTGGCCAACAGCGACCTGCCCGGCCTGCTGGCCGCCTTCAACTTCTCGGCGCCGCCGAGACCCCCGCTGGACGTCGACAACTGGACGTACCCGTTGCCCCTCCAGTACCCCGTACATTACGGCTACATGGCGACGGTCCCCAGATACGCCAGCTACGCCGACGTCTACAGGGCGCCTGGGCTGGACGTCCTGCCCTGGCTGGCGGCGCTCTCCATAGCGGCTCTGGCGGTGGCGGCGGCGCTCCGCAGAAAGGCCGCGCTGTATGCGTCCGCCGGCATATCGGCCGCGTCGACAGCCCTCTCGGCCTACGTGCACTACGCGTGGCCCATGTACCAATTCGTCACGCAGTACTACCTAGCGGCATCGGCCCTGGCGCTAGGCGCCGCGGCCCTCTGGATCGCGACAGCCCGGCGGAGGCGGCCTGCCACGTTTAAGCATAAACCTTAAAAAAAGATATAGTTCTAAAATATATATGAACTTCCAAGAGGCCAATAGAGCCCTCTATAAGGGCTATCTATATTCATTGATTTTGACTATAGTCCTGGTCGTGGCGGTAGTCGTCGCCGTGCTTTTGATCCTTGTGCCGATGCATTTCGTAGCGGAGTCTCCGCCGTATCACGTAACGGGGTCTCAGCCGCCGCCCGCCGGACAGGGGGAGGTCGCGATCGGTGCGTCCTTCGCGCTTCTGGCGGTCGTCATCGCTATAGCGATAGCGCTCATCGCAGTGTTCTTCCTCTACATCTTCAGGGGGTATAGGGCGCTCCACAGGCTCGGCTTCAAGTGGGCTTGGTGGCTGGCGTGGGGGCCCATCGTGGAGATCGTGCTGGCCCTAGTCGCCGTACCCATCGCCGTAATATCAATCCCTTCCGCTGTATATCACGATATGGGCCATCAAGCGGGATACCCCGCCTGGCTGGACATAATCACGGCGGCCGCGCCGTTGCTTGCGTTATTCGCAATAATTGTAGTAATTGGACTTATCATCGATGTTGCTCATATAATATTTCTCTACGATATGCATAAATATACAAAGATTGGATACTTTCAGATCTCATTTATACTATATATTATAGGTCTCGTCCTCTCGCTCATTATCTTTTCGGTTGCGGCTGGCGTGCTGGCGACCCTCGTGCTGTTCGCAGAATATATCACGGAGATGCTGGCCTACCGGGAAGCCTCTCGGTGGACGCCGCCGGCGGCGCCGAGCCAGTAGCGGCTCCCGCGGCCAGCCGTTTCTCCTGGGCCTCCACCGGCCCAGAACCCCCTCTTCTCGGCGGCCAGACCTCCTCGGATTCCCTCACGGCCGCTCTGCCGTCCTCGACCGGCCGCGGGGGGCCCGTTACGGCTACGGGCCGTATGTGGACGGCGCGTGTCAGTCCGGGAGGGCGGCGCGGCGGAGCATAATTTATATCGGGGGTGTGTTGGGGCATGAAGGCGGTCACCGTGATCCCCGGGGTCCCCGAGTCCCTGAGGCTTAGGGAGGTCCCCAAGCCCTCTCCGGGGCCCGGGCAGGTCCTCCTCAAGCCGCTTAAGGTCGGCGTGTGCGGGACTGACAAGGAGATTATAGAGGGGAAGTACGGCAAGGCGCCCGAGGGCAGCGACTACTTGATTCTGGGGCACGAGGCGCTGGCCGAGGTGGCCGAGCTGGGGCCGGGCGTGGACAACGTGTCGGTTGGCGATTTGGTCGTCCCCACGGTCAGGAGGCCTCTGAACTGCGGCTTGCCGGTGGACTACTGCCCCGTGGGTCGGTATCTGGAGCACGGCATATGGGGCCTCAACGGCCACGCGGCCGAGTTCTCCGTGACTGACGCCGCCTATCTCGTCAAGGTGCCCAAGGAGGCGGCGGACGTGGCGGTGCTGACCGAGCCGCTCTCCGTGGTCGAGAAGGGCGTCGAGCTGGGGCTGGGCCTATACCAGTCGAGGCTCGGCAGAAGGCCCGAGACGGCGCTGGTGCTGGGCGCAGGCCCGGTGGGACTTCTGGCGTCCATGGTCTTGAGGCTCGCCGGGCTGTCCGTGACCGCGGTCGCGACGAGACCTCCCGACAGCTTGAAGGCGAGGCTCGTCAAGGAGCTAGGCGGGACCTACGTGGACGCGGCCCACGAGAAGATCTCGGGGACGTACGATCTGGTCATCGAGGCGACGGGGGCCCCGGCGATGGCGCTGGAGGGCGTGGAGGTGCTCGGCCCCGGCGGGGTCGAGGTGCTCCTGGGGGTCTACCCGCCCGGCGGCCGGCTCGACGACGTGGGCCGGCTCCTCACCGAGGCGGTCCTCAACAACAAGCTAGTGGTGGGCTCCGTCAACGCCGGGCTTAGGCACTTCGAGGCGGCCTTGAGGCACCTCAGGGAGGCCGACGAGCGCTTCGGCGGCTGGCCCAGGAGGCTGATAACCAAGACGGCCTCTCTGGGGAACTACCAGGAGGCCTACAGCTGGACCCACGACGACGTAAAGACGGTTCTGTCCATGGAGTAGCGAAACGCTTAAAAGCGGATAGCCGGCCGTGGCCCAATGATACCGCCCCAGTTCGACTACGTCCGCGCCTCCTCTATAGATGAGGCCGTCGATATCTTGTCGGAGGACCCCAACGCCAAGGCCCTTGCGGGCGGGCAGAGCTTGATACCGCTCCTCAAGCTGCGCGCGGCGGCTCCCAGCAAGCTTGTCGACATCGGGAGGCTCAAGGAGCTCCGATACGTCAGGCAGGCCGGGGACGGCTTGGCCGTGGGGGCTCTGGCCACGCACGCCGAGCTGGAGAGGTGGGCGGGCCCCTGCGGGGTCCTCCCGGAGGCGGCGAGGCAGATAGGGGATCCCCAGATAAGGTCCATGGGCACCATAGGCGGTAGCCTCGCACACGCGGATCCGGCCGCGGACTGGCCCGCCGTCGTGTTGGCCCTAGGCGCCGTCGTCAAGGCCAGAGGCCCGTCGGGCCTCCGAGAGGTGCCGGCCGAGGAGTTCTTCCAAGGGCCCTACTCCACGGCGTTGCAGCAGGGCGAATTGATAGTGGAGGTGTCCATACCCCGATGTCCCCCCAGGGCTTCCTACGTCAAGATAGCCAAGACCCACAACGACTTCGCCATAGCCGGCGTCGCCGCGGCCGTCTGGGCCAAAGACGGCGTGGTGGAGGAGGTTAGGCTCGCCGTCACCGGCGTGGGGCTCAAGCCGGTCAGGCTCAGGAAGGCGGAGGAGGCAATCCGGGGGAGGAAGATCGCCGGGGATCTCCTGGCGGAGGTCGCCGAGGCGGCCTCGAGGGAGGTCGAGCCAGTGTCGGACGTAAGGGCTTCGGCCGAGTACAGAAGGGCCATGGCCGGCGTTGCGGCCAGAAGGGCGTTGAGGAGGGCGTTGGGGCTATGAGGATCAAGGTCAAGGTCAACGGGGTGTGGTACGAGCGCGACGTGGAGCCGCGGAAGCTCCTGGTCCACTTCCTGAGGGACGACCTGGGCATAAAGAGCGTGAGGGTTGGATGCGACACCGGCCACTGCGGCGCGTGCACCGTGCTGCTCGACGGGAGGCCGGTCAAGAGTTGCAACCTGCTCGCCGTGCAGGCCGACGGCTCCGAGATAATAACGGCCGACCACAGCGACGACCTCATGGAGAGGCTCAAGCGGGCCTTCCACGAACGCCACGCGCTCCAATGCGGCTACTGCACATCGGGCATGTTGATGGCCTCCTACGCCCTCCTGAGGGAGAGGCCGAGGCCCACTGAGGAGGAGATACGCGAAGGGATCAGCGGCGTCCTCTGCAGATGCACCGGGTACCAGAACATAGTGGAGGCCGTCAGGTCGGCGGGGCCATGAGGCACGTCGGCAGACCGCTGGCGAGGCTGGAGGACTACCACCTGCTGTACGGACAGGCCCGCTACGTCGACGACATAGAGCTGCCCGGGATGCTCCACGCGGGCTTCGTCAGGTCGCCCTACGCCCACGCCAGGGTGAGGCGGGTGGACGCGTCCGAGGCGTCCTCGATGCCCGGCGTCGTGGCGGTCTTCACGCCGCAGTCGGGCAAGCCCTTCGACTTCGCGCCAGGCGGCAAGGTCAGATACCAGGGGGAGGCCGTCGCCATGGTTGTGGCCGCGGACAGATACGCCCTCTACGACGCCCTGGAGAGGGTGTACGTGGACTACGAGCCGCTTCCGGCCGTCGTGGACCCGATAAAGGCCATGGAGCCGGGGGCGCCCCTAGTCGACGAGTCTCTGGGCACCAACGTGTCGCATAGGGAGAAATACGCCTCGGGCGACGTCGAGCGGGCCCTCGCATCCTCGGACAGGGTGGTCGAGGAGGAGCTCTCCACGGGCAGGGTGGTGCCCTCGGCCATGGAGCCCCACGGAGTCGTGGCGGCCCACGACGGCAGGACCCTTCTGATATACGACTCGACCCAGAAGCCGCATGTGGTCAGGCGCGAGGTGGCCAGAAGCCTCGACGTGCCGCTGGCCGCCGTCCGCGTGGTCCAGCCCGACGTCGGCGGCGCCTTCGGCTCCAAGATACAGGTATATCCGGAGGAGGTCAGAGTGGCCGCGGCGGCCATGGCCCTGAGGAGGCCCGTCAAGTGGATAGCCACGAGGAGCGAGGACTTCAAGGTGACGACGTACGGCAGGGGGCTTGTGCTTAGGTACAGGGCCGGCTTCACGAGGGACGGCGTGCTCAAGGCCGTGAAGGGGGAGGTCATAGCCGACGCCGGCGCATACGACTGGTTCGGCTTCGACCTGGCCTCCACAGCCGCCACGATGTTGCCGGGAGCCTACAAGGTCGTGGACCTCGACGTAGACGCCGTTTCCGTCTTGACCAACAAGCCGCCGTTGGGGCCCTACAGAGGCGCCGGGCGGCCTGAGGCGACCTTCTTCATAGAGAGGATAATGGACCTGATAGCCGACGAGACGGGGCTCGACCCCGTCGAGGTGAGGAGGAGGAACTTGGTGCCCGCCGGCCCCTACGACAACCCGCTCGGCCTGCATTACGATTCCGGCGAATATCTGGCCGGGCTGGAGAGAGGGGTGGCGGCCACGGGCTACTACGATCTAGTTAGAAGGGCGGAGGCGGCGAGGGCGGAGGGCAGAGTTCTGGGCGTCGGCATGTCGTTCTACATAGAGATTACGACCTACGGACACGAGGTGGCGATAGTCAGGGCCGAGAGGGACGGGAGCTTCACCGTGGCTGTGGGCATCGCGCCCCACGGCCAGGGGGACGCCACAGGCATAGCGCAGCTCGTCGCCGACGAGCTCCAGATACCTATAGAGCGCGTGAGGGTGGTCTGGGGCGACACGGACGTGGTGCCCGACGGCGTGGGCACAGACGGGAGCAGGTCCCTCACGGCCGGCGGCTCCGCCGCCGTGCTGGCCGCGAGGCGCCTGTTGGACGAGCTCAGGAAGGCCGCCGAGGAGCTTCTGGGAGGCCCCGCGACCTATTCCGAGGGAGTGTTCAGATCTGGCGACAGGTCCGCAACGGTTGGGGAGATCGTGGAGGCGGTCTACAGGGGCAAGGTCAAGGCCCAGCTGGAGGCCATGGAGGTGTATAGGGCCAGGCCGACGTTTCCCTACGGCGTCGGCGTCGTCGAGGTGGAGCTGGATCCTGAGACCGGCATCGCCAGGCCCCTTCTGTACAGGTCCTACGACGACATAGGGGTCGTGGTGAACCCGCTGCTGGCGGAGGGCCAGATACATGGAGGGGCGCTTCAAGGGATCTCCCAAGTGCTCTACGAGCAGGTCGTCTACGATCAAGACGGCAGTCTGGCCACTCCCAACTTCGCGTTTTACCACGTGCCCAAGGCTGTCGAGGCCCCGAGATACGAACCGCACTTCGCCGAGACGCCCCACAGATCGGATCACCCGACGGGCACCAAGGGCGTAGGCGAGGCGCCTACAGTCGCCTCGGCAGCCGCGACGATAAGGGCACTGGAGGACGCCATAAGGAGGGCCGCCGGAAGGCGGGTGAGGCTGAGGTCGACGCCGGTGACGCCCGAGGAGATATACCGTTTGATCCACGGCGGCGCGTAGCCGCGGGCTCCAGGCGCCGCAGACGCGGCGGCGGGCCTATTTCCTCCATGTCTGCCGGCGGGGCTCCGCGGGGAGGCTCAGCGCGCCGCTCTGCGGGGCTCCAGCGCCCCCATCAGGAGGCCTCCGATTATGCCTCCCAGGTGGGCGACGTAGTTCGCGTTGGGCAGTATCGAGGAGGCGAGGAATGCCGCGGCCAGAAACGCCAGCCCCACCCAGCTGATCTCGCGCGTGGTCGCCATCCCTCTGGCTATATAGAAGGCGAGGATGCCGAAGATGCCGCCCGAGGCGCCCGCCGACATCGTGTACGGCGGATATAGGAGAACCGTCAGGACGTTGCCCAGGACGCCCGACGCGAGGAAGACGGCGTATTCGTAGTTGCCGGCCTCGCTGCCGAAGATAGTATATATGGCGTAGAGCGACACGGCGTTCAGAAGGAAGTCGATGAAAGACGGCGTGACGAACATGCCGGTCACCAGCTCGTAGTAGTAGCCGGAGAGCACCGCCCTGTTGTAGAGGAGTAGGTACGGGAGCAACGTCGGGTCCGTCGCGTAGACGGCGAGGCCGACGGCGTAGCCGAGGGCGGTCAGGGCCAATATGCCGAGGGTGGCCCTCATCTGCCGGCGCCTGCCTCGCGCCTCAAGATGTACCAAGTCCCCAGGGCCTTCGCTATGAGCCTCCCCGAGGCGTCCCTCACCTCGCCCTCGGCCGCGACGAGCCTCCCGCCCCTCCTAACCACCTGTCCGCAGACCCTGTAGGGCCCCTCCCTCCCGACCTCCAGGAAGTTGACCTTGAGCTCCACCGTGACCTGATCCGTCCCGTCGTTGACCGTGAGGACGGCCATGCCGAGAGTCTCGTCGAGCACGGCCGCTATAACGCCGCCGTGGAGCACCCCGCCCAGCCTCTGGACGTTCCTGCCGTGGCCGAACTCGGCGCAGGCCCTGCCCTGCGACACCTCGGTTATTCTGTACCCGATGAACGCCATCAAGGGCTCCGACTCCCAGATGACAGAGTTGGCCTTCTCGACGTCCAGCGGATACATTGCCGGAGAAGACGCGCCTCTTAAATAGCTATATCTCGAAGACGGCGCCGGCTCCCCCCGCCCTGGCCGCTCCGGGCAAAGCCGCCTGCAACGCGGCTATCCCGGACACGCCGGTGCAGTGGGTGCCTACGACCAGGCCGGGGCCTCTGGCCTTGAGGTACTCCGCGGCCTCCCTAACCCTGGCCTCGGGCAGCCCCATGAAGTGGAGCCCGCCGATGACTGCGTGGAGCCTGTCGGCGCCCGTTACCCTCAAGCCGTACTCCACTATGTTCTCCACGCCGGCGTGGCCGCAACCGGTGAGGGCGACGAGCCCCTTGGGGTGCCTTATGTAGAGAGCCATGTCGTCGGGCACGAGATCCGAGACGGCCCCGGTGTGCGAGGGCCCCCAGCTCCTCGGTATTTCGCCCGAGGCCCATACGCCTTCGGCGATCTCGTAGGGCTCCCTCACCAAGACCAGCTTCGCGCCCTTGGACTCTAGGAAGGCGCGGGTGAAGTCCACCCCTATCTCCACCTCCCCCACCTCGTCCTTTGCGTAGGCCTTCGCGAAGAGGTTCTCGTGGGCCACGACGGTCAGCGGCCTGGACCTCGCGTCGAGGAGCTTCCTGACTCCTCCGGTGTGGTCTATGTGCCTGTGGCTGAGCACCAAGACGTCGGGATCGTCTGGAGATATGCCGAGAGCCCTCATGTTGTTGAGCAGGGCGGTTCCCGAGAGCCCGGCGTCGTAGAGTATCCTCCAGTCGTAGACGTAGGCCGAGAAGCCCCACTCGCCGAGGAGCCTCAGCCTGAGGGAAGAGAGCTGGGTTAGGTAGTTGTCCACCAGTATCGCTATCCTCATGTCCTCGCAGCCGCCGGAGTTTATATAGTTTTACAGCCGATCTCCACGTGGGCCTTCGCCGCGGCGAGCTCCACCGCCCTGCGGTCGGCCTTCAGCCACCGCGCCAGCTCGTCGGCCAGCGCCGGGTCGACGCAACGGCCGGCCCTCTGGAACTCCCTCATCAGCCTGTACACCTTGTCCCTCCTGGCCTGCGCCGCTATCACGGCCTCCTCGAGGGACAGGCCCGCGAACCTCACGGCGAGCACGATCTCTATTATCTTGTTGAGCCTGTCGGGGACCCCCACCGTGGAGCCCCTCAGCTCTATCCGGCAACGCCTGCCGTCGGGCACGCCTATCTCGGCGGCTATACGCGCCGTGGCGCCCTTGTAGATCCGCTCCTTGTCCACGACGCCGCCCACGACGATCTCGTCGGCGCCTCTCAGGAGCGCCTCGTCGGCGACGCAGGGGCCCTCGGGGTCCAGCACCAAGCCGTCCTGCGGAGGCGGGCCGCCGGCTATCGCCACCGCGTGCCTCATGCCCCTCATGGCTCTGCCGAACCTCTCGAGGAACTCGGCCGGCGCCCGCGTCAAGACCAGGTTGCCGTCCCACAGCTCCCTCCTCACCGAGGCGATCGCGGCGGCTATCTGCTCCACGAGCTCGTTCTTCTCGGAGTCCGTGTGTATGCCCCAGAGGCCTAGATCTATATAGATCTTGGGGAACTCGGGCGGCTTGAGCTCGACATGTACGGGCTCTGGACACGGCATGCCGGACCCCACGAGGGCCACGCCGTCGGGGAACCTGCAGAGCTTGTAGCGTCCCAGAAGCAGCCCGACGGCGGCGCATTGCTCCGGCTGGTGTCTGCATTTGAACCTACGCGGGTAGGCGAGCCGCTGGACGCCCATGCGCTCCAGCTCTCTGCGTAGCATATCGCCGAGTACGCCCACGGCCATCCCGACGCGTTAATAAATCATCTCTGGGGCGAGGCGCCGACCCCTCTTGAGGGGGCCGCCACGACCCAGCCTGGGCCCCTCGCCGCCGCTGTGAAAATTTATTAATGAGAATTCCATAAGCTGTATGTCTCTGACGGAGAAACTTAGGCGTTCTGTCGACGACGTGTGGAGCGCCATATTGGGCCATCCCTTCGTGCTGGGCATATACAGGGGAGATCTCCCTCTGGAGAGGTTCAGATATTACGTCCTGCAGGACTACAGCTATCTCGTCGGCTTCGCTCGGGCCCTTGCGCTGGCCGCGGCGAGGGCTCCCGACGCGGAGTCCATGAGGACCGTGTTGGAGCTCGCGTACGGCGAGCTCACGGGCGAGATGGCGAACTACGAGAAGCTGCTGGGAGAGCTGGGGCTCCCCATGTCAGACGCCGTGAGGACGGCCCCCAACCCCACCAACGTCGGGTACATGTCCTACCTATCCTCGACGTGTTCTCTGGGCACCTTCGGCCAATGCCTCGCGGCGCTTCTCCCGTGTTTCTGGACCTATCTAGACATAGCAGAGAGCCACAGGGGATTGCTGGAGGGCAACCCGATCCCCGTCTACAGAAGATGGGCCTCCGTCTATCTGTCCAAGGAATATAGGGCCTTGGTGGAGATGCTGAGGGCCCTCCTCGACCGCCTGGCGCCGCCGTTCGAGGAGGTCTCCGGGCCGTTCAGGACAGCCGCGCTCTACGAGCTGGCGTTCTGGGAGGCGGCCTACAGGGGGGAGACATGGCCGGCGTGATAGCCAGGCTCAGGGCCGAGATCGCCGGGCTGAACGAGAGGGTATTCGCGTCGCCCGTCCTGAGGAATCCCGATCTGGACTCGGTCAAGAGGTTCATCGCCAACCAGCTCTACATCGTCCCCCACGACCTCAAGGCGCTCTCGGCGGCGATGGCCAAGGCCAGATCCGACGACGAGATCTCCTTCGTCAAGTCGCTCGTCGACGGCGATTACGCGGCCGCCAGAGCCCTCGCCGAGATGGCGAAGGAGCTCGGCGTATCCTTCAGATGGGAGGCGCTCGACCCCTACGCAGTCGCCTATACGCACTTCCTCTCGTGGCTCGCCCTGAACGGCACGATGGGCGATCTCGCCGTCGCCATGACGGTAAATCTGCCGGTCTGGGGCGAGGCGTGCGCCCGGCTCTCCTCCTGGCTGAAGGCCAATGGGTTCAGGTCGACTGGGTTTCTGGACCTCTTCTCCGGGCCCTACGACGAGATGGAGAAAGCGGCGGAGTCCATAGCGGAGAGGTATTACGACTATCCGCGGTATCTATTCATCGCGCGGGCCATACAGTCCTACGAATGCTCCTTCTGGTTCTCGATATCCGGCTCCAACCCCGGCGAATGCGGGCGCGCGGTCGCCTAGCCGTCCCCAGGAGGCCTCGGCCGCCGGCGCTGACGGCCCCCACATAGATATGAGGAGGCTCTCCGCAAGGCCGGCCTGCGGAGAGGTCGGGCCTTAAGACGCTATGTCAAGATCTCGGGCCTAGGGGTCGTTGTAGGGGCGATCTGGGGCTGGGCGTCTTGCCCCTTGGTCAGGGGCTATCGGCGGATTCTCGGCTCCGCCGGCTCGTCCGGCCCTCCATCGGTCGGCACTAGGATACGTTCAGCGGCTCTGGGCCTCCAGGAGATAGTAGTGTATCGTGCTCAAGCCCAGCTTGCCCGCGGCCCTGCGCCACAGCGTATAGAGGAGCGCCGCAACCGAGAGCGCAACCCCGGCGTAGATGGCATGGGCGTATTGGGCCCTGCCTAGGGCGGTCAGATAGAGGGTGTATCCAAATATCGCCGTGCCGAGTGCGGGCGCGGCTATCCCCACGAGAAACGCCCTCAGCCGGCCCGTCTTGGCCGGAGATCTGCGCAGATAGGGGTACAGAGCCACCTCCGGAAGTATGTGGTGCGCATACCACAAGATGGTGGCCGCCGTGGCGGCCAGAAGCCATGCCACCTCGGCGGAGGCGGGGCTTACGCCCAGCCGCCCGAATGCCGCCGTGGCTGTCGCCAGCGCCGTCGCCGAAGAGGCCGCGAGGTTGAACAACGCGGCGTTCCTCGGCACACCGCCTCTGTCGAGGGCCTTTAGCCGCTTGCTCTCGATAAAGCCGTCTCTGGCCATGGCCCAGAGCAGCCTCGCGTGGGAGCCGGCGGGGCCTCCGTAGGCCAGAGCCGCCGGCGCGATGAACAACGGATATGCGGCGAGCAGCCACGCGGGGAGGTAGCTGGACCAAGCGTCCACGTAGGGCATGGCCGACTCGGCCAGGGCCCCGATGCGGTCTGGCGGCGCCGCGGCCACCACAGCGTATGCGGACAACGCGTAGAGCGCCGCCGAGGCGGACAACGCGATGATTATTCCGCGCCAGACGTCCCTCGCCGGGCTTTCTGCCTCCTCGCTGTAGAAGAGCGGCGTCCCGTAGCCCACATACATCCAGAAACCCTGCACGGCGGTCGCCGTGGCTATGCCTCCCCAGTCCATCGGCGCCAGAGGCGTCCAGGATCTATACGGCGAGACGGCCACGACGTATATATCGAGCGCCAGAGTGATCGATGTCGTGAACGCGAGGGCCGGCGCCAGCACGCCTCCGACGTAGCGGCGGGGCGGCGAGAAGGCGCCTACATACGATATGAGGAGGACGCCGACCACCGCGGCGGCCCAGGCGGGGAGGCTGCCCGTAATGCCGTAGACCACCCATCCGGCTTGCAGCGCGTTTTGAGTCTGCCACGCCACGTAGTAGAGGTAGTTGGCAACCGCGGTGTATTTCCCGGCCACAGGCCCCAGCCCCAGCTCGGCCAGCCCGTAGTAGCCGCCGGCGAACCGCGCCAGTCTGCTGTATTCGAGTATCGGCACGGCGGAAAGCATCACCGCGGCGTAGCCCAGCACCGCGGGCCATATCGCCGATTCGCCCGCGTATTTAACCAGAGGCGCCACGCCGATGGGGGCGCCGACCGGCAGAATCCCGGCGAGTCCCAACGCCGCGAGATCCCGTAGCCTCAGCCGTCTCTGCACTCCATAATGGAATCCCTATGTAATATCTCTTGCCCTTCTTAAATCGAGGGCCGCGTATTTATATGAGGCTGGTGAGGATCAGATTCAGGCTGTACTCAAAGTCCAGGGGCGGCCGTAGCTATCCCTATATAGCGGGTTCCCTCACCCTCGGCGGCTGGGCGCTCTCCGACGAGGAGAGGAGGGAAATCCTGCGTAGAGGCGAGGTGGAGAAGGAGTTCGTGATCTTGACGAGGGAGGAATACGAGGAGCTTGCCGATCTGCCCTACGAGGTATACACTATTTAATAGGGCTATTTTCCGTTGATGAAGGTCTACACGAAGGAGCTCCAGGTCAGGACCTCCTCGCGGAGGGCTCTCGTCAACATAACGGGCGAGGTGGAGTCCGCCGTCGCCGAGTCCGGCGTGTCGGAGGGCATAGCGCTGGCGTTTCTCACCCACGCCACGGCTGCCCTATTCGCCAACGAGGACGAGCCGAGGATACGTAGGGACTACGAGGCCCTCTTCGAGAGGCTGGCGCCGGCCTCGGGCGAATACGAGCACAACGCGATCGACGACAACGCGGATGCCCATCTCCTCTCGGCGCTGTTCAAGCAGTTCTACGTCTTCCCGGTGAAGGCCGGCAGGGTGGTCAGAGGCACCTGGCAGGAGCTGTTCTTGGCCGAGTTCGACGGGCCGAGGATGCGGCGTGTGGTGGTGGTCGTCGTAGGCCAATGAGGGTCGTCTGCGCGCGTTGCGGCCGCGAGAGGGCTGGGGACGAGCTCCGTTGCCCCAGGTGCGGAGGCCCCTTTACCGTGATCGTCGACTTCCAGTATAGGGAGAAGGTAAGGGAGAACTTCCCCTACATAAGGCGCTGGGTCTCCCTGGGGGAGGGCAACACGCCTCTGGTGGAAGTCGAGGGGGTTAAGTTCAAGCTGGAGTTCCTGAACCCCACGGGGAGCTTCAAGGACAGGGGGTCGGCCGTCCTGATATCGGCCCTTGCCGAAAGAGGCGTGAAGAGGATATCCGAGGATTCGTCGGGAAACGCCGGGGCGTCCATAGCCGCCTACGGAGCTCTCGCCGGCATGGACGTGGAGATATACGTGCCCGAGACGGCGCGCGGCGGCAAGCTGAGGCAGATAGAGGCCTACGGGGCCAGGGTGGTGAGGGTGTCCGGCTCCCGCGACGACGTGGCGAAGTCCGCCGAGAGGTCGGGCGCCTACTACGCGTCCCACGTCTGGCGGCCCGAGTTCAGAGACGGGATAAGGACGCTTGCCTACGAGCTGGTGAGGGATCTGGGGAAGGCGCCGGCCGAGGTGTACCTCCCCACCTCCGCGGGCACGCTCCTTCTCGGGGTTTACGCCGGCTTCAAGCACCTCCTCGACTCGGGCGTTGTGGACAGGATGCCGACGCTTGTGGCGGTCCAGACCGAGCAGGTGAGGCCCCTCTGCGCGGCGGTAAGGGGCGAGGAGTACGAGCCGCCCGGTAAAGTGACGTCGATCGCCGACGCTCTGGTGTCGACCAACCCGCCCCTATTGCCGGAGATGGCCGAGGTCGTGCGGACGCACGGCGACTGCGTCTGGGTGACCGACGGCGAGATAGAGCGCGCCTGGCGTTGGCTGGCGAGGAGGGGGCTCCTCGCGGAGCCGTCCTCGGCCGCCGCGCTGGCCGGCTACTGGAAAAGAGGGGGCGGAGAGGACTCCGTGGTGGTGCTGACAGGCAGCGGGCTGAAGGCGCTATGAGCTGGGGCACCTCCATCTCGGTGGCCTCTGAGAGCTTCCAGGCCACCTATCTGGGCCTAAAGATACACGAGATGGGCGGAGGCGCCGGCGACGTCGCCGTCGCGGTTTCGCTCGCCCTTTCCTACCTCCTGCCCCACCTCAACGGCGTCGGCGGCGACTTCCTCGCGCTCTACGAGAAAGGGGGTTCGGTAAAGGCCGTCCTCGGCCTCGGCTGGGCGCCGGGCGGCATATCGGGAAGGCCCCCCGAGTCGGGCCTCCGCTCGGCGGTTGTGCCGGGCTTCGGTCGGGGCCTCTGGGAGCTACATAGGGCGTTGGGCTCCATGGAGTGGAGTAAGCTGGTCGGCTACGTCGTGGACTTCCTGGAGAGACGCGCCGTGGTGCACCCCTCGCTGGCGGAGGCCCTGTCTAGGTCGAGGCTCGAGGGGCCGGGGGCGGCCCTCTACGCCTCGATACCCCGCGAGCCGGGGGCTCCCTACAGGGTCGAGCCGCTCCTCGCGCTTTACAGGATCTACGGCGAGCACGGGCCGGACGGGCTGTACGAGGCCCTTGCCGACTCGCTTTCCGGCGGCTACTTTTCCCGCGACGACATCCTCCAGTATAGGGCCGAGGTGAGGGACCCAGTATCGATGGAGTACCGCGGGTGGACGCTGTACGAGGCGCCGCCGCCTTCTCTCGGCTTCTCGGTTCTCCTGACCCTCAAGCTAGCCGGGGAGGGGCTTCCGCGGGAGCCCTTCTCCTACGGGCGCATAAGGGCCGTGGTAAGGGCGGCCAGAAAGGCGCATTGGGCGCGGGATAGATATCTCGGCGACGGGCCCGTGCCCGTGGAGGATCTGTTGCTGGGGCGCGTGGAGCTCGGCGAGTCTGAGTCGCCTATGCCCACCGGAGACACCACCTACTTCGCCGTGGCCGATAGGGAGGTGGCCATCTCGGCGATCCAGAGCATATACTACTCGTTCGGCTCTCGCTACGTGGAGGGGAGGTGGGGCGTCGTCCTCAACAACCGCGCGTTCGACTTCACCCAGGGGCCGAACGCCCCGGCCCCGAGGAAAAGGCCGGCCCACACGCTCTCCGCCGTCATAGCGGTAAGGGGCGACCTGACGGCGGCTCTCGGATCCAGCGCCGGACACTACAGGCCGGTCATCTACGCCCAGATGGTCCAGAACCTGGTGGACTACTCCATGGACATACGGAGAGTCGTCTGGGCGCCTAGATTCATCTGGGTCGGCGGATGGAAAGCGGAGGCGGAAAGGGGCTACGAGGCCGGCCCAGACGTCGACCTCGTGGAATATCCGTCGAGGCTCGGCGTGGCGGCTCTGGCCTATAGACGCGGGGGCTCCCTCGCCGCTGTGGCCGACATACGGGGGGACGGGGCGGCCGCCTCGGTCTAGGGGATATGAGGTTTGGGGCGGGACGAGGGCCGCCGCCATCGCCGGGAACACGATCGCCCCATCGGCCTGTTCGGAGAGCCCGCATATGCGGTCGTGCGCGGTCGCCGGAGGCGAAGCCGCCGTGGCGGTAGAGGGCCGATGGAAGCCCTGGGCCCTCCTCGACGCGAGATCCAGCCCTCACCGAGCCGCCTTGGGCGGGCATCAAGCCCTCCCCAGCCTCAGCCACCTCGGACGGCCGAGGGCCTGCGCCGCTCCGCGACCGCCCTTCGGGGCTCCTGGGGCGACGCCTATGACGTCGAGGAAAACCCCCGGCGCTTTGGGCGACCGCCCTATCTGGGGTCCAGCGGCGTTAAAACACCATGGGGACGTACCCCGAGTTGACGTAGTGGGCTATGCGCTCGCCTGCGGGCATCAGCTTGACCACCTTGGAGAGCTCCTCCTCTATGCCCCTGGCCTTCGCGTAGTTCACGCAGGCCGAGTCTACCGCGCCGGCCGACCTAAGCGCCTCGAAGGCCTGCCTCGAGGGCTCGGGGAGGCGCAGGAGCCTCTCTTGGCTGGGGCCGAAGAACACGACCTTCAAGTCCTCGTACCTCCTGGCGTCCAGGGACCTCGCGGCGAGGGTCAGCGCCAAGTCCATCTTCTCGTCGCCGCTCATTATCACGAACAGGGCCTTCATGGCGCTATGCACGCTATGTATTTAAAAATTTAGAAGAAGGAGTCGAGGGACGACGTCCTGGCCTTGCTCAGCGCGCGCCGTAGGCGCTCCAGCCCCTTCTCCACGCGGTCTCTGCTGAAGTCGTGCTCCTCCACCAATATCTCGAGGACCTTCGCCTCGTCGGGCTCCCTGAACTCCACCCTATATTGATCCGTGGCGGGCGGGTTGAGGAAAATCCGCCTGATCTCTAGGGGGTCGGCGGGCCACTGGACGCCCTTTAGGACGGTCTTGAGGGCGTTTTCCAACGAGCCGTGTTCCAGAATCGTCTTGAGGGCCCTCTGGGGGCCTATCCCGGGCACTCCGTCGGGGTTGTAGTCGGTGCCGAGGAGGATGGCTATGTCGACCAGCTGCTCTCTGGATTTGAGCTTGAGGGCCCTCAGGACCTTGTCCAGCTCTATGACCTCCGGCGGGACTTCGACGTACTCCTCGCCGACCTTCCTCCTGGAGGACACGGCGAGGTTTCTGACCAGCCTCGGCGCCCCGAACAGCAACGAGTCGTAGTCCTGGCTCCCGGCGCCCCAGACGGAGCCCTTGGCCGCCATATACGCCGCCTGCGCCTCGCCCTCGCTCGGCGCCTGCACCCACGGTATGCCCATCGCCGACAGGAGGGCCTTGGCGTCCTCGGCCATCCGGTCCGCCACGTAGATGACCCTCTTGGCGTACTTGGCCACATCCTCGGCCCTCCCCTCCGCCGCCGCCCTCTCCATCTGCTCCCTTGCCTTCTCCTTGGCCGCCCTCCTGGCCTCTATCTCGGCCCTCTTGAGCTCCGGCGGCTTCCCGTCGAAGACGTAGACGGGCCTTATCCCCGCCTCCACTAGGTTTATAGTCCTATAGAAAAGCCCGTTGAGGTGGCTGGTGACTCTGCCCCTCCCGTCCATGAGGGGGGTGCCGTCCGGCTGCCTTATGGAGGCGAGGAATTGATATAGGGCGTTGTAGGCGTCGAGGGCCACCGTCCGCCCCGCCAGCTGCTCCAGCTTCACCTCGCGCCTGGCCTCGGGCGGTATGAGCTTCCCCAGCTCTGTGACCCCCACGCCACTTATGCCGCACTATATTAATATTGGCCCCCCGCCCGCCGCGCTCCGCGGAGGCCGACGGGGCCGGGCCTCCGCCGCCGGCTCGGCCTAATGCCTCTTGACGACTTGATAGATCTCCTTGCCGCCCTTCACGAGCTTCCTCACGTGTATCCTCCCGTAGAGCTCCAGGACCATGAGCGCCTTTCTGATCTCGGCCTCAGTTATGTCGGGCCTCGCCCTCCTGAGGAACTCCTGTATCTCCTCCGAGGTCATCACCTCCTGCCTCTTCAGCTTGTAGATGGTCTCTATGACGTCGTTCACCAAGTCCACGGTTATGTTCTTCATAGATAGAGCGGAGGCGTCGCCTTCGCCTTGGCGGGAGGCTGCAGCTGCCTCGCCTTCTCCAGCCAGCCCTCGTAGAACTTCAACATGTCCGGAGTTATTGAGGGCTTCACCTTCGCCAGGGCGGCCTCGAAGTGCCTCATGGCCACCTCCTTGGCGTTTATATCCTCCCTCAACGCCATGAAGGTGGCCTCCCTCACGACCAGCTCTATGTCGGCGCCGGAGTAGCCCTCGGCCCTCCTGGCCAGCTCCTCCAGGTCGACGTCTTTGGCCAGAGGCACGTTGCGCGTATGTATCAAGAAGATGTCGAGCCTCGCCTTGAAGTCGGGCGGAGGCACGTAGATTATGCGGTCGAACCTCCCCGGCCTGAGGAGCGCCGGATCCACCAGATCGGGGCGGTTGGTCGCCCCTATCACCACCACGTTCTCGAGGGTCCTTATGCCGTCGATCTCCGCCAGCAGCTGGGCCACCACGCGCTCGCTGACGAAGGCGTCGGCGCCCAGGCCCCTCGCGGAGGCCAGTGCGTCTATCTCGTCGATGAAGACGACGCAGGGAGCGGCCATCCTGGCCTTCTGGAATATCTCCCTGATCATCTTCTCCGACTCGCCGACCCACTTGGAGAATATCTCGGGCCCTCTGACAGCTATGAAGTTCGCGCCCGACTCGGTCGCCACAGCCTTGGCGAGGAGGGTCTTGCCGGTGCCGGGAGGCCCGAAGAGGAGGATGCCCTTAGGGGGCCTCAAGCCGAACTTCTTGAACGTCTGGGGGTACTTGAGAGGCCACTCCACCGCCTCCCTCAGCTCCTGCTTCACATCCACCAGCCCACCTACGTCCTTCCACCGCACCTTGGGCACCTCTATGTGTATCTCGCGGAGGGCGGAGGGCACGATCTCCTTCATGGCGTCCGTGAAGTCCTGCATGGAGACCTTTATCTGCTCGAGGGACTCGGCGGGTATCGTCGGCTGGTTTAAATCCACCACGCCGCCCTGTATCGCCCTCCTCAGGGCCCTTATGGCGGCCTCCTTGGCCAGGGCCGCTATGTCGGCCCCCGTATAGCCGTGGGTCATCTCGGCCAGCTTCCTCAGATCCACGTCGGGGCTCAACGGCATGTTGCGGGTATGTATCTGGAGTATCTCGAGGCGGCCCTTGAAGTCGGGCGGACTTATCCATATCTCCCTGTCGAATCTTCCGGGCCTCCTCAGGGCGGGGTCCACGGCGTCGGGGCGGTTCGTGGCGCCTATCACCACTATCTGCCCCCTCTCCTGCAGCCCGTCCATGAGGGTGAGGAGCT
>Ga0081473_129967_pt1 | contig 73527 bp, 75 predicted proteins | sample CisSprmetagenome_FD_70977 | JGI IMG/M metagenome (GOLD analysis project Ga0081473, IMG submission 70977) | Hypoxic/sulfidic aquatic microbial communities from Cistern Spring, Yellowstone National Park, USA v2 (version 2) | ecosystem: Environmental > Aquatic > Thermal springs > Hot (42-90C) >...
CAGGAATATCTCTGATAAGATCCTCGAAAGATGCTCCTAAAAATCTCAACATATCCTCTTTAATCTTAGGATCTGAATTAGGGATCCATGGATGATACAATATAGATCACCTGAAATATCTTTCATTAAATAATAGAAAGACTTGATTAATAAAAATATCACAATGAAAAGCCTGAGATTCAAAGCCGGATAAGAAATAAATTTCTCTAGAACCTGCTTAAACATATAGGATCATGAAAATATCTTGAGAGGATCCTTATAAAATGTTAGATATATAATTATTAGAACCATAGTGCTTTATAAACATGTGATCTTTTTGTTCAATTATTTGAACATTTTGTTCAAATATTAGAGTTATATTTATTGTATCTAATGATCTAATAGAGGTAAGAGATGTGTTAAGAGAAATGATACCTCCACAGGCTCTGTTAATACTGTTGCTAACTCTCTCTCTATTATTAATGTAGTACATGTTGATGCACAGAATGAATATATTATCGAGAAAAGTTTCTATACCAAATATTCTGTGTGTCATGCAGGTGTTGAGGCTGTGATAAATGTTTCATATGGTAATGCAACAATACTTATTGATATTCCAAATCCGCCTATATACTCATATAGAAATGTTCACCTGGTATTATTTGACCATAAATGTTTCTATGAGCTTTCTCAACATAAGATGAGAAGTCCTATACCACAGGAGATATTTAAAGAAAAAAGCGAGAATGTTAAAAAGAGATTTTCAGAAATAAATATCACCACAGACGTTATAGTCAGAAATGTGGTATTAACTCTTTCGCCCGGTCCTATTAATGCGTCAGTTGAATGGAGATATATCTTTATCATAGATTTATCTAAAGCACCTATAGATCTTATTATTAAAATTATTGGAGAAGAATTTAAAGACATGAAAGCAACAATAATTGTCTATGACAAAAGACTCATAGAAATAAGAGATCTATATGATAGATATGGTATTTTAAAAATAGGAGAAGAGATTAGAAATATAGTATCCTCAGAAGAAGCTCAAGTATTGCTAAAGAATATTATCACAGAGTTAGGAGATTATTTCGGCTTCGCTGGGCTTGGAGGCGCAAGTTCCTCACCTGTAGATAGAGGATGGCCTACTCTAGCAGATATAAGCGTCACCTCTTCATATAGCGACGTATCAAAGATTGTTAAGAGATTTGTTAGAGAGATAGCTGATATTGCCAGAAGAAAAATTTCTGAGCAAATACCATTGTACATCTACTTTTCAGAATATGGACCGTGCGTAGTCGCTATACCGGAGTTAGAGCTAGTCACTACTCAGAATAATACTAATACTATGATACCACGTCAGCTAAATCAGACACATGTTTCGCCAGATGTATATCCAGAGGCACACAAGATTTTCAGAATGATCTATATAGGGTTTGTAGCGGGAGGACTTTCTCTATTGATGGCCATCGTATTTCACAAAATACTCATAAGAAATCGATATAACAGATGAAAAGTTCCGTTCATTTTTCATTTTTATTAATTTAGCCTTTTCTGTCAGAGCGATTTTCTATTTAAATTATTCTCAGGCTTTAGATATTAAAGAGCTTCTCTCATGTTTTCTGAGGCTATGTATGTCTCTTAGATATACTTAGAGATTCATTTAGATGTTAAAAACCTTTATATCGATCCAGATACTTATAATGATAATTTGCGCATGATATGATGTCTGAAGGATCAAATTTTATAAAGATTTTACTCCATAAAGATCTGGTTTTGCAATAAATATGTTGTTGATATATCTATTTATCTCTGAAATATTTTTCTCAAGATCTTTTTTTCTAAATAACGCTATCACTATCCCTCCTCTCCCTGCTCCACTTATTTTCGCTCCCAAGGCTCCGAATCTTCTTAAGAGCCATATGATCTCTTCACATCTCTGACATGAGGTGTTTATAGAATACAGAAGTCCTTGATTGATGTTCATAAGTTCTCCCAGCGTCTCTATATCACCGTTTTTTAACAACATCACTGCTTCTTCAACAAGTCTCTCAGCGGCGTAATAGACGTGTTCAATAATGTTTTTTCTTCTCTCATATAGCTCCAGAACTTCTCTAACTATGACGCCTGTGTTTCTCTCAATGCCTGTGTTTGTTATGAGAAGCTCATAATCCTCTGGCCAGGAGACTTCTATCCTCTTAAATACTCCTGCTTTATAATATATGAATCCTCCGTATGTTGCAAGAGTATTGTCAATACCGCTAGGTTTTTTATGAATAATCTTCTCAGCTTCAAAAGCTATTTTTGACACAAGATCTTTATCAGTCTCATGGCCACATGCTCTCAGAAGTGAATGTGTAACTGCCACTGAGACTGCTGCTGAAGACCCCATTCCAGATGCTATATAGATCTCAGAGTCTATGAATACTTTAAATCTTTTTAGACAGCCTAATTCTCTTAACATCTCAAAGATTTTATCAAAACTATTTTCTCTGCCAATGTTCTTCTCCTCATCATATAAAACTCCAAGCTGTCTTGAATATACATGATTCTTCTCATAAGCCTCTGAACATGCTTTAGCATACATGTTAACTGCAACACCTATCCCTGGAAATCCTTTCACAACAAAATGTTCTCCAAATAAAATCACTTTACCAGGAGCCTGTGAACAATACATTTTATCATCCTCATAATAGTTTTAAAAGACTTACTATAGTAGGTGCTCCGACTATTGTCATAAATAATACTCCTAGAGAGACTCCTTGTCTGGCTAATGCTCCTGAAATTAATGCTACAAGGATCATTCCGAATATTCCTGGCAATCCTGCGTCATAATATGCTAATATGAGTGCTATTGCTATGAAAAGTCCGTATAAAGAGTCTGCAGATATCTTTCTAAACACATATAGAGTGATCTCTCTAGAATATTTCACTATAAGAGGATATGTTATTGCCAAAGAGATCAAGGCAGAATATATAAGGATCAGTGATATGTCAAGATAACTATATTTCTCAAGTATATATTTGAAAGGCTCTCTGCCTATAAGATCTATTTTCTGAAAGAATGGATATGCAGGTCCCGCGCTCATAGGTCCTGTAGGTGCTCCTATAACTATTAAAGGTATTAATGTTCCTCCAATATATGTCCCAAGTTTGATTCCTTCACGTGTTGTATATGCAAGTATTGCTCCTTCTAATCTATTTTTCTTACTCTCTCTCAAAAGATCCCCGATCAATATTGTGAGACCTACTGGAGACATTACAGTTGCTAAAACAGATGTTATAAGAGACCATATAGATGTGTGTACAAGCTCTTCTCTAGATAAATTCTTGAGAGGATTAACACTTATTCTACCAACTCTAGCAAGTCTGACCTCTTTAAAACCTTTTCTCACAATACCTCTCCTAAGATCTTTGTTTAACGCATAGAATATCTCATAGATTATAGGTCCTACTGTGACGCCTAGAAAAAGACTTACTGTCACAGGTCTTCCATAGACGCCTCGAAGACCTTGGATTAATAGTGCGAAGACAGGGATCGTCATTAAAGCAAGTGCTTTGTTTCTAGATGTCAAAGCTAGAATAACTACTCCTACGAAGAGTATCCAGAACCATCTTCTAACTCCTACTCCAAAGATCTTGTCCTCAGTATTCAGCCAAGAACCTAACGGCAGTAGAAGCCATGCAACTATCAAAGTAAATATTAATGTGATAATTGCCGCTATAAAAGCTGCTGAATTACCTTTCCTCAGCAGAGTATCTGCATAACCATGTTCCTTAGCGATCATGGCATCAGGAACTTGTGGAACAGCCATCACACCTCCAGGGATCCCTGCCAAAGCAACTGGGATCGCATCAGTGATCTTAAATGCAACTATCGCAGAAATAAACCATGCCAAAACAAGCAAAGGATCTACTCCAGCGAATAATAAGGCAAGAGCTATTGGAGCCATAGTGGCAGTCTCATCAGTGCCCGGCAATATCCCTATAACTATATAGATTAACGCGGAAACTATTGAAAGAATCGTCGCCTGCAACAATAGGTATAAATCTAACAAATCTACTCCACCACAATCTTTCTCTTAACTCTAGTAAATGGAATAGATATTAGAAAACCGATTGATGCTCCTACAGCGCCTAACGTAATTTTAAGAGCTGAGACAAGCGATCCTGTTTTCAAAATTTCGGCTATGTAAGGAGCTGAGAAATATAATACGAAAGCTCCTGCAACAGAGAGTGCTGTAGATATTCCTATCTCTTTCAGAGAGACATATTCACCATACAACTCAAGAAACTCTTCATCAGGATCTTCTTCAAAAGATTTTTTCCTCATTAAATCACCTTAAGCTAATAATGTTATGTCATATATAAATTTTTAACAATTGATAAGACATTTTTTTACAAACGTCTAAATATGATCGTATGGTCTTCTGTTAATAAAAAGATCTTATTCCACGGATCTTTAGAACTTCTCTGAATATACTTAAAGCCTCATTTTTCTTATCTAAAAACTCTTTATCTATATATAGTCTCACCACAACAACGCTCTCAGCCAGGCGTCCAAGTGTTGTTTCTTCAAATCTTTTTAAAACAATGGATCCGTCAGACCTATGGATCAAAAGATCTTCGCTATGAAACATCGGATTAAGAGGTAGTATCGGCGTGTCTATGAATACTTTTCCTCTCATATTCTCAGGAATCTTCTCATAAAGGATCTTGTTTAGACGTTCTCTATCTAATATTCCTGTGAGAAAATTTATATCTCTATGAATAGGTATTCTATATTCCTCAACAGCTGTAAATCTAATCTTTCTTTTCATAAGATCTTTTATATAGACTTTCTCTCTGAACTCCGGGATCATCAGAATAGAATATTCATCTAACAACAGATATCTCTCAGGATCCTCAATATATTCTTTGAATGTCTCGAAAGATCCTTTCAAAGCCTCACTGATCATTATATCAATAGCTCTACTAGTCTTATGATAATATACCGACATAAACATATGATATCTAGCTATGATCACATGTTCAAAAGCGTCTAAAGCCTTCTCATTCAGAGCTAGACCTCTTGACGTAGGGATCAGATTATATGCTATTCTGACCCAGTCTACGCCGTTTCCATATCCAGCTCCTGTATAATAAGAGTCTCTCATGAGATAATCTAATATATCTGCCGAGAAAGATCCTTTCAATATGTAATAAAAAGATCTTTCGACATACTCCTCAGAGCCTTTAATACCTAAGAGAGGCCATTCAGAAGGTGTTCTAGAAGATATCGCCTGCGAAAGATCTTTGTGATCAAAAATATGATTTTTACCGTAAGTCTCTAGACAATATCTGATATCATTATTCTCATAAACAATTTTTGAACCAATGATCTCATGGTTAATATTCATAGGATACAACACTGCCTCTTCAAAAGTATGTGAATAAGGTCCATGCCCAACATCGTGGAGAAGCAGAACTAACCTCATAAATTGTTGTAAAGATCTTGCGTCATCAGATGTTGACGGAAGAATCTTATTTAATATGTTGAGGCTCATGAGACCTGCAATATGCATAGAGCCTATCGAATGTGAGAATCTTGTGTGTGTAGCTCCTGGATACACATATTGAGAAGTCGGCAGCTGAAGAATTCTTCTAAGTCTCTGAACTGGAGAGGAGTCTATGACGCATTTCTCAAGATCTGTAATACCTATATATCCATGAACAGGATCTTTTATAAAATGATTATAAACTAACATAAACTCTCGTCACTTATATATAAAATAACAGAGAATATTAATGGTGCATATATGAGTAGTGTAAGTGAAGATGAGAGAATATGGGCATTTATAGCATGGCTGCTAAGTATAGTCGGCGCCATAATAGGACTTGTTTTGAGACCAGGATCTAAATATGTTAGATACTGGTCTTATCTATCAATAGCATTCTTCATATTGTTAATAATAACATGGGTCATAACATTCATCATAGGATTCATACCTTTCATAGGATTCATAATAAACATATTGATATACCTAGGGATCGTGATAGCCTATATAATAGGACTTATAAAAGTATTGACAATACAATGGTGGAAGCCTCCTATAATATATAATATCGCTCAGTTCCTCGGTATAGAAAGAATATAAAAGATTCGGGCAATGAGCAAAGATGAGGCTCAACATATTTTTTAGAGAGCCTAAGATAAGACTTGCAATAGTCTCTCTTATAGCAACATTTCTTATATTCTTCATAAGATTAATAGTTTATTTAAACACCGGAAGTCTGGCGGTTTTGGCAGACACTTTTCATAGTATAACAGATCTGATGGCGAATATTGTGGCGATAACATCATTATTTGTCGCGTCGAAGCCTGTCGACAGAGAACATCTATATGGTCATGAGAAGGCTGAGAGCATTGGCACACTAGGGATCTCAATTCTTCTAATAATGATCTTTGTATATATATTATACGAGTCTATTCACAGAGTATTCTCTACAGAATATATGTTGGAGTTCACTATATGGTCATCAATTTTAATAGCCATCACAATGATAATTGATCTGTGGAGAGCAAGAGCTTTATCTAGAGGAGCAATTTTATATGGATCAACTGTTTTAGAGGCTGACTCAATTCATTATAAAAGTGATCTTATGGCCACATCATCAGTTTTAACATTAAGCATAATAGGATCTTTATACACAGGCTTTTATATAAAATATGTTGATATGATAATAAGCATCATGATCGCTGGGTATATAGCAAGATCCTCTCTCAGACTTGCTAAAATGTCAATTGATGAACTTATGGATAAAGCTCCAAGCGACATAATAGATCTTTTCAGAAAAACTGCTTCAAAATATAATGTAAACATCAAAAGCGTCAGAGCAAGAAGATCAGGATCAAAAATATTTTTAGATGCTGTAGTTGAGATGCCCTCATCAATTTCTCTGAGAGAGTCTCATGAGATTATTGATAAAATAGAGAATGAGATGAGAACACAGACAAAAAAATATATTGATTTTATTATTCATATGGAGCCTAAAGACGAGACTAAAGATCTTATTATTAGAAGAATTAGAGAGATCACGAGAACATATAAAGATGTTAAGAAGGTTCATGATATAGATGTCAAGACTGATGAAAAAGGATATCATGTGAGATTTCATGTTGAGGTTGATCCTAAGATTAGTGTAAGAGATTCTGAGAAAATCGTTGAGAAGCTGAGACATGATCTTATGAAGGAGTTCTCTAAAATATCCAGCGTCATGATCCATGTGGAGCCTCTATGTATTGAGGAGAGAAGTGTGAGAGAGATTGTGAAAGAGGTTTTGAATAAAGATCCTGAGCTTAAGAGTATGATAAAAATTTATAGCATAAAGATCTTGTCTGCAGAGGATAAGGTTCTCGTAGATCTTGTCTGTGGCATCTCTGAGAATATGAGAATCGATGAGGCTCATAAAATCATTGGAAGATTAGAAGGAGTTTTGAAAGAGGCTTTAGGCGATAGATACATTGTTACTATATCATTAGTCTCAAAAGGATCTATGGAAAAACTTTGACTCCTCCCACATAAGTCTCTAAAACTTTGATCTCTCTCAGTTTTTTAACATCTGTCTCAAAAGGATCTTTGTCTATCACTATGAAATCTGCATACTTTCCAACTTCTAAGGATCCCAACAGATCTTCTTCTAAAAGTGCGTATGCAGATCCTATGGTGTAATAATGTAAAGTCTCTCCTAGAGTTAGAGAATGTTCTTTAGTCTCTTCATAATAAGGAGTCTCGCTGAAGCCTCCTCTTGAGACGGCGGCGTAGACAGTCTCCCAGGGGTTGAGAGGCTCTACCGGAGCATCTGTTGATAATGCCATAGGAATATCATTTCTTATGAAATCTCTAAATCTATACAGCCATTTAATTCTTTTTTCTCCAAGTCTCTCTCTGGCCCACCAGTCTGTGACAACAAAATGAGGCTGAACAACTAAGACAGGTTTTAACTCTCTTAATCTCTCAAGCTGATCATCTCTCACCACAGAGGCGTGTTCTATTCTATGTCTTCTACCTCTTAATCTGCTATAGATCTCGATTAACATATCAAGAGTCTTGTCTCCAATGGCGTGTATAGCCAGTTGCATTCCCATGTTATCCACATCCTCAGAGATCTTTCGAAGCCTCTCTTTATCAATTGTTGGATAGCCTGATGTAGAAGGATCATCTGAATAAGGCTCTGAAAGCCATGCAGTTCTTGCTCCAAGACTTCCGTCAGCAATAATCTTGAACCCCTTGATCTTTATATAATCATCTCCAAAATCTCTTGAGATCCTTATTCTCTTGATCAACTCTAACGTGGAAAGATCTATTCCATTAGGATCTTTCCCAGGACTGAGATATATTCTAACTCTCACAGACAGAGGACCTCTGCTTCTTATCCTCATGAGAGTATTAAAAGATCTTAAGTCGCAACTTACAAACCCTAGGGTAGTAACTCCTTGAGACGCCGCATATCTTAGAGCGTCTAAAAAGAATTTCTCAAAATCATCATCTGAAAACTCTTCTCTAGCTCTCTCTCTAACCATTGAAAGAATATTTTCTTTAACAACTCCTATAGGCTCTCCACTCTCATCTCTCACGATATCAGGTGAATCTATGCTTCTCAGGTTTAGAAGCTCAACAACTTTTGAATTAACCACAGCAGCGTGACCACATACTCTAGTTAGAATAACAGGTCTGTCTCTAACTACTTCATCAAGATCCCATCTGGTGGGCCATCTCTTCTCTTTAAACAACTCTTGATCCCATCCTCTCCCAATGATCCATCTCCCACTACTTTTTTCAGCATATTCTCTCAAGATCTTTTTAAGCTCTTCAATACTTGACACTCCCCTAAGATCTAATGTGTTTAAAGATGTTCCAACGCCATCAACGTGCATATGAGCGTCTATAAAGCCTGGTAAAACAGTTCTCTCATCAAGATCTATTAATTCGCCATTGAATCTTCTCACAATATCAATAGTCTTCTTACTCTCACCAACAAAAACGATCCTTCCATTTATCACCACAAAAGAATCTACAATTTTTCTAGGAATAAATGATGTATATATTCTACCATTAATAAATCCTCTGACAAATGAACTCATAAAAATTGCGACCTCAAAAACTTTTTATCATAAGAAAATAAAAATAGCTACCGCCGTAAGAAAGGTATTCATCCTATGATCATTTTATATAAATATATAAACTTAAATAAAGATCCTCTTATTAATGCCATAATAAAATTTTAATACTTCTGACAAAAATTTTCTTGGCGAATGTATATGAGAAAAGCCATCTCACGTATAACAGCCTCTGTTATTATAGCAATAATATTGATCGCTGTGGGATTACTGGTTGTATATTTAACTCAACAGCCCGCCGGCACAAAAACCACGCCTTATACAGTCGCCACCTCATCACCTACATCAACAGTCTCAACACAGACAGCCTCGACGCCAGCCACTAAGAAGATTAAAGTTGCAGTATTATTTGACGTAGGTGGGAGAGGAGATCTGAGTTTTAATGACATGGCTGTCTTAGGTGCTGAGAAGGCTAAGAAAGATTTTGGAGTAGAGATTGTTTATCAGACCCCGAGGTCTCTAGATGACATGGTTCCTCTGCTGGAGAGTCTTAGCAAATCTGGTGAGTATGATCTTTTGGTTTTGATAGGATTTTTATGGACTAGCCCTCTGAATGCGACTGCTGATAAATATCCTAATCAGAAGTATGCTCTCATAGACTCTACCACAGGCGTTGTAAGACCTAACGAAGTTGATGTGGTGTTTAGAGAACAAGAGGTGGGAGCTTTGATAGGTGTGATAGCATCTGGGATGGCTCAGAGTCTCAATAGTAGCATAGTGGGAGCTGTGGCTGGAATGTCTATACCTCCTCTATGGAAGTTTCATATAGGATATTTATTCGGGATCAAATATTTTGAGAAGGTCACTGGAAAGAAAATAGATCTTATATGGCAATATACTGGAACATTCACAGATCCTCAGGCAGGATATAAAGCCGGCTGGAATGAGCTTGAGCAAGGAGCAACAGTTATATACGGTCTCGCAGGTTTGACACATGTGGGAATGTTTAATGCAGTCATTGACTGGAATAAACAGGGGAGAGGAAAGGCTTTTGCAATAGGCCAGGACGCCAGTCAGGAGTGGTATGCTCCACAATATATACCTGTGAGCGGCTCGAAAAGAGTTGATGTAGGAGTCTATGACGTAATTAAAATGGTTGTTGAAAACAACTGGAGACCAGGGATCCTATCTTTAGGAGTTAAAGAAGGAGGAGTAGGAGTATGGGATCTTGATGGAGTAAGATATTTCGCAGAGATAGCATATGAAACAGGTAAATTAAAAGATTTAACACCAGATCAGGTTGTCAAAATAGTTAACGAGACCAGAAACAAATATATACCACAGTATGTCTGGGACATAGTTAATAATCTCAAAAAACTTCTTGAAGAGGGGAAGATAGAGTTTAAAATGCCTTCAAACGAGAGTGAGTATAACGCTATAATATCAGCGCTCTTAAAAGGAGATCTTAACGCCGCCTTATCAAAAGGATCTGTGTGATATCATATATAATTAATAAAAACTATCATTTTTATTTTTTCATCGATTAACAATTTTGAGAACATCAAGATGAGGATCTTATATGAGTAGAAGACCTATTATACAGATGATCGGCATCGAAAAGATCTATCCAGATGGTCAGTATGCTCTGAGAGGTGTTGATTTTGAGGTTTTCGAAGGAGAGATCCATGGGATCTTGGGTGAGAATGGTGCTGGAAAAACTACTCTTATGAGGATCTTATATGGAGAGATCAGACCTACTCGAGGGAGAATATTTGTTAGAGGCAGAGAAGTGAGGTTCAGCGGTCCTTGGGATGCTATTAGAGAAGGTATTGGAATGGTTTATCAACATTTCTCTCTCATACCATCTTTCACTGTCAGAGAGAATCTTTATCTCTCAATGCTCTCTATGAATAAAAAGATCAGACGCGAAGACGTTGATGAAATAGCTAGAGAATATGGTGAGATGATAGGTTTTAAAATATCTTTAGATGAGGTTGTCGAGGATCTTCCTATAGGAGTTCAGCAGAAGATAGAGATTTTGAAAACGCTTATGAGAGGCGCTAGAATACTTATTCTTGACGAGCCCACCTCAGTATTAAGTCCTTTAGAGACTGTTGAGCTTTTCAAAATCTTGAGAAGACTTAAAGAAAGTGGATACACAATAATATACATAACTCATAAGCTTAGAGAGATCAAAGGTTTGACCGATAGAGTCACTATAATGAGAAGAGGTAGAGTAGTCTCTGTGGTGGAGACTGATAAGGTTTCTGAGGAGGAGCTTGCTAAAATGATGATAGGTTCTGAAGAATTTGTTTTCAAAAGATCTGAGGTTAAGAGAGAGGAAAAGACTGAGAAAAGAAGAATCCTTGAGATCAGAGGTGTCTCAGTTGTTGATGATAAAGGTGTTGAGAAAGTGAGAGAAGTATATCTAGAGATATTTAATGGAGAGATCCTTGGTTTAGCAGGTGTTCAAGGAAATGGTCAGAAAGAGCTTGCAGAAGCTATCGCCGGAATTAAAAAAGTTTCTAGAGGAAGAATATTTTTCAACGGGCTTGACATAACAGATCTTGATGTGAGAGAGAGATATAGACTTGGCATATCATATGTCCCAGATTCGAGAGGAGAAGCCCTCATTTACAACATGAATCTTGCTGAGAATTTCATCTTGACAAGTCTAGAGAGATATATGAACTCGTTAAAAATTATAGACTGGAGAAGAGTGAGAAAAGATCTTTTGAAAGCCGTGGAGAGATTTGATATAAAAACAAGATCTTTAGATTTAGATGTGAGATTTTTGAGCGGAGGTAATCAACAGAAGCTTATTATAGCAAGAGAATTCTCAAGAGATCCTAAGCTTCTGATAGTTTCAGAGCCTACACATGGTCTGGACATCATGTCGACAATATATGTAAGAGATCTTTTGAGAAAATTCAGAGACTCTGGAAGAGGAGTATTGTTAATCTCTAGTGATCTTGATGAGATATATGAGTTGAGCGATAGGATCGCTGTGATCAACAGAGGCAGAATAGTTATAACAGGCGATCCTAAGGAGCTTCCACCTGAGAAGATAGGTTATTACATAGGGATCTGAGTTGAGAAAGATCTTTTTAGAAGAGGCTGGATCATTATATCAGAGAAGAGCTCTCAGATATCTACTAGTATTTCTAGAGCCTATGACAGCTTTTGCTATAGCAACATTGATAAACGCATTGATCTTATATTTGTTAGGATATGATCCTTTAGAGGTTTATTCTGTAATGTTTTTGACAGGATACTCTGATATTCATTATCTATTTATAAAAAGCAGTCCATATATAGCTACTGGACTGGCATTCTCAACACCATTTCTAGCAGGGATCTTTAATATAGGAGGTGAGGGACAGCTATATCTTGGAGCATTAACAGCTCTCTTAGCATCATATGTCTCTAGAAACTTTTTAATCTCTATCTTAACAGGCTTTATAGCCGGAGCATTATTAAGTGGTTTAACAGCTTTTCTAAGAGTCTATAGAAATGTTAATGAGGTTGTCACTGCGATCATGCTTAACTGGATAATGTATTACATAACCTCATATATAATCACTGTGTACATCTATGATCCTTTCGCACCTTATCAGTCTAGACCAGTTCCTCGTGAGGCTGTGATAAATCCTGATCTGATGTTTATTATATCAGTTTTCACAGCCTTGATCATATATATAGTTCTTTTCTACACATCTATAGGTTATATGATGAGGGTCGTAGGAAGATCCTTTAGATCAGCTGTTTACTCAGGGATCAATATTAAGAGAATAATGATTCTTTCAATGATGATCGGAGGAGGATCAGCAGGATTAGGAGGAGCATTAATACCTCTGGGAACAAGCCCTCATGTGCTTGACAACACTATGTCAGCACTATATGGAGTAGGCTTCATGGGGATAGGCATAGGACTTTTAGGAAGAAACAATCCTATAGGAATAATCATAGCATCAATATTCATCTCAGGTCTTATAATAGGTGGTCAAAACGTCGAGAGAATCATTGGAGCTCCACCAGAGGTTGTAGACGTCATAATCGGCATAACAATTGTCATGCTGGCGATCCCATATATCTTAAGAAACATATTAGCTAAAAGAGGTGTATACATATGATCAGCGACATCATCGTTGTATCCTCTCTGGCGCTCACCTCAATGACGCCTATACTACTAGGATCTGTAGGTGAGATATTCACTGAGAAATCTGGCGTCGTCAACATAGGTATTGAAGGGATCTTTCTATTATCAGCTTTGATAAGTCTTATAATCACTTTCGTGACAGAAGATCCTTATCTAGGACTTTTCACAGGTTTTTTAATAGGAGCTTTCGCAGGATTTATTCATGCAGTCTTCGCAGTTTATCTAAAAAGTGATCAGATAATTGTTGGAGTAGGATTCAACATGTTGGCTTATGGAGCTACTGTTCTTATGATGGTCTCTATATGGCAGGCTCATGGAGCATCTCCAACTCTTCCAACAAAAACCTATGTGATATCAATACCTCTGGGTAGAGATGTGATAACAATTCATCCACTATCGATCATGGCTATAGGATTGGCGATATTATTCTGGTGGATCTTAGAGAAAACCTCTCTAGGACTTAAGATAAGAGCATGTGGAGAAGATCCTAAGTCTGCAGAGGCCTCTGGAGTAAACGTCTATCTCATGAGGATCATAGCAACAACAGTAGGAGGAGGATTAGCAGGATTAGGAGGAGCATTTCTAACAGTATCATGGATAGGACAATTCACAAGAAACATATCAGCTGGAAGAGGCTTCATAGCATTAGCAAATGTAGCATTCAGCAACTGGAATCCTCTCACAGCAATATTAGGAGCATTAATATTTGGAATATTTGATGTGTTAGCATTATACGTGCCTATAAAACTTAGCAGTCTCTATGGAATAGTATTCACAACACAAAACAATCTGTTTCTCACAATACCTTATCTAGCAACAATAATAATAGTAATGATCATATCAAGAAGAATAAAAATGCCAAGATCTTTAGGAACACCATACATCAAAGAATAAAAGATCTTTATTATTTAAACAATGAAGTCATTAAGAATCATTAGAACAAAAAACTAACGATAACTACACATCTATCTTCATATCAAATTGTTCTACCAAACTATGTGTCTAATTCTATGATCCTTAGGGAGACCATCGAGGCCAGGAACTCCTTCAACATCATATATATTTTCACTATATAGTCTCTCATTTAAATCAACATTAGACATTTGACTATCTACTTTCTAATGAAACAAATTTTGTTGAAATCTTTTCAATGTTTAATATGATCAGACGTAGCCGTAATATTCTGCAATTTTTCTATAGCTTATCTTGTTGAATATATATGCATATAATATGTATTGGAAAGGCCCGATTATAAGATGATAATATCGAGGCATTATTCTGTCGAGAGCCTCAGTCCATTTGCTACTCCATACGGCTTGAGGAGGAGGATAAGCGATCGGTATTAAAGTGTTGTTAAGCAAGGGAGCTGTCATAATTATTGCTGTGGAGAGGCCCAGCGTTATTATTAAGACGGCTATAGATGTTACTATTATGTCAAAAATAAGATCCACATTCTCTCTCATCATCTTATATACACATGATAAAGAGGAGGAGGGCTCATCGACGCACATTGCTATAGCAAGTGCTGAGAAAGGTGCGTAAAATGGATGAATAATCAATATGTATAATCCTAAGATGAAGTTCCATATATACATGACGTATGCTATTGGATATATGAAGAGGTCTTCAGCTAAGACTCCTCCTAAACCTATCAAAAGATCTGGTGCGACAAGTATTATTATAGGCATGGAGGCTGTAAAAAGACTTTTTATAAGAGGCTTAACAAGAGATCTTTCGAATGATCTTTTGAAAATAATTGTTCTAAAAACGTATGAGTATAAAAACAGGTCTCCTGACAATATTATAAGAGATGATAATCCTATGAGAATTGGTAGAAGACCTATCTTAAAACTTAGAATATTAATGATCAGATGTGTGAAGGCTATGTCAACAAGAGAGATCAGAAAATCTATGCCTAATACTATAATGAATAAAAACAATAGAAATCTCATCTTCTTATCTCTCCCAAAGATCATCTTTCGATCCCCAGTATCTTCTCATGATGAAATTATAATACTCAAACTGAGACCATGAACTCTCAGCTTGATCGCGTGTGTATCTAGGTAAGGTCATATCTATAGATCTTATGATCCAAAGATCGTTTGAGCCGATCTCTATGTAAAAATAAGTGCCCGGTGCATCAAATAAAACATATTCTAGATGAATAAACCTGTATTTGTTAAGACCTGGATACCATATACAATCCACAGAATCTTCATAAAAAAGATTCTTAACATTCTCTCTACTCATATCATACAATGTAGACAAAGTGTTAGAAGCCAAAATATTTAAAGAAGCTGAAGACAACATGCCGAATGAAACAGCGTTTGCCCAGAACACTATAAGATCCCACAATTTTACAAAGCCTCCTACTATAGACTCAAGCTTAACTCCTTCAGCCCTTCTAACACTACATACGCCATCCATATAGTATATTGAAGGCTCTCCTCTTCTCACAGATATATAGGCTCCGAAGACCTTGTCAGCATCTGACGGCAACACAACATAATCTAGTATTAAAGAATTCCGGCCAAGACCTTCATAACGTGCATGCGAGACAACATATATATAGGATCTATATAAGCTTCTTAAAGAGACATCTTGAGATAGAATAGTCTTAGACCAGATGCTTAATTCAGCGAACCACGTGCATAGCTTGTTTCTTTCCATATCTCTGGTGCGTATTGATATTCTAATAACATATCTATATAAAGCTCTATATTGCTGTTGCTTGGGAAGTTATGTTCTATCGTTATAAAATGACCATGACCTCCTAGAGGATTTGACCATTGTAAAAATGTAAAACCTACGTAGCCAAATGATGGAAGTGGTGGTGCAGAAACAGTTTTAGATGCGACAGTTGCCCCATCAATCTTTATACTTATAGTGCCTGTATAACTTGTAGAGGAGGGATTTCTAACACATATATCGATATACAGAATAGGACTTGAGCCATATAGAGAGTCGTAATATAAACCATTCATAACATCAGAATCAACAGTCAAAGAAGATATTGAAGATGGCATAATGATCCCTTGGGAACGTTCATATACAGACGGGTATAACATGTCAGAAGCTTTAGCTCTCTGACAACCATTTGGAGGAGATCCCGAAAATTGATTTCTTAGAGGGGCTATTCCTAATGAGAGTATCTGATAAGCTTTTGAAGTCTGATTTATAGGCATGTTATCCCATATCTTACGATTTATAAGAGTTGATTTGATGATGTATGGATATGATCCTCCTGCATAATAATAAGTTATACTTATATTGAATCTTCTGGTTGTGTCGAAAGGTATTGATGGATATATGTGTATATCGCTTGGAGAGGATGACAAGATATACGTCTGATCTATGCTCCACACTATCTGACTGTTATTTAAATCAACTATCTTTATCTTGACCCCTAGATGAGAGTTTGATGATGAGGTGGAGTTTGCCCTTATATATATTAATGAGCTGTATGTGTTGTATCCTATATAAATGTCTTCAGATATAGATCCTGTTATAATATTGTTTCTCGATATGATTGTGATAAACTCATAAAATCTCTTAATATCTCTATCATCAATCAATGTTACATTAGGATTCATAGCTTTAGTCTCTTTAAGAATTTTATCTATAGAGCTCTTGTCCATCACTTCTGCAACAATCTGATCATTATATGGATCATATGTAAAACCTTCTCTATGTTCATTAAATATTGTCAATCCTTTTTCTAGTTCTAGTTCTGTCAGCTTCATATGGATCGTTTCAAGCCATCTGTTCCATAGAACTTCATTGCTCTCAGTATGAACGATGTAATATGATGAGACAATAGAACTTGAAGGTCTTTCAACACCCAATAGATCTCCGATCTTGATCAGAAGTTCTATATCAGTGGGAAGATCCTTGAATAAAGACGTGCTGTCAAGATCATGTCTATAATATAATGCCATATAAAATGATGAGAAAGCCTTCTCAACACCTCTCTCAGTAAATATCTTTGCTTCTTGAGAAAGTTTTATCAGATATCTATCTCTGAGACCATTTTTAGCAGCATAAACATTCCATGGACATGATAAATACTCTTTATCACCGCCAGATCTTTTTATCGGAACCGTCAATACCAAAAGATCATTCTCATTCAAGGATCCATCGCCAACGTCAGGCATGAGAGCCCTAGTGTTTATAGATGTCATAAAAGTCATAAAGAATCTTCTCGGGACAAGCTTTGGAATAATAAGAGTGTTGTTATCATCACAAGACGATGCTATCAAAGAATCAAACCTCACTCCATAAAGATCTTTTAAAATCTTTACTGGAAGAATTATATAGACGATCTCTCTCGATTTATTCAGAAGATCTGGATCAACATTCTGAGCACTTGTAAAATTTTCTCCGCCAGATCCCTCTATAGAGAGAAGATTTATTGATGTTATAGATATGATCAGTAGTGTCAGAGCCAGAGCTCCTAAAAATTTGATTAATCTCATAATCTCTATAATATTTTTTGAATTAGAATATATTTTTTAAGTTGAAAATCTTTATAAGGGCTTCTCTGGATAGGATATTATTCCGAAGGCTTTACATATCGCATGTAGAAGTTTCTCTCTATTCATTTCTCTCAGGATCTTCTCTAACAACTCTTTTTCTCCAGGCTTCACATCTTTCATCCTAGGCTCCAGCTCATAGATCAATTTTTTAGCAGAATAACAGGTGAGCTTGAAATCCTTCCTAAGATCTTCACAATCTAACGTCTCTATAAACAATCTGATTGCAGAATACACTCTCATAATATTTTTAGGCAACTTATCACATAAACTTGCATATGATAATAAAGTGCTTATCAGACTCCACTCAGGACATTCCAATAATTTAATGATAACCTCATCTAGATATTCACAAGATCCCTCCTCCACAAACCTCTCTAACATACTATATACATTTTCACGACAAAATTTTTCATCCAAACTCATTTTAAACACCTATTTCTCTCATAAACTTGACAACCTGGTTAAGCAGACCATATGACTCCGCAAGCCTTATAACTCTGTCCCAATTGATTTTTTCTCTAATTCTCTTAAATCTTTCCACATCAATATCTCTATATCCCCCAGGTCTTGTGGCCTGGAGAAAAGCATATGCCTCTGGCGTTAGTGTCATATATATCACGTCTTCAATATTTACAGATGTTATCTCCTCGGCTAGCGGGGTAAATGATATTTTGCCTAGATGAGTTCTGCTCATGATTTCTAGAGAGATCACTCCTCTTGAAACAGGAATATAAATATGCGTGACAAGATTCCCATCTCTAGTCCTGAACACTTCATATCTGATCTCTTCAAGCTTTAAAATATCAGATATTTTATCGGCTATTTTAACAGGATTATAATCTTCAATAAGAAGATCAATATTTTTAGTATCCACAGATACTTTCAGAGTTAAATAAAGAACTTGAGAACCTATGATGATCACAGAATACTCCGAGCTTATTATCGAATAGATCATTCTAAGCAGAGGCAGCCAAACATCTACACCGAATTTATACAATTTAACATACTCCTTAAATCATAGAGAAGACAAAGATATATATGTAAAAACATTTATAAGGATGATAGGATGAGATAAGTCTTGAACACGATCCTTAGGCTCATGAGGTTCTCTGGTTTAACAGCGTCTGTAGTATTCTGGATCTTTACTTTAATTTCTATCAGCTTCAACAGCTGGTTTGATTTCTATAGAGATGCTTTCAGTGATCTGGGAGGGTCTAGAGCATTTTATCCATGGATCTATAATACAGGTCTTGTGATATCCTCAATATTTATAGAGGCTCTTTCTATACATATGATAATTGTCTCGAGAGATAAGCTTGGTGTCGTAGCAGGATCTTATATGTCTGTGGCTGGAATATTTCTAAGTTTGATAGCCGTCTTCCCAGCCGGCACGAGGCCTCATGTCTTTGTCTCCACATGGTTTTTTATTCAAGCATTTATAGGAGCGTTATTATATGGATTAGCCAGAGTTAGAGAAGACAAGATCTTTTCAACAACTATTTTCATAATATTCATATTAGCTGTCGTAGGCGCCTTGATCAAATGGCCTTCTGCAGCCACTTTAGAAGCGTATGAGATCATCTTGTTGACAATATTCTCGATCCTATATATTCTAAGAGTTAGATAGATAGGTCTAGCGTCTCATCTCTATATTCTCACGGCTCGAGATGTATCTTAATATGTTCTCTCTCAAAGCTTTTCTCAAAAGCCTTTCTCCCCTCATCAAGGCTGTATACGCCTGTGACTAGTTTAGATATTTTCACAAGTTTCATTCGCAAAAGATCTATTGCCTTCTCGAAGGGTCCGCATCTGCTTCCAATGATCCTGAGCTCTTTAACAATAGCCTTTGTATAATCAAATGTTGTGTAGACTCCGTGAGTTGATTTTGCAGCTACAACGCCTCTAGGTCTCGTAATGTTTATCGCAAGATCTAGTGCGGAAGGATCTCCTGATGCCTCCACCACATAGTCAAATCCTGATCCTTCTCTAGTGTTCTTCTTCACATAATCATATATCTCCTCAAGATCTATCGTCTCGTCAGCTCCAAGCTCTAATGCAAGTCTCTTCTTAGGAGAGTCTTTTCTTGTTATAACAATTATTTTTCTAGGTCTCATCAGCTTTAAAACTTGGATCGCTAGAAGTCCTATGGCTCCAGATCCTATTACAGCAACATCTGACAAAGGCTTTGGAGGCTCCATCTCGATCATCTCAATTACAGCAGCCAAAGGCTCTATGAAGGCAGCCTCCTCATATGATAGATCATCTACTATATGTATGACATCACTTCTTGTGAGAACATATTCAGCCATTCCACCGTCAATTGTTATGCCAATAACCTCTCTATATGGACAGTGTGTATACATGCCATGTGTACAATACCAACATCTTCTACATGGAATATTGATCTCTGTTGTGGCTCTTCTACCAACAAGATCTTTAGATACTTTATTTCCCACATCTACTATCTCTCCAGCAATCTCATGACCAGGTATTATAGGGATCTTCCCAGGCTTGTATGTTCCTTTGTAAAAAGCTTTGTCAGTTCCACATATACCTACTCTTCTCACTCTGATCAGAACCCACTCATCTTTTGGAGAAGGATCTTTAATATTCTCAAGTCTAAGATCTTTAGGTCCGTAGAGTAACAGTGCTCTCAATTTTATCATTAGAGATTTTATATCAAAAATATTTTAAACAAAAAATTCTTCATCTTGTGAAGTCTATGACTGTGTAAATATTGTCAGGAACATTTTCACCAGGTTTTACAATAGCAAGATTCTGAGATATTTTTCTAAAAATCTTTCTAGCCATATATACTGTGCCTGGGTTGATCAATGATTTTGATAATGTTCTTATAGAAATGTTTCCTCCAATACTAAGCTGAATCTTGTGACCTCTAAATATCGGGTGAAATGTCAACGTGACTTTGACGGCTTTATGAAGGATCTCTTCAACAAAGATCTTCTCCTCTTCTGATAATCTTCCTGAGACAAGTATATGTCTCACTTTATGTTCATCCCAGCTTTCTAGAGAAAGAGTGTGTGTTCTAACTCCAGGGATCTTTCTATTTAAAGTGTATACCGCGACATCTTTTCTCTCAGCAACATTTGCGAATATTATGCTACTGATAGACTCTCCAAGCACCATCAAACTTCCAGTAACTCTTCTTAACATTCTCTCAGCCAGACCTACATCATATATGAGCGATGTCTCAGGGCCTCTAACCCATCTCTCTCTAAGCTCAACATGCTCTATAGGATGAGCCGGACATAATTTACATATTGGATCGCTAAGATCTATCTCGTAAAGAGTTATCTTCCCCACAATACTCTCTCTGCCTCCGTATGCTTCAGCTATTCTCCCGATCCCGATGGCTTTAGAAACATTCACTCCCATATCCTGTGGAATTGTTATAAACATGTTTCTTCCGAGAACCTCTTTTTTCCTGAGATCAACACTCTTTCTCTCAATCCATTTCTTCTCAGAATGATCCCAGCAGAGCATCTATCCTCCTCCCCAGCCAAGGATCTTTATGTAGCCCAGCATCTCTCCAGCTTCTATACACCATGCTGCTAACACTCTAGCTAATAATCTCACAGCATCCTCATTAGAAACATAAGATCCTTTCAAATATCTTTTATAAGCCTCTGCAGCTACACCAGGATCTATTCTATCATAAAATCTTTTGCTCAAAAGATCTATTATGACGTCTAGGCTTTTTCTCGAGACATTATCAACAACGATCTTCAGATAATCAAGGTCTTCTGATGTTATAAGTATAGTAGAAGGATCTATACCTCTCTCTCTGGCAACCTCATAATATATCTTTATAATCTCATAATCAAAACCAAGTCTTCCAGACGCGAGTAGAGGAAGCCATTTATCATGTGATGAGCCTGATATATTTACAAGAGCTATAATAATCTGCCCTCAAATAATAATTATGATGAAAATAGATAATATATAAATATTTAACAAGCTATCTCTTGATTAAAACAATAACATAATGACCCGGAAGATCTTTTAGAGGACTGAATCTAACTCCTATATCGTCGACTCCTCTCTCACCTATTCTATAGATCTCTCTAAAGATCTTCTCGGGATCAGCCTCTTCAAAAAGCTTTTCATCTAAAAACTTTTTTATGAGACCTTCATTCTCATCATAAGTTATTGAACATGTAGAATATATAAGAACTCCTCCTTTTCTAAGGATCCTATGGGCCTCTCTTATAAACTGCTCTTGATATTTTACTAATGATCTTGACTCATCACCTGTCTTATGATCATATATCTTCGGTCTGACTCCTGTGGATGTACACGGCGGATCTAACAATATTTTATCAGCTTTTATATACGGATGATCTATTGATATATATCTTGAATCTCCACGGATAATATTGATCTTGCCGTGACCTAATCTTCTTAAATTACTGATCATTTCTTCAATACGTTTCTTAGAATGATCAAAAGCATAAATGACAGCCTCTCCTCTGGAGAGCTCATAAATATGAGAAGTCTTTCCGCCGGGCGCTGCACACATGTCAACAATAACTTCTCCAGGCCTCGGATCAAGAAGTCTTGAAACGATCATTGATGGAAGAGACTGTGGATAAACAAGACCTCTCTCCCATACTCTAAGATCTCTTATTGGAGGAGCTTTGAAAAGACTTTTATAAACTTTGACAAATATCCCTCTTCTAATTCTCAAAGCTTCTTCACAAGAGATCAAGGCTTCTCCATCTGCAAGCAGAATATTATTCTCAGAATATATAGATACTGAAGACCCTTTCTCAATAGATCTTTCGCAATAAACTACTCCAGGAGCATATAAGTTAGATCCCATCAAAACAGATTCTGCAGCTCTCTTATCAACAACAACACGAAGACCAGAGCCATCGACTTTGTTAGGACCTTCAACTCTGAAGTATACAGCCTCTTCAAGAAGCTCATCTCTAAAAACCTCATAACCCTCTTCTCTGATCTCTCTCACAACATCATTAACAGAAGACCTGAGAAGATTAACTCTTAAATAAAGTCTTGAAGAAGGTCTTGTAAGAGAATATAAAACATCAAAAATCTTGTCGTCATAAACCTTTTTAATAGAATCCAACACAAAATCATCATAATCAAAGATTTTTCTCACAAAATAGCTGAGATCACTCATTACATTCTCAGAAATATTATAAAAACCAATGACATAATAAATATTATGGAGCCGGGGTGCCCGAGCGGCCCAAGGGGGAGGGCTCGAGACCCTCTAGGGGGAAAACCCCTGCACGGGTTCAAATCCCGTCCCCGGCGCCTTTAATCTTCCTAGACAATAAATGCTGACAGAATCGCTTATATTAATATTTGTTGTAATTATAATAAATATTTGTATAGGGTGACATTATCTAATGAAAAGCTTAAATATTTTTATGCTCATAGCGATTTTCATAATCATTTTAATGCTGATGACTCAATCTATATCAAGTTTTATCATATCACAAGAATCTTTGCAAAATGGTGTTACAACCGTCACTATCACTATGAATAGAAAATCCTCTTTTTATAATATACCCTCTGGTTTCAACGAAACTGTTGCGTCGACTGAATTAAAGTTTCTTAAAATAGCTATTGTAAGCGATAACATTAGTTTCATTAAATATTTTATAAATATGTTTATAAACGAGACCGGGACGCAGAATATTGTTTCATTTAAGCCTTTAGATATTGAGAAGGCATTCAAAGAATCTAATGTAACGATACTCGACTTAAATGCCACACTACTCTTCGTTAAGAAAATAGAGTTAGTTAAAAAAGTTTTCTGGAGTGAAAAGCTGGTTGTTTTTATAACAGAAGGTTCAGTGGATCCTATTGAAGAAATATATAAATCTATTGATCATAGCGAGCTACCTTTCACAGTGTTGCCTCTGAAGGAGATTAAGATCATTGGTGATGTAAGCAAGTACTATGATGATAAATTAGGAGTTGAGATTGCTAAGATTAACATAAGAAATGTATCAATACTCCCAGTCTTCGGTTTTAAAGAGATTCCTAAGATACTTATTATAAAAACCTGGAGGTTCAAAGGTTCTAATGATAGAGAGGTTCTCAGAGTACATTATTATACAAGTGATCATATAGACTTTAGAGAAATTAAAGAATCGATCATGAACATTTTAAGTAGAGATATGCTAGCTAGAGTAAGCAACATAAAAGACAATATTATAAAAAAAGAATCCTCTCCTCTAATAATTAAAGTGAAAGCTGATAGTGGTCTTGAAGCTATGTATCAGTGGAGTTATATAGGTAGCTGGAGCGGATCCTCTGGAGATGAGTATCTAACAGCAAACTATGATGTGATATTTGATTATACAATAAATTATAATGATCCGTCATATCCTATGATAGGTTTATATAGAGTTTTTACACATCATAGAATATATGCGATAAAAGATAATTATATATTGCCATATAGACATGCAACAAATCTATTTTGGGCGCGAGATCCTGCATATACTAAGGTCTGGTGCGGAGAATTAAGCAATGGAGTTTTCTATTGGCGTGAAGATGAGGAGGTGTGGGATTATGAACCACATTATGCATCTGCAGATGGGAGTTTCACATTAACTTGGTTGATTCCACCACCTGGCTTTGGTCTTTCGATTACTATTACAATCGGTCAAAACATATATCACGAGCCGGGCTACTCTACAGGCTATAGTAGTTTTTACAGACGATATGCACAAAATGTTGTATGGCAGAACTGGGGAAGCATCTACGGACCTGGTCTGAGAGATGGAGAAATGTTCAGTAAATACTATATAAGAGGTCTGAATTTTTTATCTACTGGCGCTTCAATGGTCGTTAGCGTCGAGTTTAAGAATATTGTGTGGTTGGCAACTAGCTATCTAAGTATTTCACATGTGCAATATTTTGTTGCAATCTTCTATATATTAGCCGGGTGACTGATATGTTTTTATATGTTTTCAAAGATCTTTTTGTTGTTTAGTGGCTTTTAATTTTGAGCCGCATATCGGACATTTCTCTAGTCTTTTTAAAGTCTTGTAGCCACATACTGGGCATACATATGTTGTCACTAAAGATCTTCCTGTCACACGTCTTTTCACGTTTATTGTTTTTATATTTAATTCTCTCGCAACTCTATGAATAAAAGAGTCGTCGCTGACTATCGTCACTTTATATCCTTTCTCAGACAATTCTTTTGCTAATGCAAGGATCTTTATATCGGTCTCTGATAATGCCTCTAGAATCTTCATCTCACGAGCTTTTCTTATGATTTCTTCAACATATTTTTGTGAAGGCTTTCCAACTATTAATCTTCCGCTCTCTAACACTAGATCAAGATCTTTTTTAGATTCTATGTCTAAAACCTCTTCGACAGCTTCTGATACTGTAATCAGATTTTTATATGCTGTGAAGCTTGATATTATGAAGAGGCCTGCGGTATCTAACACAATAATTTCTTTATTATCTTCTCTCAAAGACTCTCTCATAGATCTCATCTTCATCATGAAATCTTATTATTCTAGCAGGTCTATGATATTTTTTTATAAAAATCTCTTCACCAGGCTCCACAGAGTATCTCAAAGAGCCATCTATGATCAGTTCAGCGGGGTTAGAGTCTTTTCGAAGAACAATTTTTATAGTCTCATCAGATGACAAGACCACCGGTCTTGCCCACAGCTGTATAGAGGCGAAAGGTGTTATAACCATTGCTCTCAGTCTTCTATCAATCACCGGCCCTCCGATCGCAAGTGAGTATGCAGTAGATCCTACAGGCGTGGAGATGATGACTCCGTCTCCTTCTAAAGAGTATATGATACGATCATTTTTATAGACGCTGAATCTTATTATCTTCATTCTGACAAATTCTGTTGATGGTGTGAGAATAATATCATTTAATGCTGGAAGTGTCTTGAATCTATCTGAATAAGCATATATACGCTCGTATTCTCTCAATACAAATTTTTTCTCAAGAAGATCTTTGATTCTATCCTCTAATTCTAGTGGAGAGACGTCTAAAAGAACACCTCTGTGGCCTGTTCTTACAGTCATGACAGGAACATCATGATCTTTCATCTCATGAAAAACTTTTATGACAGTCCCGTCGCCTCCTATAGCTATTATAACATCGACATATTCAGAAGCTTTTTTAACATCATATGTAGAGATCTCTTTTATCAAGTCTGAAAGCTCTTTCTCTACAAAAATCTTTGTGTCATAATTTTTTTTCAAAAGATCTATTATTCTCTTCGCAATATTACATGCGGTCTTATTATCTTTTTTAAAATAAAGTCCTATTCTCAATATATCGGCTCCAAAAACCATTATATCATATAAGATAAAATTAAAAATGTTGCGAAAAAGATGATTCTCTCAGAGTGTTAACAAAAGTTTTATCAATGGAAGCAGTCCTGTGTAGATGTTTATCCCCATAAGCTTGTTTAATGTTATTATCGCTCCTGCAAATACTACTGATAGTGTATTCAAAACTTTTATAAGAGGATTCAGAGAGGGGCCTGTGGTGTCTTTGAAAGGATCTCCTACTGTGTCTCCGATCACAGCTGCTTTATGAGCCTCAGTCTTTTTGCCGCCATGATGCTCAATATACTTCTTAGCATTATCCCATGCAGCACCTGCATTAGCCATCAAAAGCGCTCTGGGCATTCCAACTATTATAGAGCCTAATATGAGACCTGCAAGCCCTTGCCAACCTAATACTATGCCTACGAGTATTGGCGTGATAATTACTATGAGACCTGGCTTCACAAACTCTTCAAGAGCTCTTCTAGTTGTTATATCAACTACTCTAGCATAATCAGGCTTCTCTTTCCACTCTAAAATTCCAGGTCTCTCTCTGAATTGTCTTCTTATCTCCTCAACAATCTCCATAGCAGTTCTTCCAACAGCCTCAAGAGTTCTTCCACTGAATACATACACTATCATTATACCTACAAAAGCGCCTATAAGAAGATTAGGATTGACAAGAGTTATGCTGGAGAGTATCTCTGGAAGCTTTTCTAAACCTATGAATTTTGATATCTCAAATATCAATGCTATGAATAGAACTAATGCTGCCAATCCTGCGCTCGCGATCGCATAGCCTTTCGTGGTAGCCTTAGTTGTGTTGCCGACTGCATCTAGAACATCAGTCACTTCTCTGATGTTCTCAGGCAGGCCGGCCATCTCGACAACTCCATTAGCATTATCACTGACAGGTCCGAATGAGTCTGCAGTGATTATTATTCCTGCAGTGGCTAACAGTCCTACAGATGCTAAAGCAGTTCCGTACACCCCAGCTATAAGTCCTCCGTAGGCTCCGAAGCTTGATGGCACAAGATCTGAGACTGCTAACATACCTAGATAATATGATAATCCTAATACTCCTCCTACAGCTATGAGAACTGGTATAGAGCTTAAAAGTCCTTTTGCATAACCAGTCACTATCACTGTTGCAGCACTTATCTTAGCCTGATCTGCTATATCTCTCACAGGTTTATACTGATATGATGTGTAATACTCAGTGACTCTAAGAATTATAGGTGCCAATATTATTCCTAGAGAGGAGGCGATCGATATATACAATGATCTTATGAAGTTGTCTCTATAAATCAATGGGGTCACAATTAGCATCAGTACAACACTTATTATGGCTACTATATCTATCACTCTTTTGATAGAGCTCAAAGGATCTTTTCTTCTTCCAAGTCTAAGCATCATGACTCCTGCTATAGATGCAACCAGTGACAAGGCTCCGATCAAGATAGGTATCTCTTCAAAAATTGTTCCAAGACCTATCACGCCTGCCAGAAATACTGCCGCCGATAAAGTGACAATATAAGACTCAAAAACGTCAGAAGCCATTCCAGCAACATCTCCAACATTATCTCCTACGTTATCTGCTATAACCCCAGGATTCCTAGGATCATCCTCTGGAATTCCCGCCTCAATCTTTCCCACAAGATCAGCTCCTAGATCAGCTGCCTTAGTATATATTCCTCCACCTACTCTCATAAAAAGCGTGACAAGACTGGCTCCAAAACCTATTGATATAAGAGGGATCATCCATTCAGCAAGGATCGTATGATAAAACAGATATAAAATTGATAATATGAACAAGGCCACGCCAGCAAGTGAAAGACCCATAACAGCTCCAGCTCTCCAAGCTATTCTTAATGAATGTTCAGCACCTTTTTTAGCACCTTCTGCAGCTCTAGAGGCTGATCTTGTGGTCACATACATGCCTAAGTATCCTGCTGCCATAGATCCTAATGCTCCTAATATAAATGATAGAGATGCCCAAGGACTTATTCCAAAGAATATTATTACTCCAAGTATCAATAGGATGATGATAATAGTCTTATACTGTCTATACATATATGCTTTAGCTCCCAAAGCTATAGATTCTGATATAAATCTCATCTTCTCATCTCCAGGATCCTGTCTCAAAACCCATCTGGCAAGATAAATAGAGTATAATATAGCGACCAGACCTATAACAGCTCCTACGATAGATATTATATAGCTCATTTTATCGCCTGAAAATATATAAATAGAGAAAATATTTAAGTTTTAACATAAAAATTTTAATTAAAAAACCCTTGTATAAAAAGGCGAAAAATTATACTTATCACACTTTTTTACTTACTGTTAGAGACAAAAGATCTTAGTATATCTAAATGTCTTGAAGAGTCCTCGGTTAATAGATTAAGTATTTTAAGAACCTCCTCATCATCTTTATGAAACTCTTGAAGAACACCATATGTGGCCAAAAGATCTTTGATTATGTTCTCTAGTTTCATAGCTATCTCAATAAGTTGTCTCAACTCATAAGTCTCGAAAGATCTTATGTATAAATCTCTCACATCTCTGAAACTTCTGCCTAAAACCTCTATAACATCTTTAAATTCTTCTAAAGAAGTCTTGTATTTATCGAGATTATGTTCTAATAATTCTTCAAGAAATATTCTGTGAGACAAAGACTCCATAGATAGATAGCCGAAGATCATTTTATGCCTAGGATCTTTAGATAAAAATCTTAATCTTGAATAAAGCATTGATAAATTCTCTTCAACACTCATGAGAAGCTCCAGAACCGCCATTATATTATGTTCGATTCTTCCAAGGCTCATATGTATCCGCTCTCATCTACTTAAAAATGAGTATCAGACATATAAAAATTCTTGTAAACTCTCTTTATATAATCAAAAGATCTTTTCTAAACATATTTTGCTAATGAAATATATATCTTCAGATGAGAAAGCCTAAAGATCTATCTCTATGCCCTCTTTCCTGTTTAAATATTCTTCCACAAGCTTTCTAAGACCTCTTCTAAGGATCTCATCGAGCGTAGAAGGTTTAACCCCCATGATCTCTGACAATCTCTCTAGATTAATCTTCTTAGGATAATCAAAAAAGCCGTTTTCATAGGCAAGTATGAGCGCTCTTATTTGTGTAAGAGTCAGCTTAGCTATTCTAAGCCTAAGATCTATTTTCAAAAGATCAGGCTTCAGACCGCTCTCCTCAAGATCTGAAACAAAATTTTTTAACAAAGATCTTTTTGGAACAAGTATTCTATAGACAGGCTTTTTATCTTTATCAAGTTTAAGTCCTGTCGGCAGACCTCTATATTTTAACAATGTTTTACAAAAGCTACATGGAGAATAATTTTCTATCCAAAGCAGGACGTCTTTATTGTTAATATTTTTATATCTAATCTCCAGCTTAACATCTCTAGAGATCTTTTTGATAACACTAAGATCTTTCTTTCTAGCCACTATTATGTGAGAGACTTTATTCTCTGAGACAACAATATTATAAAAGTTTAGATCAAGATTTTTACCAACAAGATGTGCCAGAAGAGGACAATCAGGTTTGTTAATTTTAATTATGACATCTATGATCTCTCTAGTCAAAATTGTGTCCTCTCCACAGTCTCTAAAACTAATCTTTATAATAATAGAGATAAATAATCTATTCTAGAGATGTGAAATAAAAATGAGATATCCCCTTGATCCTTCTGATAGAAAGCCTATTGGAAAAAGCGGTGAGACAGTCTCTGCAATAGGGCTGGGCACATGGGCTATAAGAGATTATAACAAGGCTCTTAAGACATATCTAGAGGCTGTTGAGCTGGGTATTGATAATATTGATACTGCAGAGATGTATGATAATGGAGAGGCCGAGAGATTTGTGGGAGAGCTAATCAGAAGAGCTGGTAGAACGAGAATTTTTGTAACAACAAAGCTTCTTCCACATAGATTTAGAAGTAGAGAGACTGCTGTAAAAGCTGCAAAATCATCTCTTGAGAGGCTGGGAGTTAAAGAGGTTGATCTTATATTAATACATTGGCCAGATGATCTTGTGCCAGTCGAAGAGCAAGTTAGAAATCTAGAGGCTATCGCCGAGGAGGGGCTTTGTAGATATATTGGCGTAAGCAATTTCTCGAGAGAAGAGATTGAGAGAGGCAGACATGTTCTGAGAAAACATGATATAGTTGTTGATCAGGTTAAATACAGTGTTTTAGACAGATCTGTAGAAAAAGATCTTTTGTCATACGCCATTAGAGAGGGAATAACGATACAAGCTTACACACCTATAGAGAAAGGGTCTGTGGCCAGAGTAGATAAAGTGAGAGAGATAGCAACAAAATACAACAAAACTCCTATACAAGTTGCATTAAACTATCTAATCTCTAAGCCTAGAGTAGTAGCGATACCTAAGGCCGAGCGTAGAGAACATCTGGGAGAGATCATAGGATCAATGGGTTGGAGACTGAGAGAAGAGGATCTAGAGATCTTGTCTAGATTATAACTGATGACTAAGATCATAGAAAGATCTGATGTCCACAATCTCTTATTCCTAAAGTTATGAAGTTTCCTCATTTCACCCGAATATTTTAGGGATAACAATTTTTAGTTTAGAAAGATGAGTCATACATAGTGTCGAACATGAGATCTATTGATTTATTAATGTATGATCATAGAATAATTGAGAGAGGACTAGATCTTCTTCAAGCAGCCGTTTCAAAACTCGAGAAGAAAGAGAAAATCTCTACAGAGGTTTTTGAGAAGCTTATAAGATTCTTCAGAGAGTTTGCAGACAGATGTCATCATGGTAAAGAGGAGAATCATCTGTTTCCTTCTCTAGAGATCAGAGGGATCCCTAGAGAGGGAGGTCCTATAGGAGTTATGTTATATGAACATGACCTGGGAAGAAGACTTCTTAGAGATATGGAGGAGAGTCTTCACAAGATTAATAAAGATCCTGAGGCTGAGAAAGATCTTATCGTGACCTCGCTTAATTATATAGAGTTGTTAAGACAACATATTTTCAAAGAAGATAACATATTGTTTAAAATGGCTGAGGAGGTCTTGGACGATGATGTTGATAAGAGGCTTGTGGAAGCTTTTAGAGATGTGGAGACCAGGGTCTTAGGTTCAGAAGATCACGAGAGATTAATAAGATCCTTAGATGAGATAAAGAAGTTGCTCAAATAATTATTTCTAAATTATATCTCACTGATCTTTTTTATTTTTCTCAAGATCTTTGACCGGGATCCCTGGTTTTGTAAGATTCTCCAGATCTAGTATTCTATTAATCTCTGAGTCCTCAAAACCCATTTCTTTAAGTATTTTTCTAAGAGGCTCTCCTCTATAGATCTTTTTAGAGATCTCTGAGGCCTTGTCGTAACCTATCAACGGCGATATAAGTGTTATGAGAGCCTGGCTTTTCTCAGCAAGTTCTCTAGACCTCTCTCTGAGAGGAACTATTCTATCTATCACATTAACACTCATCTTGTCAAAAGCCTCTTTAATAAGCGAGATCTGGAGGATGATGTTGTATCCTATCAATGGTACCGCCATGCTCAGCTCGAATTCTCCAAATAGATTCGAGTAGCTGTTGGCTGTGTCAAGACCTATGACTTGAGCAGCCGCCAGCATAGATGCCTCAACTGTCACAGGATTCGTCTTGCCAGGCATGATGCTGCTTCCAGCAATCTCTTGTGGAATATCTATCTCTGCCAGACCTGTGAAAGGTCCTGAGAACATAAGCCTAAGATCCTGACATAATCTGATAAGATCTATTGCTATGGTTCTCAGAACTGAGCTTAACGAGACAAGATCGCTTAAAAGTCTCATAGCTCTAAACCGGCTGTCAGCAACTTTAAAATCTAATCTGCTTATTCTTCTTATCTCTTCAACAACAATCTCTCCAAATTTAGGATGAGCATTCAAGCCGGTGCCGACGGCAGTGCCTCCGATAGGCAGCTCCTCTATGTATGGAAGAACTTTATTTATAAGATCAAGATCATGTCTGAAAGCATCTACATAGGCATTAAACTCCTGACCCATGGCGACTGGCAGAGCATCTCTCAGATGAGTTCTCCCAGGCTTTATCACGTCTCTAGTTCTATCAGCTAATCTCTCGAGACTTGATATAAATCTGTTCATTGATGGGATAAGACTTTCAACAGTCTCAGCGACTGCCGCGATCCTTATAGCGCTTGGTACAACGTCATTAGAAGACTGGCTCATATTCACATGATCATTAGGATGTATCTTTAGGCCACTTCTCTCTGAGGCTATAGATGCTATGACCTCATTAACATTCATATTAAGCCCTGTCCCAGAGCCTGTTTGAAACACATCTACAACAATCATATGATCAAAGTCTCCTCTCATAAGCTCTTCAGAAACCTTCATTATGACACTCCCGATCTTCGGATCTAGAAGTCCTAAAACTGTGTTTGCCTTCGCAGCCGCATATTTTATCAGACCCATGGCCCATATAATTCTTCTCGGAAATCTGGTTCCGGTAGATAGAAAGACTTCAGAAGATTTTGTAGTATAGCTCATGATAGACATCTTAATATTTGTCACAAAGAGCCTAATATATGTCTTAATAAACAGATCGTTATCCATAAGAATCATGAGGTAATATTTATAATCATACTGAACATCTGTTTTTAGGTAGGATAGTATTGTCAGATATTATTATAAATGATCCTGATGTAATAAGATTTGTGAAAAAACTCAAAAGTCCTCTATTGTTATATGATAACTATTGTACATTATGTTATAGATATGCCAAGATCGTGTGGAGACTTAGTAGAGGTAGAATAGCTGTGTTAGGAATGTACTCTGTGGACACAGAAAAAATAAGAGATTTGATAGACTTCAGCATATACACATCGGTGCCATGGCTGATCAAACCTGATGAATGTGTTATGTATGGAGGAAGATCTATGATACTGTCGATTTTAAAAGAGATTTTAAAAGGATTCTTTAAAAAGGAGAGAACCTCTTTACAGATCCTCCTCCCAGAGCATGTTCAGAGATACTTCCCTGTAAAGGTTTTAAAGGGCTCATCTATAGAACTGTTCATATAATGATTAAATCATTTAAAATAAAGATCTGTTGTGAAGATATCTGTCAGAAATATCAATCATGATCTTTTAATAGATCTTAAGAACTCGACAACTTCTTTCGCATGTTTAGAAGGATCAACCTTATCCCACTTTTTTATGACAACACCTTTTTCATCTATTATGAAAGTGACTCTTCTTGCTCTGCCCGCAAACCCTCTGACGCAGAATGCGTCTATAAGTTTACTCTCAAGATCTGAGAGCAGAATAAATGGGAGACTATACTTCTCTGAGAATTTCTTAAGATCATCAACATCATCTTTTGAGACTCCCACGACCACAGCATTTAATGAGGCTATCTCATTATAGAAATCTCTAAAGCCCACAGCCTCTATTGTGCATCCTCTTGTCAAGGCTTTCGGATAGAAGTATAACACAACAATTTTTCCTCTCAGACTTGATAACTTAACCAGATTCCCATTCTGATCTTTAAGCTCAAAATCAGGAACCTCAGATCCTACATCTATACAGCCCATATGTATGCCTCAGCAATAGTATCATATAGAGTTTAAAAATAAAACCACTCTCATTTCCACAAGTTTTTAAGAGAAAAAAGATAGATGATTATGTTATTTTTAAAATTACTATCTAATCTAACCAGGTGAGCATATGCCTTGGAGAAGGATCTTATCAGCAAGAGCTCTTGAAAACAATAATCCTCTTTCTGTGAAAATTGATGATAAGATTATTCTGATAACAAAAGTTGGCGATAAAATCTATGGATTAGATGCCGTATGTACTCACGCAAGATGTATCCTAGGCCAAGTAGATTTCAATAAAAAGATCGTAAAATGTCCTTGTCACAATGCCGTCTATGATCTTGAGACCGGCTCTATGATCGAGGCTCCTAGCGTGGCACCTAACTTCCCGAAGGAGAAAGGCGGTTTGAAGACGTTTAATGTTAGAATAGAAGGAGGATGGATCGAGGTAGAGATCTAGCGTTTCCATTTATACAAACTATAGATCTTTTATTTTATTTTTCTATAGCAATATGATATTTTAATGATCCTTAAAACATGAGATGAAAAAGCATGAGTATAAATACTTGCAATTATTTTTCTTAATGTTATAAAACTACTGACCTCCTCCTCATCCTGAAGTGCGAGGATTCATAGGAGACATAACAGCTGGATCAGCCATGGGAGTATGTCTAATACTACTATGGACAAGACTGTCCAAGACACTCAGAGAAATAATTAAATAGCTGAATCAAACATTGTTTTTATTAATATAAATCTGATTTTCTAACCACATATTAATCAGAGGGATCGAGATAAATCACCATTCATCTTAGCAGGCTACACTCATCATCTATGAAAAATATAGTGTTAAAAGCTTTAAGCTTTAAACAAACATTTTTAATGGAGCGGGGGTGCCCGAGCCAGGTCAAAGGGGTCGGGCTGAGGACCCGATGGCGTAGGCCTGCGTGGGTTCAAATCCCACCCCCCGCACTAATGATTAGACACTACATAAATTGCATCTCTTCTGAAACTTCTAGATTTACCATGTGTGATCGCTTGCGTAGAGGTCTTATTAATTAGATTGTTATCATTTATATATGTTGAGATTGTTATGGGTCATGTAGAGGTTGAGGTTGGTGTTGGCGATTTAGAAGGTGGAAAAATTATGCGTACAAAAGCTCTTGTGGATACTGGCGCGACTCTAACGATCATTCCTGAAGACTTGGCGAACAGGTTAGGCTTGAAAAGAGTTGGTGAAAAAGTTAAAGTTGTTACTGCCAGTGGTTTTGAAGAGCTAGAATTATCACACGCATTGATCGAGATCGGGAGTAAGCGAAGGATAACGCCTGTCTTAATCAGTAACAAAATTGATAGAGTAATAATCGGCGTCGTTACTCTCGAGGCAATGCAATTACGTGTAAATCCTGTGACAGAGAAATTGGAGGAGTTCACGGCACTTTTTTACTAATGGGCTGTCTCCTTCTCAAATTCTCATAATGTTCATGAGGTTTTTCAGCTTCTTACAAAAATTTTTGTAAAAGATGAAGATCAAGGTCTATATCTTGTCTAGAGGCTGTATGCCCATCATTTTTAATCCGTTTGTAAGTATCTGATGAACTGTTTTGACCATGTATATCTTAAAGTTTCTCAGCCCAGGATCTTTCTCATGTATCACAGGATCTTTCTGATACCATGTGTTAAACAGATCTGCTATTTTAAGTAGTTGTGAAGCAAGTGTCTCTGGAGAGAGTTCCTCAACTGCTTTTCTGAATATCGATGGGGTCTTGGCCATCTCAATAACTAACTGTCTTCTCAAAGGATCTTTCATGCCGTTCTCATAATCGATCTCTTCTAGAGCAGGCTCTTCACTAATCTTCTCAAGAATACTATGTGCTCTCGCTCTGGAGTATAATAGATAAGGAGCTGAGTTTTTCTCAAAATCAAGAGCATCCTCCAGTCTGAAGACAAGCTGTTTAGATGGTGATATGCTTGCCAATGAGAATATTACTGCTGCGACACCTATTTTCTCAGCAACATCTTCAGAAGATCTGCTTCCTCTCTCTTTCAAAATCTCTCTAGCTCTAGAGACAGCCTCGTTTAAGACCTGATCTAGTGATATGAATCTTCCTCTTCTACCACTCATCTTATAGCCTGGTAGAAGAACCATCTCATAACTATAATGTATAAGTCTCTCAGCCTCTCTGACAAATCCTAGAGAATATAATGCAAGTCTGATCTGTGCCTGTGGAAGAGTCTGTTCAGCAGCAATAATATTTATCACATAGTCAGCTTTTGAATCTCTGAATTTATATATTGAATAGGCCACATCTCTTAAAGCATATAATGTTGTCTCATCACTTCTCATAATAATCAGTGGAGGGATCTCAAGACTTTTTGGAAGTCTAAGTCTCTCTCTGATCTCAGGATTCTTCTGAAGATCTTTGAATATTATTGCGGGAGCATTTTTATGAGTGCCATAATAAGAGGATCTTCTGGCAAGCTCAATGATCTCATCGACAAGACCGCTCCATGCAATATCGCTCTCATAATCCCATCTATCAAAACGAGCTCCCAAACGATCAAGAGTTTCTCTAAATCCTTGGAGACATAAATCGACAAGTCTTCTGAAACTTCTGACAACATCAGGATCAGTCTTTCTCTCATATGCCTGTGAAAGTCTTGATATCTCAGCCTCTACATCAGATATTCCAGACAATTTATCAATCAAAAGATCAAAATATTGTGGAAACTTCTCTCTTAATCTGGCAGCATCTGCAACAAGCTCATCCAGCTCTGATAATATCTCTCTATATCTGGTAGGATCAATCTTTGCTTTATCAAGCTCCTCTTTTAATCTTCTTATATCAATAATCGTGTGAGTAGAGGCATATATAAAGCCTATCCATTCATCAGGTTTAACACCTGGAGGAGGAGAAGGCTCGCCTAACAATCTGAAGCCTAAAACAGCAATTGCTATCTGTCTACCCATGTCATTTATATAAAAACGTGTCTCCACATGATGACCAGTCATTTTAAGCATAGAGCTTATAACGATCCCTAGAGCGGCGTTTCTACCAGATCCTATGTGAAGAGGATGTATAGGATTTGCAGAGACATATTCAACAACATATCTCATAGGCTTATCAACAGGAACTACACCATAAGATCCCTCCAGCTCTCTAACTGAAGTGAATAGTATAGATGCTAAATGACTATTTGAAAACCAAAGATCTATGTATCCACCTATTCTCTTAAAATCAGATACAAACACGATTCTCGAGAGATTCTTTATAAAAATCTCGTTGAGAGAATCAACATCATACCCTGATAATCTAGATGTTCTATGAAGATTAATAGCTAGATCTCCAAAATCAGGTTTGGAAGGATCCTCAACATAGATCTTGTCTCTATCGATATTGCTATACACGCTTAGTTCTCTCAGAATCTTCTCTTTCAAAAACTCAAAAGGCTCGTAAATATAGCTGGTCATCACATCCTCAACATCATAAGTTGAAGAAGAGATATATAAATAAATAAATAATATAATATCTTCTACAAAGCTTTAATTTTAGTATAATGAAAATCATGATGGTGGGGCCGTAGTCTAGCTTGGTAGGATGCCAGCCTGGGGTGAGCATCCCCAATCCCAGATCGCTGGTGGTCCCGGGTTCAAATCCCGGCGGCCCCATAAAAAACTTCTGAAAATTATCTTAAGTATCGAAACGATCTTTCTCATCAGAGTTCAAAACTTTTAATGAGTAAAAATATTTTAACTTTTACACAAATATTAGTCGGGCGACTCTATGTTCAGGATCAAGAGTGTTTATGATGAAGATATATCTGGTAGTAAAGTTCTTATTCGTATAGACATTAACTCTCCTATAGATCCTTCTACTGGGAAAATTTTGGATGATTATAGAATAAAGATTCATTCTAAAAGCATTTTAGAGCTTTATAATAAAGATCTTGCGATAGTCCTCATGTCTCATCAGGGGAGGCCTGGAGACAGAGATTTCATAGATCTTTCTCAACATGCTGAGCTTCTCAGAAAATATACAGGTCTTGATATAAGATATGTTGATGATGTAATAGGTCCTACTGCATTAAAAGAAATTAAAGATCTTCGTGGCGGAGAGATCATTTTATTAGATAATGTGAGATTATTATCTGAAGAGCTTATAGAGGCTCCTCCAGAGGTTCACGCGAGATCATTTTTAGTAAGAAGGATCTCTCCTCTGATAGATTATTATATTAATGATGCCTTTGCCACTGCACATAGGTCTCAGCCTAGCATAGTAGGTTTCCCTCCGGTGAAAAAATCTTTTGCTGGACCAATAATGTTTAGAGAGCTTAATGCTTTATCAAAGATCATGAGTAGTGCTGAGGCTCCAAAGATCTTTGTGTTAGGAGGTGCTAAAATACCTGACACTTTAAGAGTGATCGAGAATCTTGTTAAAAAAAGAGTTGCTGACAGAATATTAACCACAGGATTAGTAGGAATACTTTTTCAAGTTGCCAAAGGCATAAAAACTAGTGAACATGTAATAAAGATCTTGGAGAGCAGAGGATTTCTATCTCTAGTCCCTAGAGCAAAAAAGATTCTTTTATCAGGAGCTCCCATAGAGATTCCTATAGATTATGTGGTTCTAAGAGATGATGGAAACATATCTAATGATCCTGTTTATAAGCTCTCTGGAAGACCTATGGATATCGGCGAAGAGACTATTGAAATGTACACCTCTATAATGAAGGAGGCCAGTCTAATAGTTCTCAGAGGACCTGCAGGCTATGTGGAAGATGAGAGATTTGTCAATGGAACTAAGAAACTAATTGAGACAGCATTATCAAGCAAAGGATATGTGATAATCGGAGGAGGACATCTGAGCATTATGATCCCTGAGGAGAAGATTGTTCATGAGAAGATTCATGTGTCGACCGGCGGAGGAGCTTTGATAGAGTTTCTCTCAGGAACAACATTGCCAGCTGTAGAAGCTTTAGAACTTTCATACAGAAAATTCTGGGGCGATGAGAAGATATGATCAGAGTAGGAGTAAATGGCTATGGAACAATTGGCAAAAGAGTTGCAGATGCTGTATCAAAACAAGAAGATATGAAGATCATAGGTGTCGTCAAGACGAAACCTGATTACGAGGCTTTGACAGCTATTAGAAAAGGTTATGACCTTTATATTCCTAAAGATCGTGAGAAAGATTTTAGAGAGAAAAAAATTGATTTCAAAGGATTTATTGAAGAACTTTTTGAGAAAAGTGATATAATTGTTGACGCCACTCCAGCTGGTGTAGGAGCTAAATATAAAGATCTTTATGAGAGAAATGGATTAAAAGCTGTTTTCCAGGGCGGTGAGAAAGAGAGTGTTGCTGAGGTAAGTTTTAATGCTCTTGCAAATTATGAAGAAGCTATTGGAAAAAGATTTATAAGAGTTGTCAGCTGCAACACTACTGGATTGATCAGAGTTCTATGGAGTATCAACAGGATCGCTCCTATAAAAAGAGTTAGAGCAGTCATAATAAGAAGAGGAGCTGATCCTAAGGAGATTGATAAAGGACCTATAAACAGTCTCACACTAGATCCTCCTAAGATCCCTAGTCATCATGCTCATGACGTCAAGACTGTGTTAAAAGATCTTGATATTGTCACAATGGCTGTCGCAACTCCTACAACATTAATGCATATACACACGATCTTTATAGAGACTTACGATAAGATCTCTAGAGACAGGTTGATCGATGTCTTGTCAGATACCCCAAGAATCATACTTGTAGACTCTAATAGAACAGGCATAAAATCTACGTCACAGATCATTGAGTTGGCAAGAGATCTTGGTAGAGAGAGATATGACATCTATGAGAATGTTATATTTAGAGACACTATACATGTTGATGGGGAAGAGATCATGTTAAGCCAGGCGATTCATCAAGAGGCTATTGTTATACCTGAGAATATTGATGCTATAAGAGCTTCTCTATCTCTGAAGAAGAGAGATGAAAGTATTAATGAGACTGATAAGAAACTTAATATATTGAGAGGTGAGGTTTTATAGAGAAGAGATATGAGATAAGCTTTTTATTCAGAAAAATACTTGTTCCAGTAGATGGCAGCGAGAATAGTCTGAGAGCACTAGATCTGGCCATAGACTTCGCCACTAGATATGGATCAAAAGTTTATGCACTTCATGTGAAGACTGGCGGAGAAGATGATAAAAAAATTAGAGAAGAGGTTTCGAGAAGAGCATCTCTAAAGAATATATATGTGAGCTATATATCTAAAGAATATGATCCTGAGAATAGTAGCGTTAGCAACGAGATCCTTAGAATAATCGAGGAGGAGGGGTTTGACACAGTCATCATTGGTGCTAGAGGAAAGACTTTAAGAGAAGATCTTACTATTGGAAGCACAGCTCTGAGCATATTAATAAATGCTCCAGTGAACATAATACTCATAAGATGATTATCAACATAAAGATATTATCTCACTGATATACTGAGCTATCTTCAGAGGATTCTCAGCAAAGATATATATGTTAGGCTCTATCCAAGGCCCTCCCAAATCTTTGATCACAAAGATGTTTCTCTCTAAAACTGTGTCGCCAATGATCTTTTCTATATCTCGTATAGATGCTCTATCATGAGGACCTGTCTCTGCATGACTGATATTCTTATTATGCAACCACTTTTCAACACATGGGTGAAGCCTTAGATTCATCACAGATCTATATTTAGAGCCTCCTCTAACTATTCTCAGAAGTATTCTTCCCAAATGACCGCTTTCGCCCCATCTAGGTCTGCCCACGACAGCCACATAATCTCCTGTGCTAACAATTCTGCCTGGATACGCAAGAATCATCCCAAGATCTTTGGCATCTCTCTTTGCATAAGCAATGTTGCTGCCGACCTCAGGTATCAAAGCTCCAACGCCTCTGATGTTTGATATGATCTCAAAGGCTTTCTCAAGATCATATATCATCTGAATATCTTCGCTCACAAGAAAAAGTTCTGAACAGATCTTACAATCTTGAGGGACAGAAGGATCTATTCTCTTGTGATAATCACATAATTTTAATGATGACAAAAGACTGTTAGAATATACAACTAGTCTTCTTAAAACATCTTCAGTAAGACCTCTCTTGATCAAAAACATGATCTCTTCTAAGAAATCGTTGAACTCCTTAGGATCTAGCCCGATCTCTTTCAATCTCTTCATAACATTCTCTTGTGAATAAGAAGGATCTTTAAGATACATGTTTATAGTAGGCTGAGAGACCCCAAGGATCCTTGCAATGTCAAGTTGTGAAAAACCTTCTCTATAAAGTCTCTGAGCAATTAACGTCTTAATAATCACCTCAACATTTCTTGCGATCAAAGTGTGAGGAAGTATCATGAGAAATACTCTCAAGTCAATATTAAACATAGAAAATTTTATGTATCAATAATTAATTTATTAGCTATACATCCCAGCCTCTCTTTTTATATAGATTAGATCTGTCGGATCAAAAGAACCTAATGGTATATACAAAGCTTTTCTCTTATCATCTTCAGAGATATCTTGACATAAGATCCTCTAAATATAGTTTCATGGATCTTGCAACATAGATGTTAAGCTGGGAACATGATTTTATGGGACTCTTGAAGATAAAAACTTCATAATGTCTAGGAGATAAAGGAGTTTTTTAACTTCTTATCGTAAAACTAAGTGGTTAAAGATGATCTTGTTGCTGAGACTTTTCTAGAGTATTAATGGCGAGAGTTTTCTGAAGTCTTTAAGAGAAAATCTGAAGCTTTATCTAATTATCAGTTTTATATGAAACAAAGATCTAGATCGTATGCTAGTTTTAGATAATAAATGTTTCTCTCAGCATTGAAGGACATAACGGAAGATCTGGGTTTTCTAAAAAGATCTCTCCTCTGGAATTCATGTAGATAGAGAAGGCTTTTATCATAACATTATTTTTCAAAGCCTCTATAAAAAGATCTTTTAACTGAGGATCTATCTCTTCGTATATTCTGAAACAAGTTGGAGATTTAAAAGCTGCTATAAAGATTATTCCTGTCTCTATTCCTTCTCTCTTGAGGTTAGTAAGCTCTTTAAAATGTCTTCTGCCTCTCTCAGTAGGCGCATCAGGGTACATAGCCTCTCCATTGGAGCCTCTGAAGACTGCGCTTTTAGTCTCTATGATAATGCTTTTACTCTCTTTCTTCAATAGATAGTCAAATACGTTTGTGCCTATCCTAGGGTTTCTTCTTATGATCCTGAAGTCTCTGAGGTAATCCAGTATGTTTCTCTCAATCAGTTTCTCAAAAATCTTGTTCTGAGTTATTGTGTCGATGATGGCGTATTCGTAAAGATCTTCTACAGCAATGATCCTATAGGAAAGACAACTCTTTTTATTTTTACAACGGATCTTCTGTAGAAAAGCCTTTCTGCCTCTGATCAAAAGATCTTTTAATCTGCCAGTGTTCGTGTTATGAGCTTTCTCAGCTCCTCGCTCAGTCTCCACCTCAACCACGAATCTATTTATTCTTCTTAAGATCTTTGCTGGATAAAGATCTTTTAAAACATCAATCAATATATCTAAGACTGCCCACCTCTCTCATATCAGACAAAATATTCTTTAGAAAGACATATATTTCTTAGGAGTATAGTGTCTTAAAATGGTTAAATGCGACATCTGTGGTCTTAGAGAGGCGGTTGTTTATCAGAGACATACAGGTAGAAGACTTTGTAAAGAATGTTTTTTCAAAGATGTTCTCGAGAGAGTTCTGAATGAAGTCAAGAGATATGAGATGTTTAAAGATAATGACAAGATCATGCTGGCAGTCTCAGGAGGAAAAGATAGCTACGTGCTGATGAATATAATGACTCAGATTCATGATCCATCCAAGCTGGGCGCTGTGACAATTGTTGAAGGAATAAAAGGATATAACAGAGTTGAAGATCTCGACCAGCTGAGAGCATATGCCAAAGATCATGGGATAGACATTGTTGTAATCTCAGTGAAAGAGTTGTCTGGATACACAGTTGATGAGATGGTTGAGAACTCCATTGGAAAAGGTCTTAAGATCTCTCCATGCACATTCTGTGGGATATATAGAAGGAGAGGAATAAATCTCGTAGCAAGATCTTTGGGATATAATAAAGTTGCGACGGCACACAATCTTGATGATGAGGTTCAGACGCTTACGATAAACATGTTGAGAGGAGATGAGGCTAGACTGATCATGCTTCATCCAAAAAGAAGAAGATTCTCAGAGCTTTTTGTTCCAAAAATAAAGCCTCTGAGAAAGATATATGAATATGAGACTGCCAGATATGCGTATCTGAAAGGCTATAAGCCTCAGATCTATGAGTGTCCATATCTCAACATGATGCCTTCATTAAGATCTAAGATCCGCGACATATTATATAGACTTGAAGAGGAGAGACCTGGATCATTGTTAAAATTATTAGAGGAATACGACAAATTATTTGAGAAAGAAGTTGAGAAAAGAGAAGTCAAACTAAACACGTGCATAATATGTGGAGAGCCTACAAGTCCTGGGAGAAGAGTATGTAAGGCATGTGAACTTTTGATAAAAACTGGTTTGTTAAGATATGAAGAAAAGATCCTTTAGCTATATATAATCGATCTTTCTAATATGAAAAGCTCTCTAATAAACATTCTCTAAGTATAACCAGGTTATAATTAGCATAAACTTTATAAATTTGTAAAGATATTTTTACAGATATATGTCTACGGTGATATCATGAGCGACCTATCTCCACTGCTACATCTATCGGCTCTGGGAATATATCTTCATGCAATATTTGTCTCTCTGACGTTAGGTCTTCCACTGGTTATAATATCTCTTTTAGTGAAATATGCAAGAAGCAAAGATCCTGTTTATCTAAATAGCGTAAGAAAGGTCACTGCAGTCTTGGCAGTAAATTTTGCTTTAGGAGCTGTCACAGGGACTTTAGTAGAGTTCGGTCTCGTCCAGATATGGCCTGGGACTATTCTTGCTATAGCAAGTTTTGTTCTGGCTCCGCTGGCTCTAGAGCTTATAGCATTTGCAAACGAGATCGTCTTTCTAATACTTTTCATAGTGACTCTAGGGAGGATAAAGACTTTATACAGCATAATAATAATAGTCATATATTGGATCTTCGCATTATTCTCAGGGCTATTGATAACATCGGTAAACTCCTGGCTGGTAGCTCCATGGGGTACAGGAGGAGTTGCTCAGGCTCTTTACCCGTTCATGCCCTCTTACGGGCCTCTATATACAGATCCTGCCAAGCTTGTCGCTTTAAAAATAATTCTTTTAGCAAGCGGATCACCTATACAGGCAGTTATTCAGATGCCTAATGTCTCTAGCGAGATAGGCGTTATACTGACAGATCCTATGACAGCTCTTTTAAGTCCATATGCATTAGTGTCTATACTACATAATCTTTTTGCAGCAGTCATAATAGGATCTGGAGTGGCCTTGGCCGCGTGGGGATACAGATATTATAAGACTGGCGACAAGAGATATCTTCAGCTGATAAAAACATCTGTTATACCAGTATTCATACTCGTTCTTCTACAGCCGACTGTCTTAGGTCATTTCATGGGTGAGATGGTCGTGGAGTATAATCCGACCAAGTTTGCTCTTATGGAGGGTGCCGAGAAAACTTTTTATAATCCTCTTGTGGCGCTGTTAGCTTATGGAGATCCTAATCATCCTATAATAGGATTTGATCAATTCTATGCGCAATGTGATTCTAAGAAAAATGTTACTTTAAAAGATCTAGCATCCTCATTAGGGCTGTCAAAAGATTATCTTCTGAATCTCTCGAATAAACTTGGGATCAGCATAAACCAGGAGAGGCTTGATCAGGTTCTAAACACTAGCGTTGCAGATGTATGTAGAAATGATCTTGATGCGGCACTGTCTAGAATGAATATTGTCCATTATAGCTACTATACAAAAATAGCGTCTGGAATAGTGGCTTTCTTATCTGCTATAGCAGTCGTGCCTGTCTTATATAATGTGCCTATTCTTACAAGAATAGTGAGAGCGATCTTGAGAATCAATAGTGAAAACTCTGAGAAGAGATGGATCTTTATTCTCACATTATTAATATTCTTAGGAGGAGTATTATCAGCTGCGTTAGGATGGCTTGTCAGAGAGGTGGGTAGAAAACCTTGGACAGTCTATGGGCTTCTATACCCGAGTGAGGTGGCTCCAGCATCTCCAATAGCATATCAGACGTCCTTCATATTAGCTGCAACATTTATTGTTCTTGTAGTGAATCTGGGAGGCCTCTTCGCCATGTATATAGTGGCGACTAGAGAGCTTAGATTCCTAGATCTTCTTAAGAGAGGTCTCGGGATCAGAGGGTGAGAAAATGGATCCTTCCGCAGTCCCCTCCGGAGTTCTTGTAGGCCTCTTAACCTTACAACTCTCAGTAGCAATACATATAGTGTTTGTATCCACAACACTTGGGGTAGGCATCATCACAGCTTTATATAGAACGTTGGCTGTAAAAAGGTCAGATCCTTTTGCAGAAGTTTTCGCCAGAAGAAGCTTCAGGATCATGATAGTCTCAGAGCTGTTCTCAGGGGTCTGGGGCACTATAATCACAGTAATCTTGGCAGGCTTCTTCCCAGGTCTAGTAGCTCTTGCAACAAACGTGTTGTTTACTCCTATAGCAGTCTCTATAGCAAGCATCTTAATAAGGATCCCGTCGATAGCGATCTTCTGGTACACATGGGGGAGAATAAAACCTGAGACACACATGTTGATAGGCTGGATCATGGCTTTATCAGGATTCGGAATCCCATTAGGCTTCAGAACATTATTCTCAGAGATAACACATCCACAAGCCGTAGGTCTTTATTTAAGCAGCGGACATGTGGATCCTTTGACAGCATATTCCAACCCAGTATACTGGCCACTGTTTCTTCACACAATTTTTGCAACAATATCACTAGGAGGATTCATAATAGCTTCTCTAGAGACTTTAACAAAAGATGTTCGAGGAGTCTCTATAGGAGTCAGATTCGGCCTTATATTTCTTGTGGCACAGCTTTTTGCAGGACCTCTCTACTGGTATACTCTACATTACTATTCTTCATATATCTTTCAAAACGTGACATTCGGAGACTTTACACCAATATTCATTATTAAAATGATCTTGGTGGCGACACTATTGATCGTCTCAACATACACGTGGGCTTTAACATCTAAACTCAACACAACACCTAGATCAACGTGGAGCCTTGGGCTTATTGCAACTGCAATAGTTGTTTTAGGAGAGATTGTTAATGACAGCTCTAGATATCCATACATGGTCGTCACAGGAGACACAGGGATCTCTGCAACAGCTTTTTCAAACTTCTATATGGATATACCATTATCGGTTGTATACATTATATTAGGATTTCTGATATTCTCAATAATAGTGTTCGGCTTGGCAGCATATTATGCTTTTGTCAAAATGTTTGTACGAGAGATCCCTGAGGAGATTGAAGAGAAAATTTTTAAATAAAATATTTTTTCTTAATCTCTCACATCTTTTTTCTGCCAAGCTTCTCATGAGCTCTTGCAAGATGCCCAGCCGCTATTGCTGCAACAAGATTTATTTCTCCCGCCAACACTGTGGCAGCAATTATCTCAGCAAATTTTATTGCGTTAAGCCCAGGCCTCTCTCCTGAGCCGGCTACACCAAGCAGCGTCAAAGCTTCTCTCTGTGTAGGCAGCCACGTTCCTCCTCCTACGGTACCGACCTCTAGACTTGGTAAAGTGACTGAGACATAAAGATCTCCTTCTTTAGTCTTCTCCATCCATGTGTATGCTATGCTGCTCTCAACAACCTGAGCCACGTCTTGTCCTGTTGCTATGAATATTGCCGCGATTATGTTTGCGCTATGAGCGTTCTGACCGATCCCTCCTGCAAATGATGTTCCAAGAAGATTCTTTCTGTTATTAACCTCGATCATTGAGTCTACATCTGTTTTCAAAACTTGTTTAACAACATCAGATTTTAAAATAGTCTCCGAGATCACAGTTTTTCCTCTTCCCATAAGAACATTCATATAATTAGGTTTTTTATCAACACAGAGATTTCCGCTTAAAGCGATAAGATCTGCATCTGGAAACTTTTCTTCTATAAATCTACACGCAGCGTCAGTAGCTATAGTCACCATGTTCATCCCCATCGCATCTCCAGTTGTGAAACGAAATCTCAGCCAAACGTTGTTGCCTACTATAAACGGGTCTATAGAGATCAGTTTTCCATGTCTAGTAGTTGATTCAGCTGCTCTCTTAATCTCTTCAAAATGTTCTTTAACCCACTCAACAAATTCTCTAGCTTTTCTAATACTCGGGAGCCTAAATAATGGTGCTCTAGTCATTCCATCTTTAATAACCATTGAATAAGCTCCTCCACTGAGGGTCACAGCTTTGGCGCCTCTCGAAACGCTTGCAACCAATGCTCCCTCTGTGGTGGCCATTGGAACATAAAATTCTCCCACAACATTTTCGCCGACAATCTTCAGAGGCCCGGCCACTCCCAGAGGGATCTGAACAGCTCCTATAGGATTCTCAATATTTCTTCCGACAATCTCTTCAAAATCTAATATTGTGTGTCCAATACTTGTGAGAGAGACTTTATATCTTCTCTCAAGATATGTTCTTCTAATTAGAGTTCCCAGATTTCTGTTTCCAACAGCCTGATCTATTTCACTAAATTTTATCTCTCCTCTCTCTAATCTACTTATGATCTCGTCAGTTATCACACGAACATCTTTTTCTCCACTCATAACAAAGACTCTCTAAGACTTCTCTATTAAAGGAGCGAATTTAATTCCATAATATATGAGACCTGTCTCTCCATCAACAATCATTCTTCTCAACACTGCCTCAACCTTCATTCCATTAGATATCTCTTCGGGCTTTACATCGACTATCTGAGCCAATAATCTGAATCCCTCCTCCATCTCTATCAATCCAATGACCATGGGAGACATATCTGTGAATCCTACGGGCGTCTGATATACTACTGTGAATTCTTTAACAACTCCTCTTCCTGATGAATATCTATGCTCAATATTTGATGATCCACAGTATATACATCTGCCTCTCGGCGGATAAAAAGATCTTTTGCAATCTCTACAGTAAGAATATTTAAGTCTGTAAAGAACATCTCTATTCCTCCAGATCTTTGCAGGAGATCTTTCAAACATCATCTCACCCTTTTAAGTACAATAGAATAGCTTACATCTCCACATCCACTCATATTTTGTGCAGCAGCATAATCAATCTCTCCTAGAACTGATTTTTTAAATTCTCCTAACAATGCTGAGAAGATCTCGTGAACTTGATAAACTCCTGTGGCTCCCCAGGGGTTTCCTCTAGCCTTCAATCCTCCGCTCAAATTGACATGTGCAGATCCTATCATAGAGTCTTGTAAAAGTTCAGGAGCTTTTCCTCTATCAGCTAATCCAATAGACTCTAACACTATAAACGCGTTTGGAGTATAGTTGTCATGGATCTCGATATATTTCAGCTTCCCAAGCTCTATATCAGCCATCTTAAGTGTTTTAATAAAACTATCTCTCACAGCTGAGAATATCAAAAGATCTTCTCTAGAAGCTATGTCATTAACATCATTAGAAGACGAGAGACCTTCTATAGATACATTCACATCATATTCTTCAGCCACATCCTCAGAGACTATGTAAAGAGCTGATGCTCCGTCGCCAAATGGATATGAATCTAATAATCTGAGAGGCTCCGCCAAGATCGGAGATTCTTTATATGAATCTGGAGAGATCTTGAATCTCAACTGTGCATGAGGAGTATCAGGAGAGTTTTGATGCATTGTAAAAGGCCATATAAAAAGATCTTCATAAGAATAGTCGTAAGTCTTCATATATATTTTCGCTAATAATGCTGCCTCAGAGAGAGGACTTACACCATGGATCTGTATGTAGTCGCTGTCTTTCAAATATGAATATAGCTCAGCAATTTTCGCATTAGGCATATCAGATAATTTATCAACACCGATGACAAGAGCTTTTTTAACAGCTTTTGACGAGACAAGCGAATGAGCTATTTGAACAGCCGCAAGTCCTGATGCTTCGCCACTCTCTACTCTATAAACTCTTATATTTCTCAGACCTAAGTAGTCTGCTATGATCCCTGCTATATTACTTTGTTTATCTAGATGTTCTACAGCTACTGAGGATATTATGAGAGCCTCAGGTTCTAGAGGCTCTGAGATCTTCTTCTCAAGATCTTTAATAGACTCAATTGCCAGCTCTTTGAAATTTTTATCATAATATCTATCGATCTTTACTGCAGATGATGATATTATGAAGCTTCTCATAAGACTCACCTTCTGTATCTAAGTATCTTTTCTCTCATCTTAGCATATCTCGCATAATCAATATAGATCTTTCTATTGATCATGTCGACAACTTTAGGAGCTTTATCACGTTTCTCTAAAACATGATCTGTAACTACAATCGCGTATGCATCAGATCCTGCTCCACTGCCAAATGGTGCAAGTAATATTCTCGAGCCTGGCTTAGCCTCTTCTAATATCTTAGCAAAACCCATGAGCGCAGATCCATTGTATGTGTTGCCTATATATGGAGTGACTAATCCCGGAAGAATCTTCTCTTTTGGAAAGCCTAATTTAGCGCCCACCTGTAGTGGAAATTTTCCATTAGGCTGATGAAAAACAGCGTAATCAAAATCATTAGGTTTATAACCTCCCTCCTCGAACAACCCTTTCACGGCATTTATAATATGATTGAAATATGCAGGCTCACCTGTGAAGGCTTCGCCATGTTCAGGATATGGAGCAAGAGATCTTCTCCAGAAATCAGGTGTGTCAGTCACATATGTGTATGAGTCTTCGATGACTGCTGCAGCATCATCTAATCCTCCTATGACCAACGCCACTCCACCACTGCTAGCCGTGAACTCTAATACATCACCTGGAGAGGCTTGCGCAGTATCAGCGCCGACAACCAAAGTATATTTCGCCATCTCTGTGTTAACCAGAGATATGCTTATTCTAATAGCCTCTGATGCTGCTCTACATGCAAACTCCAGATCTGAGGCAAGTTTCTTAGGGGAGATCCCGAGAGCATCAGCTATGACAGTTGCAGAAGGCTTAACACTATAAGGCTTCGACTCAGTCCCCACAAAAACAGCTCCGATCTCCTCAGGCTTTACGCCAGCTCTCTGAAGAGCATATTTAGAAGCTCTCCAACCAATTGTTATAGTGTCTTCATCTAATGCTGCCACAGCCTTCTCTTCAATCCATATAGCCTTAGGAGTATAAGGATCAAAGCCCCATAGAGATGCTATATCAGAAGCCTTGATCCTGTAGGGAGGTATATAAGAGCCCCAGCCAGTCACTCCCGCCTTGATCTTTGTCAAAATAATCGCCTTGAAAAATTTCTTAGCAGACTATATAAATTTTAATCAAATGATTAATCATTATTATACAATTGTATAAAGATCTTTTTATAAAATGTTTTCAAAAAGATCCTATGATTGTATCTTGAAAAATCAGATGTTTTAATATATCTACTTAATGTACAAAATATTTTCTTAAAAATAATTTAGTTATGACATAACATGAGAGAAAAAATAGATCAGGAGATTAGAAAGATAGTATCTCCAGGAGATATTTTAGGAGTTGTAGAAGAGTTTTTTGCAGGAGAAAATGTTTATGAAAGAAACGGTTTTTTAATATCCTCAGTGGCAGGTATTGAACATGTTGATCTGAGGGATAGAATAGTGTCTGTGACACCTTTTAGAGAGTTGAGAAAATTTGTTCCAGGAGCATTTGTATATGTGTTGGTCACAGGAACTAGAGGAGATATAGCGACTGCAAGAGTGTTAGGCTTTGATCTTGTGAATATATATAGAAACAACATCTTTGGAATACTACATGTGTCTCATATACCTAGTGAGAGAAGACTTAGATCTGTTGATGAGATGATTAGAGTAGGAGACATATTATATGTTAAAATAGTCTCGAGAACACAACCTTTCTTTCTAAGTCTTAGAAGTCCCAAAGCTAGTATAACAGTGTCTTTATGCCCCAGATGTGGCTCTATAATGGGAAGATTAAAAGAAAAACTTGTATGCCCAAGCTGTGGATACTCAGAAGAGAGAAAACCTATAACACATTATCTATATAAATATAGTGAGTTGAGAGGAAGACAGAGATGAAGAAAAGTTTCGTAATAAAATGCGGCTCATTATGTCAAGAGCTTGCAAATAGAATAAGTGAAGAAGGTATTGAATTTAGTAACATAGAGATCAGCAGAGGTGTCATGAGAATATATTTCTCTGATTACATAAAAGATCCTTCGAGAGAGATCTTAGATATAAAAAGAATATTTGAAGAGCTCAGCAAAAGATCTTATAAAAAGAAAGTTGCTGAAGAACTTTTAGAAACTTCTGAAGAAGAATTCATCTCTGAAGAAGAGAGTTATTAAATTTTTATTTCATCATCTATGATCTCAAGGATCTTTTTAGATATATAATTCAGTTTTCTCTCTAAATTATCTGATAATTTATCTGATAACGTATAAAGATCTTTTATACCTATTCCTATGACAAGAATCTTCTCAGGATATCTCTCATCTAAAGTTTTTAAAATATCGATCACATCTTTTATACTTAGATTATGAGGACTTTTGACAAAATAAGTACAAGCCTCTCCCTTCAGAGCGGGGATGAACAGAAAAATTTATAATTCTTCTTGTTCTAATCATCATGATGCTGATGAGTCTATGGATGCGGTTGCTACTAAGCCTCTTCGGGGTGCGGAGTAGGCAGCCACATGAGCACATAACGGCATAAAATCATTAACCCCCTCCAGAGGGCTAACACCCGAGACCCAGAGGTTCGAAACCCCGCCCTTAAGGGCGGGGAGGGGTCATATAGGGTCCTCTATACTCTGAAAGATCTATTTTAAAAACTTCTCCACAAAGATCTTCTCTAGATGCCAAGGTCGCTATATGATATCCTCCCGCTCCTTTTATCGCTACAATTGATCCTTTTAAGATCTCTTTTGAAATGAAGTCAACAAGATCTTCTCTAAGATCTATTTTTCTTCCTCTGTTATCATATAGATATGTTCTGACGCCACATATCGGACAGCTGATCCCTTCAGCATGAAATTTACGTATATTATCAGGATCCTCATAATCATGTCTACATTTCTCGCATAAGAGATATTTTCTCATTGAGGTGTTCTCTCTATCATACGGCGTCCTATAGATCATTGAGAACCTGGGTCCACACCATGCACAGCTGTTCCAGTAGTATCTATAGAATCTTGAGGAAGGATCTTTTATCTCTCTAGTACACTCTTCACATATAGCAACATCTGGAGGGATCATGCTTCTCCTAGATCTGTCATAGACGCTTTTTAATATTCTAAAATCTCTAAGATTTAATGGAGAAGATCTTTCGATAAAAATCTCTTCAAATAATGCTGGAGGAGGCTTCTCTCTCTCAAGAAGCATCATAAATCTATTGATCTTATCATCATCTCCTTCAACAAAGATCTCTACCTCAGCACCTCCTCTATTAACAACATATCCTCTCAAACCTAGTCTAGTGGCAAGTCTATATACAAAAGGTCTGAAACCAACTCCCTGAACAATTCCCACAAGTCTGATCTTTACAGCAGAAATACTCATTTCTCATCTTAATTATGAGAAACACAGGAACTATTAAATCTTATGAATCTAAACAATGCCATAGATTTAAATTAGAAGATAGTTAGACAATAAAAATATTATCTAAAACATAAAATAATATCATTAATAAAAATATAAAGAAAAATTTGTATACTAGATTTAATAGGATCCTATGTATAATGATCTTGGAATATTTATTCATGAAGGTGATATGGGACCTTGGCACAATATTATGAACGAAAATATAAGATCTCTAATCTCGAAGCATTGATCCATAGGATTACAGAAGATCCTTCTATTCTAGTATCATCATACGAGAAGATTATAAAAAGAAACGGAACAACAGAGATCAGAAACGTGGAAATACGTTGGAGAAATATAGTTTTCAGAGGATCTATGATAATAACTAGAGTAGTAGGAGAGCCTCTTAAAATAACATTTTATGGAGAAAAAGGAGAGATCATAGATATAATATTTATATTCGAGAAGACTCCTATAGGATATATCATGAGAATACGAGTATCTAAAAATATCAAAAGCTCTGAAATAGATCCTTCATATCTAAAGGATATTATAGACTTCATCGAAGAAAGACTGATCACAGAGTTAATGGGGAAAACAGAAATAAAACCTCTTGATAAACCAGTGTTATAAAAATAAAAAAGGCCCGCCGGGCACTGATATAAAGATCATAACTATATATCAATGATTGATATAACATATAGATATGCCACGGCAGGTCTGTACGGAGGAGACCCCCGCACAGATCCTGTCGCGGCATATCTATATGTTATATCAATCATTGATATATAGTTATGATCTTTATATCAGTGCCCGGCGGGCCATGTATAATATTCTTTCTCTTTTATTTATGCTTTGATCTGATGAAGTATGTTAGGGGTTGGCCGATTTTTTTAATATTATGTTATGAATTTTCTTATGAACACTTTTTGTTGCTGTCATGAGCCTATACATTTCTCTGTATTAACATATGATTCTGAGTTTTATTTTTATCTTTTTATTTCTTCTCATAAAATTTTGAGAAGGTGTTTGATGATGGTTTTGAGATATAAATTGTTATTTATTGTTTTAGATGGTGCTGCGGACAGTCTCTCTGATCCTGTTACTAGTCTTGAGGTTGCTGAGAAGCCTGGTCTGGATTATATTGCTGAGAATGGGGTATGTGGTGCTATGTATGTTATTAGTAGAGGAGTTGCTCCTGAGAGTGATGAGGCTGTCATCTCATTGTTTGGCTATGATCCTCATGAAGTCTATACTGGGAGAGGTCCTATAGAGGCTGTGGGCATTGGTATGAGACTTGAGGAGGGTCGTGAGATAGCTTTTAGAGCTAATTTTGCTACTATAGACCCTGTCTCTATGAGGATCATTGATAGAAGAGTTGGAAGAAGTCTCTCGAGAGAAGAGGCCAGAGCTCTCGCTGAGTCTCTAGATAACATGGATCTAGGCTTATACGGAGGCTATGCTAAGGTCAGAGCATCTATAGGTCATAGAGCTGTTGTGATCATTGGTAGCAGTGAGAGGATTCTTTCTCCAATGGTCTCTAACAATGATCCTGCATATGAGAGGAGAGGACTTGTAAGCGTTGCCTCTCAAAGTTTTGATCCTTATCTTAGAGAGATAAAGCCTCTTGAAGATACAGAAGAGGCCAGGGCAACGGCGGAGCTTGTCAATATGTTTGTGAGAAAAGCTATAGAGATTTTAAAAGCTCATCATATAAACAGGTCCAGAGTTGAGAAAGGACTTCCGCCGGCAAACGCGATATTGCTTAGAGATGCTGGAGGGAGAATCCCGAGACCTCAGCCTCTTTCAGAGAGATATAAATGTAGATTCGCTGTTTTAGCTGAGATGCCTGTAGAGATCGGTCTTGGAAGAATATTTGGTGCAGAGACTATAGAGATGGAGTTTATAGAAGATCCTGTGGAGAATTATAGAGATAGACTTGATAAAACTATTAAAGCTTTAAAAGAGAACGACATAGTGTATATCCATTTGAAAGGTCCTGACGAGCCTGGCCACGATGGAAATCATGATCTTAAGAAGAAGAGAATTGAAGAAATCGACAGATATTTTATAAGACCTTTGTTAGAAAAGATCTCTGGGGAAGTCGCCATATTAGTGACAGCTGATCATGCGACACCTCCTAGTAAAAAAGCTCACACAGATGATCCTGTGCCAATAGCTTTCTACGCGCCCAATATAAAATCTGATGATGTAAAGAGATTTACTGAGAGAGAATGTCTAAGAGGTGTACTAGGAGTATATGAACATGGATGGAAAATGTTTCCAGACATATACTCTAGATATCTAGTCGTCAAATAAGATCTTTTAACTCTATGAATTGTGCTAAACCGCTTATGACAAGTCTTACGGCAAGATCTATTGGCAACAGATAAACTCTGTCGCTTAAGAATCTTCTGTCTCTAAATCTTATCTCAACATTTATTTTCACAGGAACTCTATCCATAGGATCTATAGGAATGTTATATAGATATCTCATGTAGCTATCTCTAAGATAATTAAGGATCTGAAGAGACTCATCTCCGCTGTCCTCACCTTCTTGAATAGCTTTTATAAATCTTATCATTGCGAGAGATCTTAATGTTCTTCTAGTCACATTGAGATACTCTCTACATACATCTCTCAGATCATCTTGTCTGGCACACCATATAAGCATCTTAACATGATTATTGATTAGATCAATAATCTCGCTTCTACTGATCTTCACAAGATCTTCTGATAAAAGCTCTTCCTCTAATATCTTCGCAAGACTCATAATCCACCGATAATATTTGATATAAAACAGATAATAATGTTGTTGAAAAAATTTCTAGGGATCCTATGAAAATCCTTGTGGGAGTAAAAGGTTTTGAGATAAGTCTTATACATTCAACAAAATATTTTGAGAAAAATGATGAGATCCCTCATGGACACACATATTTCGTAGAGACATATGTTGAGGGAGAAGTTAATGAGAGAGGCTTCATAATAGATCTTAGGAGGCTCGAGAAGATCGTTAGAGAAGTTATTGATAAATATGATAGAAAAATTTTTGTTCCAGAAGACTTTGATGAGAAAACTGTTCCAGAGATGATGAGAGGATCATTAGTAAAAATCAGTGGAAACGCCACTATAGAGAACATAGCCTATATAATAGCAAGAGAGATATATGAAAAGATCAGAGGAGAAATAAAAAGTCTCAGACTGAAAATTATAGAAGGATCTAGATACATAGTGGAGATAGAGCTTCCATAAAATCTTTAATAGCCTACACAATAATTATAATATATGGCGGGGCAAAGCAGCGGGGTAGGGCAGCCAGGTAGCCCGCGGGGCTCATAACCCCGAGGTCCGAGGTTCAAATCCTCGCCCCGCTACCATTATGCTAATATATCTTATAGTTAATTGTTTATAGAGGACCTGCTAGAATGAATCTTTTTGATGCTGTCTTGGGCGTCTTTGTATCGGGTTTTCTCGGAGGATTCATAGGGGTGATAACAGGTCTCGGAGGAGCATCTATATCTACTCCTATAATGACCTCAGTCTTCGAGATGCCTGTGAGGCTTTCTATAGCGACATCTTTTTCAGCTACCGTGGCAACAAGTGTCAATGGAAGTATAAGATATATTAGAGAGAAAATTACTAATCTAGAGATCGGGATCTATCTAATGATACCTACTTTAATAGGCGTCGTGATAGGCGTAGATACTAATCTCAGCATAAGCCCAAAGATCATATTAATAACATTTGGGTCATTTCTCATACTCATGATCTTATTAAATTATCTGAGAAAACCGTTTGAAAATTTTCTTAAGAGAGCTTCTCATGATCTAAATATTTCATCTTTTGACAAATTAATATTTGAAGGAGAGTATTATGATGCGGCCGAGAAAAAGATCATAAGATACAAAGCGTATAACTATGTATATGCTGTGCCAATGATGATCTTGAGCGGCTTTATAGCTGGACTACTTGGAATAGGAGGCGGAGCTGTTAATGTGATCGTTCTGAGAGACATTATGAAAACCCCTGTGAAAGTAAGTGTGGCAACAAGTTTATTCATAATAGGTTTCGCAGGATCTGTTGGAAGCGTCATGTATTGGAGAAGAGGATTCTTAGATCCGTTGATAGCAAGCGTGTTGATCCCGGGGATAATATTAGGATCATATGTTGGCTCAACAATATTCAACAAAATAAGATCTAGATATATAAGAATATTCTTTGACATAATATTATTCATTCTAAGTATAAGAATGATACTTCAAGGACTGGGATTATGAGAATAAAAACATATTATATCACAGAGATCTATAGATATGGTCTTTTAATATCTTTGATATTGCTTTTAATAGGGCTCGCCTCAGTAGTGTTGATTAATTATGAGAAGCTGAGAAGTTTCGACCTTAGGAGTGTGGAGAGAGTGAATCAGGCGAGCCTCAACATGATAATTAAAATGATTAATGAGAAAGATCCTTTGATATTCTCTGTGATAGGAATATTAATTCTTCTTCTCCTCCCTATGACAGGAGCATTATTATCATTAGCACATTCTATATATAAAAAGGATCTTGGCTCATCAATAATATATCTAATACTTATCGTTCTAATGATTATGATCATGAGCGTCGCGTGAGAAAGATACTTATTGTATAAATCTTTTATAAAGAGATATATCTTATGGAGAAGAGGTCTATAGTGAAGATCCCTTCAGAACTATGTGTGAGATGCAGAGGATCAAGATATTTATGCGGCCTAGGCTATTGCCCCATACTAGTAGAGAGTTTTAAAAGAAATATTGTCTCAGAAAATATTCTCAGAGAAGAGATAAAAGGATCTTCGCCTCCGACTGTTTTCGTAGGAAGAATAGGTTATCCAAATATAATGATGTATCCATCTTCACCACCATTATATGGAGACACATCATATTATGAGAGATCTGATAAATGGCTTGAGCTCAGCCTAGAAGAGTTTCTAAGCTTAAGATTATCATTGATCAGAGGAGGCATCAAGATTAATGTCAAAAAAGCTTCAGACCCTGATGAGACATTAATGAAAATACATGAGATGAGCATATCAGAAAAACCTGTTGATATCTATATGAGACTTGAGAGACCTCCGAGAGGAGGATTCTTATCTGAGGAGACTCCTCCTCTAGGCCCCTGGTCTCCTCTTAAGAAGATCTTTATAGAATCTAATCCGAAGAGCAATAGATATATTGAGAAAGTATATTACGATCATGATCTTAGAAGTAGAGAGGCCATCATATATCTCTATAGTTCAGGGGTTGATGTTAATAGCATCTCGAGAGTTTTAAGCGTAGGGGCGTTAGGCATGAGAAAAGACAGAAAGATTGTTCCCACAAGATGGGCTATAACAGCTGTTGACAGCATCCTGTCAGATCATCTGTTGAGAAGCGTTAAAGAAATGCCTGTCATAGATAGATTCAAAGTATTCATAAGAGAAATTCATAGAAATCTTTTTATAGCAATACTTGCTCCAACAAAATGGATGTTTGAATGGGGAGAGGCGTGGTTCCCAGGATCCACATGGAACCTGTGGGGATCTGAGGCTGAGATAGAGTCAGACTACGAAGGATTCTCAGGAAGAGACGAGTACCCCTCTATAGGAGGATGCTACTACGCCTCAAGACTGGCTGTTGCAGAGAGACTTTATACGTGGAGGAGACAGGCATCTGCAATACTTTGGAGAGAGATCTATCCAGGTTTCAATATACCTGTCGGCGTATGGTTTGTTAGAGAAAATATTAGAAAAATGTTGTCTGAAAAACCTTTTGAGACAGACAGCATAGAGGAGGCTCTCGACTACGTAAAGAACATACTTAGAGTACCTTTAGAGAGATGGCTCAAAAGATCTTATGTAGCAAGACTTCTTCTAGGCAGAAGATTAGATGATTATCTAAAGAGATGACTTCCGTCATGAGAAATATTGTTGTAAAAAAGATCAAAGTATCAAAAGCTTTATCAAAATCTGGTCTGCCAGAATATGATTACAGTCTCAATCCATATATAGGATGTCTACATGGATGTAGATATTGTTATGCAATAGATTTCACAAAAGGAGATCCTGCGAGAAGATGGGGGGAGATTGTTTATGTGAAGATAAATCTTCCAGAGATCTTGAGAAAAGAAGTCAAGATCTATAGAAGAGGCGTGGTGGGCATCTCGACAATAACAGATCCTTATCAGTCTATTGAGTATAAATATAATATCACGAGAAGATCATTAGAAATACTTTTAGAAAACAGATTCAGAGTATCAATACAGACAAAATCTCCACTGGTACTCAGAGACCTTGATATTCTTGAGAGATATAAAGATCTGGTTGAGGTAGGTTTTACAATAACAACATTAGATGAGACGAAGAAAAGATTTATAGAGCCTTGGACGCCTGGGGCAGAATCTCTTGTGTATGCATTAAAAAGACTTTCTGAGAAGAAGATTTCAACATGGATATTTGTAGGCCCTATAATACCAGATGTGAATGATGATATAAATGATCTTATGAGAATATTAGATCTTGCGAGAGAGACTGGTAGCGAAATAATTTTTGACTACTTCAGATCTCACGTTGGATCTATAAATATGATGAGAAAATATTTTGATCAGAGCATTATTAAAAAGATTCTTAGCAAGGACTATCTTAAATGGTGGAATAATCTAATTAATATATTAATGAAATATTGTTCAGAAGCCAATATAAGATGTGTGACTGCTGACGAGTATTGGAGAAATATCTCTAGAAGAAGAGTTGGTGAAGAAAAAGATCTTTTATTTTTCGCGGAGAAATAATTCTTCTCAAGATCTTCATTAGATCCCTATGTATCTTCTAATGATCTCTGAGAATCCTTCTCCAGCATCTTTCTCAGATACACAACTAATTCCTCTCTTAAGATCATCAGGAGCATTCTTCACAAGACATCCTAATCCAGCCCTCATGATCATGTCTATATCATTCTCAGAGTCTCCTATCGCCAGAACCTCCTCCCACGAGACATCATGATATCTCAAGATCTTTTCTACAGCATCTGATTTGAGACTTCCCAAAGGATTTATATGTATGGCTACTCTACTACTAGATATGTGATAATTATCAAATCCCTTCTTTCTCAACAGATCTTTTATTTCAACAATTATCTTCTTATGATCTTCTCTATCCCTAGATCTAAACGCTTTACTACATCTCATGAAATCATTCTGCCAGCTTCTCACAATATAATTCTCAAACTCTTTAGACAAGATCTTTTCAATATACTCAAGCTCTTGAGAAATCTGATCATTACAAAGCCACTCTACTCTATCTCTATAGAAGATCGCACCTCCATTCTCGCCAACTACACCTCCTGAAGCTCCTATGTATCTCGCTAAGCCTATTATCATCGGTATAGTATTTCCACTCGCAAGAATCGTTTTGATCCCATTTAATTCTAAAGATCTTATAATAGAGATAGCCTCTAAAGAGATTTTATATGTATCAGGATTCTCAGTTAATGTTCCATCAACATCAGTGACAACTATTTTTATTCTAGTTTTCATCTCTACACGCCTCCGACCCTTGATCTATTAGTCAACAACTTCTATCTCGATAGATTTTAACTTATCATCACTTTTGATCCATGCTCTATACTCTCCTGAGAATTTATCTATGATAAGCCATGGAATAGGCCAGCTTCTCATGCCCTCAAGATCTTTGTAGCTCGGATTCGGATGATGTCCTAAATGAGTATGAAATAATCCTACGATCTTCATTCCTCTACTCTCAATCTCTTTAATAACTCTCAACATATCATAAGGATCCATTATAAACTCATATGAAGATCTTGAGATGTTTTTTACAAAGAAATATTCTTTTATAATCACATGATTTTTATCAAGATCTCCCGCTAGAAAACCGCAAGACTCTTTATCAAGATCTGATCTTGAAGTGATCTCGTTAATAATTTTTCTACTTATTATTATCTTGGTAACATCTTTGATAATGTTCTCCGCACCTCTTCAGGAAGTTTCTCATATTCTATCTCCTCAGCATTCTTAGTATCCTGCTCCCACTCCATCTCCTCGTCATTTTTTGTGAAGATATGTTTAAGTCTCTTCTCAACGACTACAACCATTCTCCCATCATTTGTTCTTCTGATCTCTACTAGAAACTTCTCTCCACCTTTTTTCACAAGATATTTTTTCTCCAGATCAGTCTTTATCATAATCCGCACCTTCATATTCTTATGACAAATGTTTTTAAGCTTCTCTTATGTTTATCCTCAGAATATTTGTATACTTCTCTTTCTTCACACCAAATATTGATGAAAGTATTTTCGCGATATAATCATCGTCTGGGATCCCTTTTATGCCTTTCAACTCTACAGCGATCGCCTGTTTATAGATCTCTTTAGTAGTCCAGTCTCTTATCTCGTTATTTAAGATCGCAAGGCCTACTTTATATGCTATATAAAATTTTGATAATCTTCTCACAGTAGCCTCCTCCTCTGGAAAAGCTTTTAACATGTTGATCAAGAGACGACTCATTCTATCTTCAGTCACGAAACCAAAGTAATGTTTCAAAATCTCTACTCTAAATATTTTTGATAAAATAGATGAGTCAGGAGATCTATTGAATAAACTTATGATCTCTTTTCTCGTAGCCTCAGGATCGTTTGTGTTTATAAGTATCTCAGAAGCCTTCTCATAAAGCTTCTCAGGCTCTAAAAATTTATCTATTATATCACGAGCTTCATCAGCTATTCCCAGACCGTATACACCTACAAGATATAATGTTATAAGATCTTTTTCATAAAGATCTTGAGGTTTTGCAACTCCTCTGAAAGGCTCTGTCCCGTTTCTCTCATATTCTCTTTTTAAAATAGATATTATGTCTTCACGAGAAGAGATCTTTTTATTATCAAGTAGCTGACCCCATACATCAACTAATATCTTAAGTCTTTTTCTTCTGATATCCACTTCTACACACCTATAAAATAATGGTGTGAAACAGATAAAATTTTGAAGACATGCTTATATTTTGAGTCGTTTAATCTATGAAGGTGTCTAAATGATGAAAAGATCTATTTTACCAATGATCTTGACGCTACTTCTTTTAATAAACCTCTTGACATGGACAGCCACATATGCTGAAAACGTTAAAAGCTATAAAGTTCTCATAGATCTTACTCGAACAAATGATTTCTCAGGCATAAACATATTAGTGAGACAGTTATACGATGGAGAGATATATATATTATTAAAAGATGTATCAGCAACCTCCTCACTAGATTTCTTCACAAGAAATTTTGCAACAATATTCTACGGATCTTTAGATAACATGACAGATGCCAGAGGATCCAGCGTCAAATTAGAGGATCTTGATATAGACATGATCATTATACCTTCAGTCTCCTCTGACGCCAGATTTACACAAGGTGAGATAGATAAATTAAGAAGATTTGTTGAAGAGGGAAGAGCTATATGGATAAGTCTATCAACATATTCAAGAAATAATATTGATGCTATAGATGTTATAAACAGATTATTAACATATTTAGGCAGCGGTCTATCACTTGACAACGTGTCTATAAAAGATCCTGTTAATAATGTAGGGGATCCTCTTAAAATGATCGTTTATCCATCTCCTTCATCAGATATAGAGTTTGTAAGATATGGAGTAGACAAGATACTTATGTATAGGCCGAGCCCAGTTATATGGAGAAATCTGAGCGAGACAAAATATATCTCTATAACAAAAGAGCTTGCAAATGTGAAGATTATCACAGTTACATCTTCAGATGCCGAGGTGAACGAGATTTATCCTGGAGCATCTTCTTCATATTACAACCAGAGTAGTAAAGGAAGTTTTGTTGTCACAGCTGCCGAGATACTTAAAATAAGAAATGTCTCATCAACAATAATATTGTCTGGAGCACCTCTTATAGGAGGATCCTCTCCTATGATAATAAGCAGATATGACAATACAATATTTAACGGACCGATCTTTGTTAGAAACATTGTTTTATGGGCCACAGGATATATGGGAGAGCTATCTTTTCTTAACGTATTAAATAATAAGATAGACAGGTCAACAGAGCTTCTCATAGAACAGATCGGTAATATAAGTAGAGATCTTAATGTTTTTATTAGTAACGTCACAAATAGATTAGACGCTATCAATACAAAAGTTTCTGAGTATGATCAGAAGATTAATGATGTGAAGATAAGATCAGAGAATCTATCTGCTTTGACAGCTCTTCTGTCAGATGAGATCAATAGTTTAAGAAGCTCAATTGATAATTTAAGAAGTTATGTGATGATCTCTGTAGGGCTCTCCATAGCCTCGTTGGCTATTTCTCTGGCTCTGTATATATTAGGCAGAAGAAAATAAGATCTTTATATTAATGATCTGTAGTAAGAGTATACTCTACTTTTTTCAATACATTCTAATAACATGTTCTCAGTATTTTTATCTCTAAAGTTTTTGTCTACAAAAGAGACACAGTTCTCACGGATCTTTGATATATGCCATATATTATACGAGGCGATATTTCTAAGAAGAGGATCAGGGATCTCATTAATTAAGCTATGATCTTTACAATCAATAGCCTCAGTTATCAAGGCAAGAGACTTCAGACTTATCGCAAGATCCATAGGATCTTCTGGTGTGAAAAATACTGCCGTCCCCTCAGGATCTAGTCTGACATCCTTCGCGGTCTCTGAAAGACCTGGTATTCTCGAGAGAACCACTGGAGTTCCTACCGCCTGAGCCTCTACAGAGGCTAGTCCAAAAGGCTCGTATCTAGATGGAACAACAACTACATTAGCAACATAATTGAAAGATTGATAAATTATCTTGTCAATATTGTTGCATGTCACAAGTATTCTTCCAAAATATTTTGAGGCTAGTTCTCGAAGATAATTTTCATAGCCTACATCTCCCACTCTTAATCCAAGGATCAATATTTTAAACCTATGATCAAGATGTTCTAAAGATCTTATTAATATATCAAAACCTTTCTGTCCTGATATTCTTCCTCCAGATATAATTAGAAATCCTCCAGGCTCTATATGACCTATACAAGGATTCGCATATCTGATCATATCTTTATACAATCTCCATCGTATCTCACATCTATCGTCAGAGCCGTATCTGGCTCTTAGAAATTTTTTCACATCATCGATGTTCCAATCAGTGGCGTTATAAACTACACACGTCTTAGGAACAGCCCACTCACCTACTCTACCTATGATCTCTTTAGAGTATCCGTAGCTTACTGTGGCAACTGCGTCGGCAACATCTATATTGAAAAGATCTGTGTTTCCATAATATTTATCCCAAAGATCTTTTATATTAACATATTCATGTCTCCAACCTCTCCAAACACGAATATTCTCAAGTGGAAAACCTGTCCATTCTGAAGATATATAATGATAAGGAAATGATGGTCCTGAGATGAGATGAATAAAATAGAGAAATGGTATTGACAAACCTTCTTTCTCAAACATGATCCTTAGAAAAGATGCTGCAAGACCTCCATGCCAGTCGTGACCTATCAAAAGATCCGGTCTTTCATCAGTGTGTTGAAGCCAACATTTTAAACCTCTGATCATTAGAGAGACTTTCTCAGGCAGATTACTATATATATCCCATGTGTCTAAGATCATGCCTGTCTCTCTATCTAATCCTATGAAAAGTGTGACATAGACTTCTCCAAAAGATCCTTCGTAAGCTCCTATACAGTAAGGATAATCTCTTCCATCAACTCCTTTTCTAACGCCACAACATTTGAAGTCTTCAACAAATCTTAGGGAAAATCTTTTGAGAATCTCATCTGAGAAATGTCTTCCGTGAGAAGGCATGAAAACTCTTATTTTAAAACCTCTTCTAATAAGAATATCTATATGTCTTCTGACGGCGCTCCCCAGACCTCCTAGACGAGCAAGATCTTCCAGCTCAAAAGTTGTGATCCAAATTTTTTCAATATGAGGAGGTGCCCAGATGATGAACACCTCTACTATCTCTTATCTTTTCCTTCTTTTAACTCTCTCTCTAGCAACTGATACAAATATTGTCAAAGCCTTCATATACGAGAGAAATGCTTTCCTAGGATCATCATGATATGAGAAGTAGTCATGAACTAAAAAGCTAGATCCAGGCTCATAATACATGTAATGAAAATGATCTGCCTCACCTAGCAGTCTCCAGTATTCTTTTAAAAACTCGTCTGACGTATCAACTAGAGATCCGGCCCATTTATAAAGCTCGAAAGCCGTCTTCTGAAGATCATTTCCCAGCCATGCCGAAAGATCTTTTCTTTCATCAGCCCAGCTTATAGGTTCATCAATAACTATTTTTCTAACAGGTTTGAGCTTAGATAAAATATTTGATGGAGAGATCATGTCGACACCTCTGGAAGCCAGCTCTATAGGTAGATAAGAGAGAAAATCTAAGATGCCAGTCTCTCTAGGATGATGCTCGCCAAATGTCTCAAAATCTATATATACGACAACAAAATCTCCAGGAGATCTTCTGATCCATTCAGCATATTTGTAAGCTGTGAGAGGATATTGATCCCATGTCTTCATAGAGAATCTAAATGCTATATCATCACTTAATCTATAATGTCTAGCTAATATAGGGAGGTCACAGCTGTTCACATATAGATTCGACACTTCTCCACCGAGATGTCTCTCGACACCTTCAATAATTGTATATCCAGCCCCAAGATCTTTCAGCCAACAGCCTATCTCATCTCTATAGATCAGCTCAGCATTTATGTATCCCACAGGCTCTTTATTAAACAGTTCTCTTATTTTCTCACGCATTCTAATGATCTGTTCCTCAAACTCTCTTCTGCTGATCTCAGACGCAAGACTATGATAATAAGGCTCAACAATGATCTCTATAAAATCTTTTGATACAAGATCTTTCAAAAGATCTATTATCTCAGGCTTGTGTGCAAGTAATTGTTCAATTAATGTTCCTGACATGCTTATGCCTATAGAAAATTTTCTCCCGTATCTCTCATAGATCTCTTCAAACCGCTCTCTAATAATATTCAACACGGGAACATAAGATCTTTCTGCAACTCTATTTAAAACATAGCTGTCAAGCTCGTAATCAAATAATTCGCTAAGATCTCTCGTGGAGATATTTATCAGATCCTCTTTCTTCAATCTATACGGCTGATGCATCTCCATTATGAATACAAGATTATTAACCATCGACTGTCCTCAGAAAATTTTTGTTATAACAATTATTAATTAAACATAGGGTAGGTATCATCTTATGCTCATGTTCTCCATAGAGACCATAGGATCAATATTTTTATGAGGCCATATCTTGCTTTTCATGATCTTTGTGTTATCTCCTATGATGCAATCATCACCTATTATAGATCCTTCTATAAAGACGTTTCTACCTATCTTCACATGTCTACCTATTATGCTGTTGATAATAGTAGATCCTTTTCCAACAAAGCTTCTATCCATAACCACAGATCCTTCGATCACGGCTCCATCCTCTACTATAGTATAGTTGTCTATTACAGCATCTCTTATCCTGACCCAATCTCCTATAGAGACATGTCTTCCTATGAGAACATCTCCTTCTAAAATAATCTTCTTCTGAGAAGCTTTTGATATTATCTCTTTGTGAAGAGCTTTTGATCTTGAGCTTCTCCCTTGAAACTTTATATTATTCCAATATTCTGAAACATCTAATTCTTCTGGAGAAAGTTTTCTCAGAAGATACATGACAGCCTCAAGATATCTTTTTGGAGTTCCTACATCAAACCAATAGTCTATCTTATCATATCCATATACTCTCCTCCCCTCTCTAATTAATTTAGGAATGATGTCTCTTCCAAAGTCCATGAGACCTTTCTTTCTCATCTCAAGAACTTCTGAGGAGGTTATGAAAGATCTAAACTCTTCTGACAATAGATAGATCCCTGTGTTGACAAGTCTGCTGCCCACCTCCTCAATATTTCTAGGTTTCTCAACAAATCCTCTTATCCTCATGTCAGGATCTATTAAAGCCACTCCAAAATCTTTAAGCTCCTCTGGTTCATCAATTGATTTAAGAACTATAGTCATAAAAGCATTATTTTTAATATGAAAACTCCATAGATCATATATGTTCATATCAAAAACAGTGTCCGCCTGAACCACTATGACAGGATCAGTTATATCATAATACTCCATTATTATTCTTACAGAATCAGCGTTTCCAACGCTATCTTCAAGAGGCTGATATCTCACTCTGAAACTATTAGGAAGATTATATTTAGAAGATAATCTATATCCCTCGCCTAGATAATCATAGACATTTCTATAATTCACATAGCCGCTGACCCCTAGATAGATCTCTCTGACGCCTTGTGAAGCCAGTCTGTATATTATAAACTCTATAAGAGGTCTATTAAGAAATCTTATCATAGCCTTAGAAGTCTCTACAGTAAGAGGATAAAGTCTAGTCCCTAGACCTCCCAGAGGTATTATAGCATATTTTATCAATCTATATCTCTCTCAGAGATATTATTATGAAAATACTTATAAAAACGTTTTTACCAGTAGAAAAACTTTACAACTGAAAGCCTCGTCCTTTAGGGCGGGGATGGACAGAAAAGTTTAAAAGTTTTTATTGTTTTATTTTAATTGAGGGATCTCTGGCCACCCCGACTGCCCCTCAGATGACAGATGTAAACCCGAATAGATGAGGGGAACCAATGATCCGCCCCGAAGGGAGCACTAGCTCCCGAAGGCGGGAGAGGAGGTCAGTCCATAGAAATATTTTTATCTAATTCAAAATCTAAGACGACGATCTTTATATTCTAGACCTTAATGTTCTCATTATCAAAATTATGACTAGAGCTAGAGATATCACAAGAATCATCAATATTATTTTTTCATCATATCTTTTATAAATCTCTTGAACACCGCTTGTTTCACTAATAATTGTTGTAGTATCATTTCTCATGATCAATACTGCAGGCTCAGCCTCAAACATGTTCTCGCCTAGATAGTATAATAACGGCACATCCTCTGGTATGTATTTTCTAACCACATCTACTATACCTCTAACATATGTCTTCACCACATCTGAGCATTTGTCATATGTTGTGTTAAGCCATATGTGTCCCAGAGTAGGCCATCCTCTTCCGATAGGTGATGCGCTCACGCCAAATAAGCCGCTGCTAACTATTTTACAGCCTCTGGATTTAAAATCATTTTCAAGAATTGTAAGAAGTCTTGTTGCAACTGTGCCTGTCTCATTAACCATTTTATCATATCTAGGAATTCTATTCTCTGGCCTATCTTTATATCCGAGAATTAAAGATCCTTTCTCAGTGTCATAGATCATTCTAAGCCTCAAAAGTCTCGTGTCATAGATCACTATTGAAGCATTGATATCTTTAAATACTTCTCCAACAACTCTGACAATGATTTCTATAGGTTTATTAGAAAGATCTATGTATATAAACCTTTTCTCAACAACGATTATATGCTGTGATGAGACATTTATATATTCATCTCTAGACTCTATGTCATCTACTTTGATGCCTCTCTCAAACAACTTCTGTCTAACGATCTCAGCTCTCTGTTCAAATATATATGAGGGCGGCAACCTCTCTCTAATATCTTGAAGAAGTTTTACATAATAATAATGGGTCTGATCAGGTATTAGATAGACGTTTCTGTATACATAAAGAATTTTAGGAGTGAGATAAACCACATATATAGATGCGTTTCCATACACATATTTCTCAATATACTCAGGACCTATGAAATAGCTCTCAGAGGCCTTAACATTGATCTTATCAAGATCTTCACTAGATCCATTGACTATGTATATGTTGCTAATCAGAGATAGAGCCAGGAGCATAAAAACAATAATCATAAGGCTAACAGAAGATCTCATACATCTCATCACCCTGTCAAAGGTTTATAACCTCCTGAGAGCACAACATCGGGGCTTAGAATTAACGTGAAAGAGCTTGTTGAATTAATATAAACTACATGTCCGTATAATTCTACATAATCTCCTACACCTTCTATATAACTCCAGAAATATGCTGGAGAGCCGCTGTCGCCTTTATCTGAGTACAAATAGGCATAAAGACAGTAGTTATATCTGTAGCCAGGACAATACTCTTCGGCATAATAAATATAACCTTGTGTGGTTCCAGTGGTTCTCCCAGTCTTATATGTTAGAAGCTTTGCACCTCTATCAGTGAAATATTTAACTTCACTAAACCACATCACCTTATTCACATATATTTGATATGCTTGTCCAGTGTATTGATTATAAAAGAGTATTTTTGGAGCTGAATCTGAATATGGGATAAACATAAAATCATACTGTGGCTGAGAGATATAGCTAGGTCCTCCTATATAATTATAGTTATTAGGATCACGCTCAGGCTGATAAATATCTCCGCTTAAATAAAGATATGAGCAGTGACCAGCTGTTATAATTCCGACACGACCTGAATAAACCTCTTTCACAACATAACCTAATGTACAACGGCCCCAAAGCGAGGATTGATACCATATCTCAATCTGAATGCCACCAATTAGAGGTCTATATCTAAGTCTAGTATATTCAACACCATTCTGCGCATACGTATCTGAGATCAACAATATGTTGAGTATAAATAATCCCGCTATCAATGTGGTCAGAACTATTTTTGTTTTAATAAATTTTACCATCTACAGACCTTTACTTCATATTTTTATCAAAAATTTATTAATAAAACCGAGAATTCTTACAAAAACTGATCTTTTAGGTAAATATGAAATTCTCGTCTTTCTTCTCTTTTTATAAGCCACAGGTCTTATTACAAAGGATTTTCTAAAGGTCGGGAAATAATTATTCATTAATAAATCGTATAATTTAAAGTCGTATATGTTAAATGAGAAAAAAGTATCGAATGAGAGAATTCATCAAAGAAACAGATCTTTAGTTATGTATGATGTGAAATTTTCAGCTAGGTCATTCAATTTAGATCTTGTTTTTAATACATAAGATCTCTCTCTAACTCTTTTAATACTTTCACTGCGTTGTCTATATAATTCCTGTCTGACGAGATTTTCTTGGAAATCTCATCTGATAATATAGCGAGCTCGCTAACTATTCCTCTAAGATCTCTTGCATCTCTGATCTCTGATAACGTCTTTATTCTCTCAGACAACGCCTCTAATCTATTTAAATAATTGTCTATGAGGCTGATCAAGTTTCTCACTTTGTCTGACTCAAGATTTTTTCTCTCCGGGTTTATTGTTAAAAGTCTTAATCCTCTCTCTCTAAGTATTTTAAGCTCGATCATTGTTTTATTAATTTCTACTAATGATCTTGCTAATGCAAGTCTTGCCGAGCTTCTCATAGTTTTATATCCTTTGATTCTATAAGAAATCATTCTCTATCTTATTAATAGCTGGCTCAGAAAAATTTTTAAATATTTTTATTTCTTCTCTCCGAAGACCTCTTCGTATTTATCTTGTGGAAGCACCACTCTGGCTCCTCTAGATGCCTCATGTCTCTTCTTGAGTTCTCTCTCCTTCTTTTTCTTCTTCCACTTATAATGATGTGTGCCTTTGAGCCCGCGGCTCTTTAATAATCCTCTCATTCTTCTGCCAGCCATTGTTTTTCCTCTGAATGCTCTTCCTCTCTGAGAAGGATCTGTGATCCAGTTTATATCAGGATCTGATTTAACAGCTGGGTGACTAGGATCTACAAGGATCACCTCATACCATTTGTATTCTCCATCTTCAGCAACATAATAGCTTCCTAATACCTCGAGATTTCTATATTTTCTAGCAGCTGTCTCTTCTGCAATCAGCTGAAGACTTTTCTCTGGGGCATATCCATATACTCCCATTCTCTTTGGTCTTCTTCCTTTATTAGGTCTAGGCTTCTCTCTACCGCCTTTAGACACTCTCACTCTAACAACTATAAAGCCTTGTTTAGCTTTATAACCTATCTCACGGGCACGATCAAGTCTTGTAGGTTTATCAATTCTTACAACAGTCTCTTCACGTCTCCATTTAATCAGTCTCTCTTTATAAAGTTCTTTAAGCTCATTCTCATCTCTATTTTTCCACATTTCAGCCATATAATGATATGCTGATTTGCTCATCAGAGTATCAGCTCACTACACATTAAATAGTATGAGTTGAATGCTTAAAAACTATTTTATCCTCAAGATCATTTGTATCATCATTTGCTTAAATACCTCTATAAAATCAATGTATAATGTGGATAGCAGGATAAGACTATGGAAGATGGAGAAAGCTCTTCAGAAGATTCGTCTGATAATAGCTTAAACAATCTATATCTCAGAAAAGCTTCTTCAGAAGATGTTGACAAAATAATTAAGATTTATAATAAGAGCAGAGATTATCTTGATGAAGAAGATGAAGAATGGATCAGAAGTATAATGACCCCTCCCCGCCCTAAGGGGCGAGGTTTCGAATCTCTGGGTCTCGAGTGTTAGCCCTCTGGTGGGGGATTAATGGTTTTATGCCGTTATGTGTTATTAGATAGCTCTCTATCTTTTTTGATATTATTATTTTGTATCCTATTCTTCTTGCTATGTTTAATGCTGAATTTATATCTGCATTAATCTTCTTCTCAGTTTTTCTACATATATACAATCCTCTATATATTCTTCCGTTTCTATGTATTTCTCCACATATAGAACATTTCACGCTTGTGTAATCCTCAGGAACAATCTCAACATCTAAACCATATTCTATAAACACATCTATCATCCATAGTATTATCTTTCTATACCACCATATGTTAGTGTTATATTCGTTTCCATTGTTTTGTGATAGCATCATTGGATATCCTATGTATATCTTCATGACTCCTTTACTCCATAATGTCTCAGCTAGAAATCTTATAGCTGATCTATAGAGATGTCTAAGTCTCTCATCTCTTTTATATAATGCTTTAAGATATTTCTCATGATACTCTTTCCATTTATGGATTTCAGCGTTTCTAAGCAGATCTCTTATAGATTGGTATGTAGAGATCTCTCTTTTCCACCAGTAGTACTCAGATTTAATAGATCCTCCTTTGATGAGTAATGCTGATCTGTCTGAGACTACCACAGCAAACAGATTGTTAAGACCTATATCTATGAAAGCCTTTTTATCTCCAACAGGATCTCTCTGTTTAATACTTTTAGGATTAAAGATCCTATTTTTCTTATCTTTATAATTAGGCTTTATATAGCCTTTGGGATTTGATTTAGGAGGCTTTACACCGACTTCTATAGGTATATAGGCGAACCATCTGCCAGCCTCATAAATAATTTCTAGTCTCCCTTGTTTGCCCTCCCATCTTATTCTGCCGACATATTTTATACTTAATTTAAAATCTTTGAGAATCAGACGACCCTCTCCATCACTGATAGGCTCCAGATAGTATCTGTCGTTTCTAATCAACATATAGATCTTCTTTTCACCTGTGATCTTATCTTTCCAATATCCTGGTGGAGAAATCTTTCTGATATGCGGCGGTAATTTTCTCTGTCTCTTCATTTTCAGAAGCTCAAAAAATGATTCCCATGTCTCCTCATTTTTATTAATAATCTGACCAGCATTCACACCTAAAATTTTTTTATACTTGTGATAATATTTTCTGTTGATCTCTTCTCTTTTCTCAGGCGTCAAATCATTCTTAAAAAACAGCTGTCTCTTCTCATAATTAAGCTCGTTCCACAACCTCACAGATGTCAATCCTATGTTAAACAACATTTCCTCCTCATGTTTCTCTGGAAGCAATCTCAGCCTGACAGTTCTTTTACTATTTTTCTTTCTTTTTTCAACAAGCTCTCTAAAAGACTGTAGAGGGTCGGGATCTCTGGCGGACACACCTCGGGGATTCCCCCCGCTGGACATCCTGAATTTTCTGTCCGCCAAAGACCCGACCCTCAAAAATATTATAAAAACTTATAAAATATACCCCGCCCTGAAGGGCGAGGCTTGCCCTTACGTTGTCATATATAAAGATCTAAAACTATTTGTTGGTCTCTACTTCTTTCTCTATCAAATCTCTAAGCTCTTCGTAATAATACTCATGTTCTCCTCTTACTCCACTCTTCTTTCTTTTTGCTTCAAGTTCTCTCAGCTCTACTCTTCTAATTTTTCCACTAATTGTTTTAGGAAGATCATCCACAAATTCAATGATCCTAGGTATCTTAAATCTTGGCAAAGATCTTATCACATGTCTATATATGTCTACAGCAAGATCTTTTGAAGGCTTGTAGCCTGGTTTTAATGTTATAAAAGCCTTGACAAGTTGATAACGCAAAGGATCTGGACTTCCAACTACTGCGGCTTCAGCAACAGCAGGATGTTCCACTAAAACACTCTCAACTTCGAAGGGCCCTATCCTATAATCAGATGACTTGATCACGTCGTCAGCTCTTCCTACAAACCACCAATATCCTTCTTCATCGAAATACGCCTTATCTCCTGTGAGATAATATCCCTCTATAAAAGCCTCTCTCATCTTCTCAGGATTACCAATATATTCTCTGAATAATCCTATCGGTCTCCAAATTTTTAGTCTCACAGCTATATGGCCTACTGTGTTAGGTGTAGTGATCTCTTTAAAATCATCATCTAAAAGCACTATATCATATAATGGAGTAGGTTTACCAAAAGATCCTGGTTTAATACCTCCGTTTATATACCAAGGACGATTACCAATCATTGCAGTAGTCTCAGTCTGACCATAGAAATCTCTTATCTCTTTTCCAGTAGCCTCTTTAAACCAGTGATATATCTCAGGGTTGAGAGGCTCTCCAGCTGCGACAACCTCTCTCAGATACTCAAATTTATACTGAGACATATTTACAGATGCTCTCGCAAGTCTCCATGCTGTAGGAGGCATACATAAAGTGTTTATCCCCTCATCTTCTACAGCCTGCATATATCTATCTATAGGCAGCCTCCCCTCATAATATAATGCCACTGAGGTCGCTCCTACCGTGAATGGCGGAAAAAATGTGCTCCAAGCAAATTTAGCCCATCCGGGTGCGCTTAAGTTGTTATGTCTTTCTCCAGGCCTGACGTTTATTATCATTGCTGTCGAGAGATGTCCTATTGGA